>Ga0180009_10001363_pt1 | contig 30216 bp, 18 predicted proteins | sample OS_PC_MetaG_FD_123537 | JGI IMG/M metagenome (GOLD analysis project Ga0180009, IMG submission 123537) | Groundwater microbial communities from the Aspo Hard Rock Laboratory (HRL) deep subsurface site, Sweden - OS_PC_MetaG | ecosystem: Environmental > Aquatic > Deep subsurface > Groundwater...
AGTTGCAATTGCTGGAGATACAGGTAAAAAAATAAGAAATAATCATATAGATATAGGTTTTGACAATCATTTAGATGCTCTAAGATATGGGGTAAGATTTATTTATATATATAAAATTGGTAATTAAATTATCATAATTAATTAAAAACCATTTATAGCTCTCTATAATTCAATCTAATGCTAAAATACTCCTTTTAAATATTATAAAAGAAATTGAGATAACTTAAATAAATTATTAAATATATGAGATAATTAAAAAATAAAAAGTAAATAATAAATAGAAAGGAGGATGGCTCTTATTACCCATCTTAGCAAAGGGGTTTTAGAGTCATATTTTTAAATGAAAATTATTAGTCCTGAAAATATTAGAAATGTTAGTATTGTTGGTCATAGTGGAACTGGAAAAACATCGCTAGTAGAATCAATTTTATTTGATTGTGATGAAATAAATAGAAGAGGTAGTGTTGAAAAGGGAACTACTACAACAGACTTTGAACCTGAGGAGATTAAGAGAACTATAAGTATAGATAATTCCATTGCTCCATGTAATTTGAAAGATCACAAGATCAATATTTTAGATACACCTGGATATTTAGACTTTGTGGGAGAGCTTCTAAACTCACTTAGAGTATGTGATGGAGTTGTCCTTCTATGTGATTCTATTGTTGGTGTTGAGGTTGGAACTGAAAAAATCTGGACATACTGTGAAAATTTAGAAATTCCCATAATTATTACCATTAACAAAATAGATAGAGAAAGTACTGATTTTTATAAAGTTTTGGATCAATTAAGAAATATCTATGGATCACAGGTAGTTGCACTAAATCTACCAATAGGAAAAGAAGATGATTTTAAAGGATGGGTAAATTTATTAGAACAAAAAGCATTCATATACGAATCTGAGAAAAAAATTAAAGATACAGAAATTCCTGAGGAAATGATAGAAAAGGTAAAAAGTCTTAGAGAGAATTTAATTGAAACAATTGTAGAGACTAATGATGAGATGCTTATGAAATATCTTGATGGTGAAGAACTTTCTCAAGATGAACTTAAAGAAGCATTGGGAAGTGCTGTAAAAAATAGAAAAATATTTCCTGTTACTTGTAGTTCAGGATTAAAAAACATAGGCACAGAACCAATATTAGACATGATAATTGATCTTCTCCCCTCACCTTTAGAAGTTGCAAAAATATCAGGTAAAGACCCTAAATCAAAAGAGGATAAAAAAATAGAAGCTTCACCCAAATCACCATTTCTAGCATATGTTTATAAAACTATGGTTGATCCTTTTGTGGGAAAATTATCTATGTTCAGAATTTACACTGGTGAGATAAATTCCAATTCTGTTGTTTTTAATGCAAATAATAAAAAGAGTGTAAAACTTAGTAATATGTACAGTACAAAAGGTAAAACTCAGACACAAATAGATAAAGCTTCTATTGGAGACTTTGTTGCGGTATCAAAATTAGAACATATTTCAACCGGAGATACTCTATGTGACTCTAAAAATCCAATAGTACTTGCAAAAGTTGATTATCCTCCTTCAATGGAAAATACTGCAATTGCACCATTATTAAAAGGTGATGAAGAAAAAATATCAAATGGACTCAGTAAGTTAATGGAAGAAGATCCTACATTCTCACATGGGATGAATTTTGAAACAAAACAGCACCTGATATACGGAATGGGAGATGTTCATCTTTCTGTAATAATAGACAAATTAAAAAGAAAATTTGGTGTAGGAGTAAAACTTATAAAGCCTAAAGTAGCATATAAAGAAACAGTAAGAAAAACAGTTAAAGTAGAAGGAAAATATAAGAAACAATCAGGCGGAAGAGGTCAATATGGTCACGTTTGGTTAGAAGTGAAACCTCTTGATAGGGGCACAGGTTTCGAGTTTATTGAAACTATATTTGGTGGAGCGATACCAAAAGGTTATATACAGGGAGTTGAAAAAGGAGTAAGAGCTGCATTACAGGAAGGTGCAATAGCTGGATATCCTGTTACAGATATTAGTGTTAATTTATATGATGGTTCATATCATTCAGTAGATTCATCAGAAATAGCATTTAAAATAGCATCAGCAATGGCTTTTAGAAAAGGAGTTCTCGATGGAAATCCTGTTCTACTTGAACCAATCATGGAAGTTGAGGTTGAGATTCCTGATGACTATGTTGGGGATATTATGGGTGACCTTAATGCAAGAAGAGGAAAGATATTGGGTATAGAACCTGAAAAAAATATAAAAAAAATAAAAGCTTTGGTTCCACAAGCAGAAATGTTTAATTATTCAAAAGATTTGAGGTCAATAACTCGAGGAAGAGGCAGTTTCAGTATGAATATATCACATTCAGAGGAAGTACCACCTCATATTCAAGAAAAAGTGATAGAAGAATCAAAAAAAGAAAAAATTAATTAAATAACCTTTGAAAGATTTGGGCATAGTTTCTTGACTAAATGTCTTCGAAACCATGCCACAAATCTACTAATAAAAATTAATTTTAAAAAATAAATTTTAATATTGTTTTATTGAGAAGAACAATATTTATGATTTGTCATTGCGAGGGACAAAGTCCCGAAGCAATCTCATTCAGAAATGAAATAAATAACTTTTTGGAAAATAAAATAAGGGGGTAAAAAATGGCTATTAAAAGAATAGGTGTGCTTACAGGAGGAGGAGATGCACCAGGTTTAAATGCTGCAATTAGAGCAATTGTAAGAAAAGCTCTTAAATATGGATATGAAGTATATGGAATTAAAAATGGATGGTTGGGTCTTATTGATGGAGATATTGAGAAATTAGATATTGATTCAATCTCAGGAATATTACATGTTGGAGGAACATTTTTAGGAACTTCAAGAACCAATCCTTATAAAAAAGAAGGCGGAGTTAAAAAAGTTCTCGATAACATAAAAAAATTCAAACTGGATTGCCTTATAACTCTGGGCGGTGAGGATACTAATTCTGTATCTTATAAATTATATGGAGAAGGTGCAAAGTGTGTTGGTGTACCAAAAACTATTGATAATGATATATCTGGAACAGATTATACTATTGGATTTGATACTGCTCTATCAATAGCAACTGATGCTATTGATAACCTTCATTCAACAGCTGTTTCTCATCATAGAGTAATGGTAGTAGAAGTTATGGGAAGAAATACAGGCTGGATAGCAATACTTGCAGGTTTAGCTGGGGGAGCTGATGTTATTTTAATACCAGAATTTGAATTTGATTTTGATGAAATAATAAATAGAATTGAGGAAAGAAAAAACAGAGGAAAAAATTTCTCTATAGTAGTAGTCGCGGAAGGTGCAAAGCCCTCACCAGAAGCTGAACAAATTATAAAAAGTAAAGAAGTAGATGAATTTGGACATGTTATGTTAGGTGGAATGGGTAAGATTATAAGAAATAGATTGAAAGAAGCTGGATATGAAACAAGAGATGTAATATTAGGTCACCTTCAAAGAGGTGGAAAACCAACAGCATTTGATAGAATCCTTGCACTAAAATTAGGAGCAGCAGCTGTTGATTTAGTAAAAGAGGAAAAATTCAATAGAATGGTTGTTTTAAGAGGAACTAAAATAATGGATATTCCTATTGAAGAAGCAGTAAAACAAATAAAATATGTGGATAAAGAACTTTACGAACTCTCCAAACTATTTTATTAATGGTCAAGTCCTAAACTATTAGATTTTTATTAGAAATATATAAATAGGTTAATTTTATACAAAAAAAGACTATATTCTGAAGGAAGAAAAATAGGTGGTTATTCCCATATCAGATGATTATCCAACAAAAGTTAAACCGTTTTTAACTTTTATAATTATTGCATTTAATATTATCCTTCATTTTTGGGTACGCTTAAGTACATTAAATCTTCAGAATTTTATTAATAAGTGGGGATTTTCACCCTCATCCTTAGCTTTACTACCCTCCCTTATGCCAATTATTACTATGCTTTCATCTATGTTTTTGCATGGAAATTTTTTACATTTATTATTTAATATGTGGTTTTTATGGATATTTGGGGACAATATTGAAGATGCCTTTGGTCACTTAAAATTTCTAATTTTTTATTTTCTTTGCGGAATAGTTGCTATACTAGGACATACTCTCTTTTACCCACAAAGTTCACAGCCTATTATTGGTGCAAGCGGAGCGATTTCTGGAGTTATGGCAGCTTATTTATTGCTTTACTGGAAATCCTATATCAAAGTGCTTTTATACTTTACTATAACGAGAATACCTGCATTAATTTTTATAGTTTTATGGTTTATATATCAATTAGTTTATGGAATGAGTTCTTTGGCATATCCTGAGCTTTGGGGAAATGTTGGTTGGTTTGCACATATTGGTGGATTTTTAATGGGAATAGTCTTAACAATTCTTCTACCTAAAAATCCAAAAAGATATATAAAAAGATACAGAAGAATAGAGATCTAATAATTTTTCTTATCTCAAATAGATTAACAGATGATTCACAAAGAAAAAATAGACATTAAAGTACCCTCTAAATCAGAGTGGATCAAAACTTTTTTGTAGTAATTATTTTATTTTACAATTTTTGATTTTATTAATTTACATTTAGATAGAAAATTAAAATATTTAACTAAAAATTCTGTATTTCTCAAACCCGATTCAAGTTCAACTAAATCTGCGATTTCTGATAATTTTCTTTTACCATCTGCCCAATAAAGAGCAAGAGTTCTTATTAAATCAAATGTTTCTGCATTTTCCTTTTTAAGTTCAAAATATTTTTCCTTTTGTTCTTTACTTAATCTATTTAAGATATTCATTTCAAATATAGGTCCTTTATATATCCTGCTTATAATATTTTTATCAGCAATATCCTCCCATTTGATTTTTTCTTTATCTCCAAATTCTTTAATTAATCCTTTATTTTTTGTTTTTTCTTCCCCCATTTCCTCACATATTTTTGAAATCTCTTTTTTATCAAGACCAAAATCCTCATAAATTACTTTTTTTGTTCTTTGCAATTCTTTTATTTTAAATTCTTCAAGCTCCTCATTATATTTATCAACATTAATAGGAGATAATTTTTTAAGCGAAATAAATGCATTTTTCTGACAGTTAATGAAATAGTTAAGTTTTTTCTCAAGATTTATTACTTCAATTGCAGTATTCTTTAATATCTTCTCATCTTTAATCTTCTCTCTGATTGTTTTTGCTGCAATATTCTTTTGTGTTGGTTCTACTTTAAACTTCTTGAATTCTTGAATAGCTGAAATTCTGGTTATTTCATCTTGAATGAATTTTAAGATTTTTCGTTTAAATTTAGACATCATCTCATTGGCTAGCCATATTACTTCCCTTTCACCCACATTTGCCAAAAAATAAGCATATGTAGCAGCAATAATACCTGTTCTTTTTAACATCTCTGGGTCAACTTTTTCTAAAGTATCTAAATTTGTGTGATAGAATTTATCAGGCCATTGAATAAGCATCGGGCATGGAATTCCTACTGTAGGATCAGAGAGAATATAATGGTCACTTCCACCAGAAAATGGGGTAGTTGCGTATTTAAAAGAAGCAAATCTTCCAGCTCCAAAGGGATTTTTTGTATCTTTAGTAAATTCATCCCTTATTCTTTCCACTAAATCGTTTACAAAACTACTATTTGAATCTGGTGTTTTCTCTATGAGAAAGGAGCTTTTACATATATCCTGGTTTTCCCCAACCATATCTAAGTTTATACCAGCTATCATTTTTGATATTTTATCTTCAAAAGTAACTAAAAATTGAATAGTTCCATTCATCTCTGGAACCCAGAGAAACCTAATGCTTCTTTTGGGTTTTTGAAGTTTTCCTTCATTAATTAATTTATTAATAGTTCTTGCAATCTCTAAATTAGTAGCACTTCCTGAAGCATTATCGTTTGCTGTTCCCTGAGGATGACAAAGATGAGATATGATAATTATTTCTTTATCTGTCTTACCAGGAATAATTGCAGATACAACCTCAGCTTTACCTTTATAGAATTTACTCTTTACCTTAGCTTTTACTCTTATTGGCGATTTATTGTTTTTAATCCTTTCCCTTATAAGCTCCCTTAACCTCTCTCCCTCTTTTGGTGAAAGGACAAACCCAAAACATTTCTTATCCCCTTTGTGCCACCAAAATGATGAATATTGAACAGCATCAGGAATATCCATACGATGTCGAATAGGCTTAACTTCTTTTATACCATCAAATATAATGCCTATTGCTCCAAATTTTTCAATGGCTAAGTAATAAATTATCCTTATATCCCCTTTAGTTAAGACAATCTTTCCCTTTACATCAATACCCTCATAATCAGATATATTTTCACCATCCTCAAGAATTACAATCTCAGCTTCACATTCAGTTGAAGCACTTCTTTGAATTAAAGATATTTTAAGATCATTATAATCTGCTAACTTCTTTCTATATCTTTCAGGTTCAATAATATAAAGATTTGCTTCTGATGCATCCCATTCCTCAAACATATCTAAAGACCAATATCTGCTCTTTCCATCAGCTGGAAAAGATAATATCTCAGCTTTTATATTAGATTTAGATAAAACCTTATGACAATATTTAGCAGCTTCACGAAAACCAGGACTTGCTTGAATTCTATGATAGCTCATTATTTTACTTACAAACTGCTTTGCTCTATCACCTGAAAATTCCTCATCTATACACCTTAAAACTTTTTTGAACATAATAGATCTCCTAAAAATAATTAATCTTTTAAAATGAATTTTTCAATTTATAAGTTAATATTATAAATAAAAAATAATTAAAATAACTGAAAAAAAATTAAAATTTAATACATTATATTCTGATCTCATTTGGCCATGGTTTTTTCATTGCAACAGACCATATTTTATTAATGTAGTTGAGTACAAAGTAATTTTGTATTAAGTGAAGCCAGAAAGCACCCCTTTTAGATAAGAAAATATTTTCTGCATCTTCTTTACCTAATTTTAATATATTGATCAACCATAATAACAATTGAATATTCTTATCATTTTTACCAAATAGCTCAAAGAGCTGTCCTTTTGGAATATATGTGTCATAAAATCGCCAATAAAGCCAATAATATCGAGTCATTGAGTCTGTAAAGTCCATTTTTAAAGCTACTGGTAGTTTTTCATTAAAACAAGTTTTAATATATTCTTTAATAGAGAATGTATTCAAATAGAATGTTTTAGATATATGTGAACCAGCGCCAGCACCAAAGCCAATGTAATTATCTCTGGTTACTGAGGAATATCTATAAACATCATTTCTAATAAATCCCCAAACTGATACTCTCTTAAAACCATTATCGATACAGAAATCATGTATTGCATAATACATACTTTTTCTTGTAATTATATTTGGCATTTTGACCCTTTTAAGATTAAGGTATTTTCCTACAGTGGAATAAGGAAAAGTAAAAAGTGGATAGAGGGTAACTTGATTTACACCAGAATTAATAGCTTTCTTTAGATCTAATATCACTTCTTTTACTGTTTGACCTGGTAAAGAAAACATAAGGTCAATATTGATGGATTTAAAATTTGAGGATAAAAGCAATTCTATTACCGGATATAAGATACTCGCTTTGTAATTCCTTCCTATTAATTGAAGATATTTATCATCAAAACTTTGCACCCCAAGACTAACTAAATTAACACCATAACTAACCAATTTACTTACTGTTTCTTCATTTAAATCAGAAGGAGTAGTCTCTATGCAAATATTACCAGTTATAATGAAACGGTCTCTGATTCTTCCTAGAATCACTCCTAACTCATCTATTAGATTTGTAGGTGTCCCACCACCTATATAAATAGAGGTGATTTTAATTCTTCCCAAGCGATTATAGTACTGTTCTATTTCTGCAAGTATTGCCTCTAAATATGGTCTAACTAAGTTCTTATCATACATTATCTTATTATAAGGACAGTAAGGACATTTATTTTTACAAAATGGAATGTGGATATACATATCTATTTTTTCTATTGATGGCAACTTTATATCATCTATTGGTTTAAAGATAAATTCCTGTCTTGACCCAACTAAATAACGCCTTATAGCTCTTGTTATGATTTGTGTTAACATATATACTCACTAAAATTTTAATAAATTCCTGATTGCGCTAAACTTCAATTTTTGAGCTTCTGTTATTTCTGTAAGTGTACAATAACCACAATTTTCACAAATATTTTTAGCTCTAAATCTGCAACATATATAATCACCATCTATATCTGTCATTGCACCAAATCTATTTGGTCTTTTCCATTTTCCAGATTTCAAAGCATTTAATCCCGCATAGGAATTGAAAACTGGTAATTTCATCCTTTTATATTGAATGATTTTTTCAATAATATCTCTTCTGTCTTCAAAATCTATAAATAACTCATCGTAACCATAATAAGGTGTATGAAAAAAGAAAACTACTCCAAGATTATTTAATTGTTGATTTTGAGTAAATATTAAGAATCTTTTAATCGCTTCTTTGTTGATAGTGTTAATTGTATATACAATGCAAATTTTGGGATGAGTAGACTTTTTAATATTTCTTATTACTTTTTCAAAATGATCACCTCTAATTTTGGCATATTCTTCCTTTAATCCATCTACACTCACCCAGAGAAAATCAGCATGAGATTTTAAGGGAAATAATCCATTTGTATAAATATGAACATGAAAATATCCGATTTCTTTTGCTTTATCCACTACATCATTTAAGATATATTTTCCATCATTCCATAAAAATGGCTCACCGCCTTCGATATAGAGTTCCCTAAATCCTATTTGATAATACCTCTCTAACCTGTTTAATATTCCCTTCATAGTTAAATCGGGTTTTGCTCTATTTGAAATACGGCAATGTTTGCAGGATAAATTGCAACGGTCATTAATAACTAACCCTAAGATAAGTGGAATGTCCTTTTGAAGAATAAAAAATGGAAATGCATACTTTAAATAAAAAATAAATTTTTTAAGCATCCTGAAAAGATCTTTTAGATACCTTTTTACTAAATTACATAATTCTTTTTTATGCAAAATATTAAAAAAGAATAATGGTAACTTCTATTATAAGCTATTTAAATTTATTCCAAAAAAATCGGCAGCTACCTACTCTCCCACACCGTCTCCAGTGCAGTACCATCGGCGCAAGAGGGCTTAACTACCGTGTTCGGGATGGTAACGGGTGTATCCCCTCCGCTATAGCCACCGTTAAATATATAAAATATTAATTTTTTAATTATCTTAACTGTCAAAAAAATCTTAAATATCTATATTAGATAATATAGATATTTAAGATCTAAACTATACTTTCAAAACTTCATAGTGAATGTTTTAGAAATAAAATCAAGTCCTCGATCTATTAGTACTGGTCGGCTGAATGCATTACTGCACTTACACCTCCAGCCTATCAACCATGTAGTCTACATGGGATCTTACTCTCTTACGAGATGGGAGATCTAATCTTGGGGTGGGTTTCCCACTTATATGCTTTCAGCGGTTATCCCTTACAGACGTGGCCAATCAGCAATGCTCTTGGCAGAACAACTGACACACCAGCGGTCTGCTCATCCTGGTCCTCTCGTACTGAGGATCACTCCCCTCAAATCTCCTACGCCCACAATAGATAGGGACCGAACTGTCTCACGACGTTCTAAACCCAGCTCACGTACCGCTTTAATTGGCGAACAGCCAAACCCTTGGGACCTTCTACAGCCCCAGGATGCGATGAGCCGACATCGAGGTGCCAAACCTCCCCGTCGATATGGACTCTTGGGGGAGATAAGCCTGTTATCCCTAGAGTACCTTTTATCCGTTAATCGATGGCCATTTCACTTTGGACCACCGGGTCACTAGGCCCGACTTTCGTCTCTGCTTGACTTGTAAGTCTCGCAGTCAGGCTCCCTTATACCCTTACATTCTACTAACGATTGCCAACCGTTATGAGGGAACCTTTGGGCGCCTCCGTTACATTTTTGCAGGCGACCGCCCCAGTCAAACTGCCCGCCTGACATTGTCTTACAGCCGGATAACGGTCTGCAGTTAGAATCCCAATATACCCAGGGTGGTATCTCAAGGATGGCTCCTTCACAGCTGACGCCATGAATTCAAAGCCTCCCACCTATCCTGCACAAGATATATCGAAACTCAATGCCAGGTTACAGTAAAGGTTCTAGGGTCTTTCCGTCTAGTTGCGGGTAGTGAGCGTCTTCACTCACATCATAATTTCACCGAGTCTTTGGTTGAGACAGTGCTCAAGTCGTTACACCATTCGTGCAGGTCGGAACTTACCCGACAAGGGATTTCGCTACCTTAGGACCGTTATAGTTACGGCCGCCGTTTACCAGGGCTTAAATTCAAAGCTTCGCATCCGAAGATGCTAACCTCTCCTCTTAACCTTCTGGCACTGGGCAGGTGTCAGCCCCTATACATCGTCTTTCGACTTAGCAGAGACCTGTGTTTTTAATAAACAGTCGCTTGAACCTGTTCGCTGCAACCTCTTCGTGCTTAAGGAGCAAGTCCTTTCACACTAACGAGGCACTCCTTCTCCCGAAGTTACGGAGTTAAATTGCCGAGTTCCTTAACCAAAGTTTTCTCGATCACCTTAGCATTCTCTGCCTGCCTACCTGTGTCGGTTTTGGTACGGGCACCTAGTTACTCACTAGAGGTTTTTCTTGGCAGTATAGGGTTTACCACTTCTCCAAAAAAGGATCGACATCACATCTCGGGCTTCATGTTTCCCGGATTTACCAAAGAAACACCCTACATGCTTGTTCGCGGACAACCATCGCCGCGTAGGTATACCTTCCTGCGTCACCCCATCGCTCAAACATAACTCGGTGGTACAGGAATATTAACCTGTTATCCATCGCCTACGCCTTTCGGCCTCGGCTTAGGTCCCGACTGACCCTGAGCGGATTAGCCTTCCCCAGGAAACCTTAGGCATTCGGTGGACAAGTTTCTCGCTTGTCTTTCGTTACTCATACCGGCATTGTCTCTTCTGTGCAGTGCACCAGATTTCACAATCTGGCTTCAACCCACACAGAATGCTCCCCTACCACTTAAGATGTTAAAAAATTAATATCTTAAATCCGTAACTTTGGTAATGAGCTTGAGTCCCATACATTTTCGGCGCAAAATCACTCGACCAGTGAGCTGTTACGCACTCTTTAAATGGTTGCTGCTTCTAAGCCAACATCCTGGTTGTCTGAGCAGTTTTACTTCCTTTACCACTTAGCTCATATTTAGGGACCTTAGTTGACGGTCTGGGCTGTTTCCCTCTTGTCTAACAAGCTTATCCCTGCTAGACTGACTCCCAAGTTCTAAAGTTATGGCATTCGGAGTTTAATTGGAGTTGGTAACCTTGTAGGGCCCCTATTCCATTCAGTGCTCTACCACCATAACCAAACACTTGAGGCTAGCCCTAAAGCTATTTCGGGGAGAACCAGCTATAACTGAGTTCGATTGGTTTTTCGCCCCTACCCACAGTTCATCCTCCAGATTTTCAACTCTGGTAGGTTCGGGCCTTCACGATGTCTTACCATCGCTTCACCCTGACCATGGGTAGCTCACTCAGCTTCGGGTCTATAACATGCAACTAAATCGCCCTATTAAGACTCGCTTTCGCTACGGCTCCAGTTTCCCTTTAACCTTGCTGCACATCATAACTCGCCGGTCCGTTCTTCAATAAGTACGCCGTCACTTCCGAAGAAGCTCCGACTACTTGTAAGCATACGGTTTCAGGTTCTATTTCACTCCCCTCCCGGGGTGCTTTTCACCTTTCCCTCACGGTACTAGTTCACTATCGGTCGATAGTTAATATTTAGCCTTACGAGGTGATCCTCGTTACTTCCAACAGGGTTTCTCGTGTCCCGTTGTACTCAGGTAGTTACCAGGAGATTAGGATATTTCGCTTACAGGGCTATTACCTTCTGTGGCTGAACTTTCCAGTTCAATTCTGCTATAACCTAATTATTGTAACTCCTTGATATCCCTACAGAGATATCTGGTAACCCCTATGACCTTTATCTAACAACATCTGTAGATTATTACGTTAGATAAGTTTAGGCTATTCCCCTTTCGCTCGCCACTACTAAGGGAATCTCTGACTTGATTTCTTTTCCTCAGGTTACTGAGATGTTTCACTTCACCTGGTTCCCCTCCATATCCTATATATTCAGATATGGATATCAGTGTATTAATACTGATAGGTTTCCCCATTCGGACATCTCCGGATCAAAGGCTGTTTGACGCCTTCCCGAAGCTTATCGCAGCCAACCGCGTCCTTCATCGGTTACTATCGCCAAGGCATCCACCATATGCTCTTAATAACTTGATTATGACTATTTCCTCTACTATCACTATGAAGTTTTCAAAGTACAAATTTATTATTAATTAATAATTTTAAGCAAATTAATAGATGTAAAAAGAATACCCATCTTTTTATATTTTTTAATATTCAAATTAAATATTAAAAATACATTATTTTATTCATTATAGTTATATTTTATCTATAATAAATAACCTTGATTATTTGGATATATTTTTTTATTATGGATTCTTTTTATTATTTATTCCTTCAAAACTAAATAGCGCAATAGCATAGATCGACATTTAATCTAGAGAAACTCCCTAGAAAGGAGGTGATCCAGCCGCACCTTCCGGTACGGCTACCTTGTTACGACTTCACCCCAATCATCAAGCCCACCTTCGACAGCTGCCTCCCTTACGGGTTAGCACACTGGCTTCTGGTGTTCCCAACTTTCGTGGTGTGACGGGCGGTGTGTACAAGACCCGGGAACGTATTCACCGCGGTATAGCTGATCCGCGATTACTAGCGATTCCGGCTTCATGAAGTCGAATTTCAGACTTCAATCCGAACTTAGGCTTACTTTTTGAGATTTGCTCCACTTCACAGTCTCGCATCTCATTGTATAAACCATTGTAGCACGTGTGCAGCCCAGGACATAAAGGGCATACTGACTTGACGTCATCCTCACCTTCCTCCGGTTTAACACCGGCAGTCTCCCAAGAGTCCTCAACTTAATGTTAGCAACATGGGATAAGGGTTGCGCTCGTTGCGGGACTTAACCCAACATCTTACGACACGAGCTGACGACAGCCATGCACCACCTGTTCTGGCTCCCCGAAGGGTCGTTCACCTTTCAGATCACTACCACCAGAATGTCAAGCCCTGGTAAGGTTCTTCGTGTTGCATCGAATTGAGCCACATGCTCCACCGCTTGTGCGGGTCCCCGTCAATTCCTTTGAGTTTTAACCTTGCGGTCGTACTCCCCAGGCGGGGCACTTAACGCGTTAGCTACGACACAGGAAGAGTCGATATCTCCCTACATCCAGTGCCCATCGTTTACAGCTAGGACTACCAGGGTATCTAATCCTGTTTGCTACCCTAGCTTTCGCACCTTAGTGTCAGTATCGTTCCAGAGAGCCGCCTTCGCTAATGGTGTTCTTCTCGATATCTGCGCATTTCACCGCTACACCGAGAATTCCACTCTCCTCTCCCGACCTCAAGCAATCCAGTTTCGGATGCAATTTCTTAGTTTTTCTAAGAGATTTCACACCCGACTTGAAAAGCCACCTGCGTGCGCTTTACGCCCAATAAATCCGGAAAACGCTTGCCCCCTACGTATTACCGCGGCTGCTGGCACGTAGTTAGCCGGGGCTTCCTTACAGAGTACCGTCAATATTATAAGCTATTCACCTATAATACCTTCTTCCTCTATTGACAGGAGTTTACGATTCGAAAACCTTCATCCTCCACGCGGTGTCGCTGCGTCAGGCTTTCGCCCATTGCGCAAGATTCCCTACTGCTGCCTCCCGTAGGAGTCTGGGCCGTGTCTCAGTCCCAGTGTGGCCGACCGTCCTCTCAGACCGGCTACCCGTCTTAGCTTTGGTGAGCCTTTACCTCACCAACTAGCTGATAGGACATGAGCTCATCCAAAAGCAGAGGCTTAAAAAGCTACCTTTGAAAATCAAATCATGCGATCTGATTTTATTATCCGGTATTAGACTTCCTTTCGAAAGCTTATCCCGGTCTTTAGGGCAGATTACTCATGCATTACTCACCCGTTCGCCACTATTCTTTCAACGAATCTGCCGAAGCTTCATCAAAGAAAGAACCGTTCGACTTGCATGTATTAGGCACACCGCTAGCGTTCTTCCTGAGCCAGGATCAAACTCTCCGTGGTATTTAAGTTATCGAGATCCGAAAACCTCGTTAACTTACACGTATTAGAATTTAATCATCTTATTGTTTTATTTGGAGCAAAATGCTCCATCCTAGCTATGCGCTATTTAGTTTTCAAAGAACATAAATTTCAAAAGGTTATATAGTGTAAACAATTATATATTATTTTGTCAATACTTTTTTAAAATTTTTAATAACTCAATAGAAATGATCTTTTTTTAAAATAAAAATTGCCACCAAATATAGTGGCATGAGTTCACAAGATTTTTAAATGTATTAAAAATCCCTTTTCATCGCCTCCCATATTCAGTTTTATTTCTTGCAATTATGTATTTTATCATAAACACTTTTACCTTCAGTAACTATAGTATAACAGAAATTTTAAAAATATGTCAAGAAAAAAAAATTATTTTTAAAAATTTTTAAAATTATGTCATTTTTACTACTATATCTGCTATGATATTTGCTGCTTCATCGCCCCTATCTGCAGCATTACTTAAATGTCTATATACCTCTCTCAACTTCAACATTTCAACTATATGTTCGACATCTTTAGGACCATGAAACAGATCTGAAATAGCTTCCCTATAGACTTTTTCAACCTTATTCTCTAAAGATTTTGCTCTATATGCATGTGTAGATGCAACACCTGGATTTTTTTCTAATCTCATTACACCTAAATATATTTCATTCGCTGCCATTTTTAATAAGGTTGCCATTTCTTGAAGATAATTATTTGGTTCTACATCGAGAATAGACATTTCATCCACTGTACTAAATGCATAATCTATAACATCATCAATTGCTCTTGATAAGGCATAAATATCCTCTCTATCAATTGGAGTTATAAAAGTTTTTAAAAGTTCATCTATTAATATCCTTCTGATTTCATCAGCTTCTTTTTCTTTTTTATTTACTTCATCAGCATTTCCCTCACCTTTTTCCGTCATGAATTTCTCAAGAGCTTGCATCCCTTGTAAAGTTGCTTCAGCCTGTTTAATTAGCAATTTTAGAAATTTATCCTCTTTTCTTTTAAATAAGTTTTTAATTCCCACTTTATTTACTCCTTCTTTTTACAGATAATTATTAATTATATAATATAAACCTGCAGCTATTAAAGATGAAAAGGGAATTGTAATTATCCATGTCATTGCAATATTTTTTACAACACCCCACCTAACTTTTGATAATCTTTCCGCAGAGCCTACGCCTAATATAGATGAACTTACAACATGGGTAGTGCTAACAGGTCCTCCTAATAAAGCTGCCCCTAAAATTATAAAAGATGAGCTTAATTGAGCAGCAAAGCTGTGTACTGGTCTAATTTTATAGAATTTACCTCCTAAAGTTTTTATTAATTTCCAACCTCCAAAGAAAGTTCCCAGTGAAATAGCTAAAGCTGAGATAAATATTACCCATCCTGGTACAATAAATTCCTGTAGTTGCTTCGCTGTAACTAAAGCCATTGTAATAATTCCCATTGTTTTTTGCGCATCATTAGTTCCATGACTTAGAGATAATGCGGTTGTTGTTACTATTTGAATTTTTTTAAAGAATATGTTTATCTTAGAAGATGCTCCCTTTGATAAAAGGAGTATAATTCTCATGAAAAGATAACCAAAGATCAAGCCTAAAATTGGTGAAATCATTAGGAAAATCAAAATTTTTATAATACCTTCTGTTTTGATCATATCAAATCCATATTTAATTATCACAGAGCCTAAAAAACCTCCCACTAAAGCATGTGATGAACTTGATGGAATTCCAAAATACCATGTTATTAAATTCCAAATAATTGCTCCAAGCAATGCAGCTAATATTATCTTTAAAGTAATAGTTTTAGGATCAACAATATCTTCTCCAATAGTCTTTGCAACAGATACTCCAAAAATAAACGGTGCAACAAAATTAGCAATTGAAGCCAAAAATAGAGCACTTTTAGGACTCATTGCTCTTGATGATATCGTCGTTGCAACCAGATTGCTACTATCATGAATGCCATTTGATAAGTCAAATATTATTGCTAATATTATTAATACATATAATAGATTTTGATCCATAAATTTATCCAATCTTAAAAGCTAATTATAAAAATTATATTTAATCATCTTCAATTACTTATTTTAAATAAATATAATATATTCCCTTTTTCCTCGCTGCAATATTTTACCTTTTATTTCGTCAATGCTAAATTCTAAATCTATATTAGAGAGAATCTCGCCATCCAATCTAATACCACTTTGTTGGACTAACCTCCTCGCCTCACCATTTGTTTTTGCAAAACCAACTTCTCGAATTAATTTTATTAACCAGATTTTTTCATTTTTAAACAAGCTTGTTTTTAATTTAAAAGGTCGAGAAATTTTAGTTATCATTTCTTTGTCGAAAAAGTCAGATTTGAATTTTAAATTAAAAATTTTTTCAGCTTCCTGTCCTGAACCTTTTCCATGATAAATTTCAACTATATCTCTTGCCAACTTTCTTTTAACATTGCTGGGGTTTACCTTTCTTTCATTCACTTCTTTTTCTATTTTTTCTATCTCACTAATATCAAAAGTTGAAACTAATCTGAAATAGTCAAACATTATATCATCTGAAATTGACATAATTTTAGCAAACATAATATCTTTTTCCTCTGTAATTCCAATATAATTACCCAAACTCTTACTCATTTTTTCAATCCCATCCATTCCTACTAATAAAGGATATGTTATTACAACCTGTGGTTCCTGATTAAACTCCCTCTGAATATCCCTTCCAATTAATAAATTGAAGGTCTGGTCTGTTCCTCCTAATTCAATATCAGCTTTTATTGCAACTGAATCATATGCCTGCATCAATGGGTATAGTAGTTCCATTATGCTTAAGGGTAAATTATTTTTAAACCTATTAGAAAAATCTTCCCTTTCTAACAGTTGAGCTAAAGTATATCTTGAGGTTATATTTATTATGTCTTCTAATTTCATCGGTTCAAGCCATTTACTATTATTTACCATTTTAGTTTTTTTAATATCCAATATTCTAAAAGCCTGCTCACGGAATGTTTCAGCATTTCTTTCAATTTCCTCAATAGGAAGTTTAGGTCTCACTTTTGTTCTCCCACTTGGGTCCCCTATCCTTGTTGTGTAGTCACCAAGAATTAATATTGCAATATGACCTAAGTCTTGAAATTGCCTTAATTTATTTAAAACAACAGTATGACCTAAATGAATATCTGGGGCTGTTAAATCAATTCCCAATTTGACTCTTAAAGGTTCTTTTTTATTTATTGATCTGCGAAGTTTTTCTTTCAGTTCCTCTTTTGTAATTACATCAACAGATTTATCTATTACAATATTAAACTGTTTCTCTACCTCTTTTTTTAAAATATTATCTATCATTAAGAATCCCCTTACTCTAAGAATTATTTTTAAGAATGAAAATGGTTACTTCATTATATATAAAAAATATTTTGATTTTTTATTTTACAACTAATTTTTGCTTTTATAAAATGTACTATAAGCAAGACAAGTTTTCAGTTCACCCTTTTAAAAATAATATTATAAAATTTCCTCCCCCTCGATAGTGAAGGTTAAGGTTGTGGGTGATTAATTAAAAAATAATATTAAAAGTGTTAACCTAACTCGTTTATAATACATATAAAATATATAAAAATGAACAAAAAAGTAATATTTTTCGTCTAATAGGAAATATTATTAAGAATTGATATTGAAATTCCATAAAAATTAACACAATTTAATATAAAAAAGATTAATCAAGAATTTCATGTATAAAAAAGAGTGAAATCTCTTGTAAATAAATTATAAAATTATTTCTTAAATGCCATATTCACTCATTTTTAGAAAAATTTTTATAAATATATTATATTTAAAGCAAAATGTAAATTCTAAACAAGCTTAATGCTGATATAATATAACAAAAGGATGAAAAAATGACAAAACATAGAAAGAAAGTTGTAAATAGAAGAAGAAAAATCGCAAATTTTCTTAGAACTTTTAGTATAACAGCGTTATTACTTCTATTTGTTTCTCTCATCGCTAGTATAGTTATAATTGCTGGTTGCATGACCGACTTACCAAAATATGAAGACTTACAACCATCTATTCCAGATCAAACATCTAAAATATATGATATTAATAATAGGCTTATTACAACACTTTATGCTGAAGAAAACAGAGAACTAATACAATTTGAAGATATGCCAGTGAATCTTAGAAATGCTATTGTAGCAACAGAGGATAAAAGATTCTATCAACATCACGGAATAGATATAAGATCGATACTTAGAGCAATGTGGGCAAATATAAGACATAGAAGTATTGTTGAAGGAGGAAGCACCATAACTCAACAGTATGCTAAGAATGTATATTTTTCCCCCGAAAGAAAATTGGATAGAAAAATAAAAGAAGCAGCAATAGCTTATCAATTAGAAAAACATTTTACAAAAGACAAAATATTGGAAATGTATCTTAATACCATATATTTTGGAGGTAATGCTTATGGAGTAGAAGTAGCATCCCAAAACTATTTTGGTAAAAGTGCAAAAGATTTAAATTTGCAGGAATGTGCAATGCTTGCTGGTCTGATAAATTCACCAAATTTAAGTTCACCATTTGGAAATATTGAGCTTGCAAAAGAAAAAAGGGATATTGTCTTACAATTAATGTATGACCAGGGTTATATAACTAACCAGCAGATGATAGATGCAAAAACAACTCCTATTGAACTTAATCCTGCAACAAAACCCATTACAGATGCACCCTATTTTGTCGAATATGTAAAAGAATATTTAATAGATAAATATACATACGAACAGATTTTTAAGGGTGGATTTGAGATTTATACGACCTTAGATTTAGACATGCAAAGAGCTGCAGAAGAAGCTATAAATGAAGTTCTATTTGAGCCTACTGATCCATCTGCTGCATTAGTAGCAATTGATCCAAAAACTGGTTATATAAAAGCTATGGTTGGTGGAAGTGATTTTTCTAAAAACAAATTTAATATTGCAGCCCACGGAAAAAGACAGCCAGGATCAACCTTTAAACCTTTTGTTTTAACTACTGCAATTGAACAAAATATAACTCCAAGCAAAACTTTTAATCCAAATGGTCCCATTATATTGAAGAATCCGGGTGGACCTGATTGGCAGGTAGATAACTATGGAAATGCAAAATATGGAGAAAAAATGAGTGTTATTGATGCAACTATTCATTCTGTGAATGTTGTTTATGCTCAGTTGACTATGGAGGTTGGTCCTGAAAATGTAGCAAGAACTGCAAATAATATGGGTGTTTTAACTCCTCTTGAGTCAAATCCAGCAATAGGTTTAGGTGGTATAGGTGGCGTTTCTCCACTTGATATGGCGAGCTCCTTCTCAACTTTAGCTAATAATGGAACTTACTATAAACCAGTTTCTATTTTAAAGGTAAAAGATTCCGATGAAAATATTATTGAAGAGTATCAACAAGAACTCAAAAGACCTATAAGAGATTCTACTGCACATATGGTAACTGAAATTTTAAAGAGAGTTATTACAAGTGGGACTGGAAAAAGAGCAGATATCGGTAGACCAGCTGCTGGAAAGACAGGGACAACACAAGAATATACAGATGCATGGTTCGTTGGATATACCCCAGATCTTACAGCTTCTGTTTGGGTAGGTTTACCAGAAGAAACAAAACCTATGAGTAGAATAAGAGATACAATTGTAGTAGGTGGAACCTTCCCAGCTGATATATGGAGAGTATTTATGACTGAGGCATTAAAAGATATACCTGTAAGCGATTTTCCAAAACCCGAAAAACAACTTATTGAAGTTGAAGTTTGCAGCAGTTCTGGATTAATGCCAGGACCATTCTGTCCAGATAGTGAAAGACAATTTTTCTTATTTTTAGAAGGTACGAAACCAAAAATCTATTGTGATAAACATGATAAAATTACTATGCCCAATCTAATAGGTTTAGGTAAAGATGAAGCTATAAAAATCTTAGAATCCCTAAAATTAACAAATATTGAGATAATTGAGGAATTCAATTCAGATTATCCTAAAGGAAAAGTCTTCAAACACGAGCCAGCACAAAACGAATTGGCAGTTTCTGTTAATGGAGAGATACCAAAAGTTATGATTTTTATAAGCAAAGGTCCAGAAGAAAAGATGATGCCAGGCATTATTGGATTATTAGAAGCTAGCGCTTTAGAAAAACTTCAATCTTTAGGTTTTACAAATATAATTTCTACTTATGAATATAACAATGAAGTAGAAAATGGAATTGTTTTTGGTCAAACACCAAATCCAGGAGAAGTAATTAAATTAGGACAGGAGATTAATATAATAGTCAGTCAAGGTCCAAATCCTAACCAAGGACAAGTTCCAAATGTAATTGGTGAAAATATTGAAGACGCAAAAATTATTCTGCAAGAAACAGGATTTTTAAATATAGTAATAAATAAGATTCCAAGTCAGCAAAAAATTGGAACTATAATTACACAGAATCCAGCACCTGAACAATGGGTAAACTATGAAAGTGAGATATACCTGGAAGTAAGCAAGGGAGTTGAAGTTCCTAATGTAATCGGATTAAAGGAAAATAAAGCTATAAAAACACTTGAAGGACAAGGATTTGTTGTATATATCCAATATGGTAATTCAACTGAACCTGTTGATCAATCTTTAGTATATACACAAAAGCCTGATCCATTGACTTATGTAGAATACAACTCAACTGTTATTATATATGTCCAGGAATAGACTTAAAGTGTCCTCCTAAGAATTTTAAATGAGATTCTTTGTCTTGAAGTTTATGACCACATGTAGATAAGAAGAGCTATTTGAGTATGAAGTCTATTTTCTGCTTGATCAAAAACAACTGAACTTTCACCATCAATGACCTCAGAGATAACCTCTTCTCCCCTATGGGCAGGTAGGCAGTGCATAAAAATAGCATCATTTTTGGCAATAGACATTATATTGTGATTTACTTGAAATGGTGAAAAGGCTCTTTCTTTTTCTTCTCTACTCTCTTCCTGACCCATACTTACCCATACATCTGTATATATTACATCGCTATCTAATGCTGCAATTTTTGGATCATAAGTTATAGTTATTTTGCATTTATTATTAGCAGCAATTTCTTTTGCAGCTTCATAAACTTCTGTTTCTGGCTCATAACCGTGAGGACATGCTATATCTATATCAGCTCCAGACATTACTGCACCAATCATTAAAGAATGACAAACATTATTACCATCTCCTAAATAACCAATTTTCACATTTTTAATTTCTCCCTTCTTCTCCTTTATAGTAAATAGGTCAGCAAGGGCTTGGCACGGATGATACATATCTGTTAGTGCATTTATAACTGGAATAGAAGCATTATTTGCTAATTCTTCGACATCAGAATGAGAGTATGCTCTTATAACGATACCATCCAGATACCTTGAAAGAGTTTTTGCTGTATCAGATATGGTCTCTCCTCTTTTAAGCTGTAAATCTCTTGAACTAAGATATAATGATTTTCCATTTAACTTACTGATTGCTACCTCAAAAGAAACTCTGGTTCTTGTAGATGGTTTCTCAAAGATCATTCCAATATTTTTTCCAGAAAGAATATTCTTATATTGAGAGATATCTTTCTTCTTCACTTTTTCAGTTAAATGCAATATTTTACCTAATTCTTCACTATCAATATCAAGTAAAGTAAGAAAATCTTTGCCTTTCTTTAACATATTCTCTCCCTTTAATGATTTTTTATTCTCTTATTTTTGCACCTATTTTTTCTTTTAAAGCTTTTATAATTCTATTTGTAATTATATTTACCTCTCTATCAGTTAATGAACCTTTTGGGTCTCTGAAAGATAGGTTAAATGCCATGCTCTTCTTCCCTTTTTCTATCTGCTCGCCTCTATATATATCAAATAATCTTAATTCCTCAAGTTTTTTCTCACCTTCCTCTTTTACTATACCTGATATTTGAGACCAACTAACCTGTTCATCAACTACAATGGCTAAATCAATTACACTTTTAGGATGTTTTATGTTCTCTTGAAAGTACATACATTTCTGACTTTCTTCTATCAAAATATTACAATCCAGTTCCATTATATATATAGGCTTATCTAAATGAAAATTATTTTGAACCTCTGGATGAATTTGACCCAGTATTCCTAACTCTTTATTACCAATTAATATCTTTGCACTCTTCCCAGGATGAAAACTTGGATGAGTAAGTGGTAAAAATTTCAAATCCTTAATATAGAGTGATTCACATATCTTTTCCAATAATCCTTTTATTAAATAAAAATCTACTTCTTCAGCTTTTTCTAACCAATGAGATTGTTTTATTAAACCACACGCTACTACCCCTAAATATAAAGGTTCATCAGGAAGAAATTGACCTTCTTTTGGACGGAATTTCTTTGCTAACTCAAATATATAAATACTTGTCTCACCCCTAAAAAGATTTATCCTTACAGTATTTAAAAGACTTGGAATAAGTGTAGTTCTCATTATTGTATGTTCCTTAGTAATTGGATTCTGAAGTTCTATGGCATTTCTCAATTGATCTTTTTCATCTAAACGAAGTAGATCAAAACTTTTTGGATGGTCAAATGAAAAATTCCAAACTTCATAAAAACCCTGTGATATCATTACACTTTTTAAGTTTCTAACTATGTTTTGCTCTCTATTTAATCCGCCTTTTTGACTATGTACTGGTAAAATAGCTTGAATATTATCAAAATTATGCATTCTGGCAACTTCCTCTATTAAGTCTATTTCACTTCTTAAATCAGTTCTAAATGTAGGTATCTGAACTTCTATCACTTTCCTATTAACTTCTTTTAATTTTTTCACCTTTAATTCAAGAGAGTTAAGTATCTCCTCCATTCTTTCTTGTTTAATATCTATTCCAATAATTTTATTAGCTCTTTCAGGTCTGAGTTTAACAGACCACTGAGAAACTGGATCGGGATAGATATCTATCACTCCTTTAATAATATTCCCATCTGTATAATTATTTATTAATTGAGCACATCTATTTAATGCAAATATTGTTGAATTCGGATCCAGTCCCTTCTCAAATCTATTTGAAGCTTCAGTTCTAAGTCTTAACTTTTTGGAAGTTCTCATAATATTAGCTTGATTAAAATTGGCAGATTCTATTAATACTCTTTTAGTTGAATAAGTAACTTCAGATTCAAGTCCTCCCATTACTCCAGCAATAGCTATGGGATATTCTTTATCAGCAATTACCAGCATCGATGAATCCAGATTTCTCAAATTGCCATCTAAATTTAATATCTTTTCTCCTTCTTTAGCTTTTCTAATTACAACCTTTTTCCCACCAATTTTTTCAAAATTGAATATATGTAAAGGTTGACCCATTTCCCACATCACAAAATTAGAAATATCAGCTACACAATTTATTGGTCTTATTCCAATTGATTTTAGAAGAACTTGCATCCAGAGAGGTGTCTTCTTCATTTTAATATCATCAACTATCTTAGTACTATATCTTGAACAAAGTTTTTTGTCTTCAACTATAACCTCAACAATATCATCAATTTTTGGTCCTTTTTCCTCCAAGATAACCTCTGGAATTTTTAACGAACTATTAGAGAATGCAGCAACTTCTCGAGCAATACCAATTACTCCTAAACAATCAGGTCTAATAGGTGTTATTTCCAAATCATAGATATAATCGTTTATCTCTAATATATCTGCTAAATCCTGACCTATTTTAAATGTATTATCTAAAATTAGTATAATGTCTTCTTCCTCACCTAAGTCTAATTCTATCGAGGAACATAGCATTCCTTGTGAATTTATACCTTTTACCTCTCTTTTGTTGATATTTTGGTTCTTTATTTTTGAACCTACAACTGCAACTGGTACAAGATCTCCTTCCTTTATATTATGCGCTCCACAAACAATGGATAGCTTCTCTTTCCCAATATCTACTTCACATAAAAGTAATTTTTCACTATTGGGATGCAGCTTTATTTTTAGAATCTTTCCAACCAATACATTATTAAAAGTCGCTTTACGTAAAGTTACTGTTTCAACTCTTGTTCCTGATACATTTAATGCCTCTGAAAGTTTTTGAGGTGATAAATCAAAATCTACATATTTTTTTAACCATTTATAAGGTATCTTCAATTCAAACTCCCATTTTATATTTAACTAACTTTTAAATATTTATATTTATTATTAAAATTGCTTTAAAAATCTTATGTCATTTTCAAAAAATAGTCTCACATCATTTATTTTATATTTAAGCATAGCAATTCTTTCCACACCCATTCCAAATGCAAAACCGGTAAACTCTTCTGAATCAATCCCTACATTCTCTAAAACATATGGATGAACCATTCCTGAACCTAAGATCTCAATCCATCCAGTTTTTTTACAAACTGAACAACCTTTTCCAATACATTCTTGACACTGTACTAATACTTCAGCACTCGGTTCCGTATAGGGAAAATAGCTCGGAAGTAGCCTTACTTTAGTACCCTCTCCAAATACTTTTTCAGCAAAAACTTGTAATGTGGCTCTTAGATGAGACATAGAGATACCTTTATCAACTGCAAGTCCCTCAATTTGTGTAAACATTGAAGAATGGGTTGGGTCAATATCATCTCTCCTGAAAACCCTGCCTGGTGAAATAATATATAAAGGAGGTTTATGTTTTTCCATAAATCTAACCTGAACTGGTGATGTATGGGTTCTTAAAGGCATTTTTTCTGTAATAAAAAGTGTATCCTGTAATGTCCTTGCTGGATGATCTGGTGGTATATTTAATGCTTCAAAATTATAATAATCCGACTCGACTTCTGGACCCTCTACTACTGTATAACCCATTCCAATAAAAATATCGATTATTTCATTAATTGTTTTAGTTATTAAATGAAGTTTTCCTAATTGTAATTGCCTTCCAGGAAGAGTTATATCTATTTCTTCTTTAAGAATCTTTTCCACTACTTTTTTCTTTAAGTTATTTTTTTTCTCTTTAACAATTTCTTCTATCCTTTTACTTGCTTCATTTGCCTTTTTCCCAACTAATGGTCTTTTATCTTTGGGCAGAGAACTGAGTGATCTTAAAATGTATGTTATTTTACCCTTTCTTCCTAAATATTGATAATATATTTTCTCAAGTTCATCAATGGTTGATGCTTTCTCTGTTTCAATTAAACTATCTTTTAAGTATTTCTCTATATCCTTTATATAATTATCATTACTTTTTTCAATCATAAATTACCCCCTAAATCTTTAAATCTATATCCCTTTGCAAGTTTCAGTATCTTTTTTTCTTCTTATGTTTAAGTATACCTCTTTTTACTCTGACCATTTATTTTATTTATTATTAAAAAACCCCTCGCCTTAGGACGAAGGGTATTTCTCCGTAGTACCAACCTAAATTGGTTATTGAATAACCCACTCAGTGCTAAGTACTTAACTGTAAAAAATTATGCTGAAATTTTTTCCTTTGCAATATCTACAAGTTTAGAAAAAGCTTTTGGATCATTTATTGCAATCTCAGACAAAACCTTTCTATTTATATCTATTTCAGCAAGTCTAAGGCCATTTATAAATCTTGAATAACTCAACCCATGTTCTCTAACAGCTGCATTAATTCTCATTATCCATAATCTTCTAAAATCCCTTTTTCTTCTTTTTCTATCCCGATATGCATATTTCATAGATCTTAAAACTTGAGTCTTCGCTACCCTATAATTCTTACTTTTTGAACCTCTATATCCCTTTGCAAGTTTCAGTATCTTTTTTTTCTTCTTATGTTTAAGTACGCCTCTTTTTACTCTAGTCATGTTAACTCCATTAAATATATAAAAAGTCAAATACCTAATTTTTGTCTTGTTACTTTAGTGTCACACTTATTTAGGGTTTTTTCCGTTTTTAAACGCCTTTTTCTTACAGATGACTTTTTCATCAACTTTTTACTCATTGTTGGACTTTTATGCACAATTTTTCCACTACCACTAATTTTAAATCTCTTTGCTGACCCCTTGTGAGTCTTCATCTTTGGCAATTTCTTTCTCTCCTTTGCTTTTTTTTCTGGTGGGAGCTAATAACATTACCATATTCTTTCTATCTATAGCCGGAGAAGATTCTATCTCCCCTAATTCTTCAACTTCAAGAGCCACTCTATTTAATAATTCCCAACCTATATCAGTATGAGCTAACTCTCTTCCCCTAAATATCACACTTATCTTTACTTTAGCCCCTTTATTTAAAAATCTTTTAACATGTTTTATCTTTGTTTTTAAGTCATGATCATTAATTTTAGGTTTTAACTTGATCTCTTTAATTACTATCTGTGTCTGCTTCTTCTTAGCCTTCTTCTTCATCAAATCCTGTTTGTATTTATACTTTCCAAAATTCATTATTTTACAAACTGGTGGTTTTGCATCTGATGCTACTTCTATTAAATCTAAACCCATCTCATGTGCTGTAACCAGAGCTTGTTTTAATGAAACTATTCCCATCTGCTCTTTATCTGGTCCTATTAACCTAACAACATCAGCTCTTATTTCATCATTTATTTTTGGGAGCTTTATAATGTCTTTACCTCCATAATTTACGAATTTAATTATTTAAGTTTTAGTACTAATTACGATTAGTAATTTTTATTCCTTCTGAACTTTTTTTGTTTTTACCTTTATCCTTTTTAATTTTAATATTAAAAATGGCGGCAGAAGCCGCCCTTTAACTTAACTACCAAACTAATAACAATTATGCATTGTTTGGTGAGAAGATTTTTAGCTCCTGCTTAACAAATATAAAATTGTAGGTATTATACATATATTTTTTATTTTTGTCTACTAAAAAAAATTAATTGTTGTTACTACTTATTTAATCATCTTTATGACATACTTTACTTTTTGTAGATCTGTTTTTTAGTTCTAAGTCAATTTCTTCTAAAAATTTCTCAACTGGAATTGGTCCCAGATCTAATTCTGATCTGCATCTTACTGCTACACAATTTTTGCTAACCTCTTTATCTCCAATAACCAACATATATGGAATTTTCATAACCTGTGCATCTCTAATTTTTTTACTAACAGTTTCCATCCTGTCGTCTAAATCCACTCTTACACCTGTTTTTTGTAAATAATCCATTACTTTTAAAGAAAAGTTTTTATGTTCATCAGTAATTGGAATTAATATAACTTGAACAGGTGCAAGCCAGGTTGGAAAAGCTCCCTCATAGTGTTCAACTAATATACCTAAAAATCTTTCAATACTTCCTAATATAGTTCGATGAATCATAACTGGGCGATGTTTTGCGTTATCCTCTCCAGTATAATGTAGATCAAAAGCTTCAGGCATAGCGAAATCCAATTGTATAGTTGCACACTGCCAGGTTCTTCCTAAATTATCAAATATGTGAAAATCTATCTTTGGACCATAGAATGCACCTTCACCAGTATTTATTGTATATTCAACATCTTTATGGTCTAATGCATCTTTTAATGCAGCCTCTGCTCTTTCCCATATATCCAAAGAACCCATATAATCATCTGGGCGAGTTGAAAGCTCTATTTTATATTCCTTAAATCCAAATTTATCGTAAATATAAATTACAAAATCTATTGTCTCTATTAATTGCTGTTCAATTTGAGAAGGTAAACAAAAAATGTGAGCATCATCCTGAGTAAAACCTCTTACTCTAAATAGACCATGAAGAACTCCTGACAATTCATATCTATGAACTATCCCCAACTCAGCCCATTTTAAAGGCATATCTTTGTATGAACGGGGTTTAGTTCTGTAAATTAATACACCCCCTGGACAATTCATTGGTTTTACAGCAAATTCTCTACCACTTTTCTCTAAAAAATACATAAGTTCTTTGTAATGATCCCAGTGACCTGACATCTGCCAAAGATTTTTATCTAAAAGTATTGGAGTTCCTACTTGCTCATATCCCCTTTTTAAAAGTTCTTCTTTCAAAAAATCTAAAATACTGTTTATTACAATCATTCCTTTAGGATGAAAAAATGGAAAACCGGGTCCCTCTTTATGAAAACTATATAAATCAAGTTCCCTACCCAATTTTCTGTGATCTCTCTTTGCTGCTTCTCTAAATTTTTGCAAATATTCTTCCAGTTCTTCTCGAGTAGTAAATGCAGTTCCGTATATTCTCTGAAGCATAGGATTTCTTTCGTTACCTCTCCAATATGCTCCAGCTATACTTAATAGTTTAAAAATTTTAACCTTTCCTGTTGATGGTAGATGTGGTCCCCTACAGAGGTCTATAAAATCACCCTGTTCATATAAACTAACAATATCTTCCTCAATATCATTTATTAAATGCTGTTTATAAGTTTCACCGGAAAAAATATTTTTTGCTTCCTCCTTGTTGACTTGTTTTCTTATTATTGAGATATCTTTTTTTACAATCTCCCTCATTCTTTTTTCAATTTTTTCTAAATCTTCAGGTATAAAAGGTTTTTGGGGATCAAAATCATAGTAGAAACCATTTTTTATTGTTGGACCTATAGCTATTTTAACTCCAGGAAAAAGTTCATATACTGCATTCGCCATAACATGAGCTGTAGTATGTCTTAAAATGTTTAATCCATCCTCATCTTTATATGTAACTGGTTCTAAGACTGCATTTTCTGTTATTATGTGAGATAAATCCAATAATTTATCATTTATCCTTATAGCTACAACCTCCTCAAGATTTGCTATATCAAATGACTTTAAAACCTCAATTGCACTCACATTCTTATGAAATTTTTTAACATTGTCTGGAGAAATTTTTATTTCTATTAACTCATTATTATCTCTTCTATCTTGTTTATTTCCTGTTCTCATAATTTATCTTCCTTAAACTTTAATTTAATTTATATATTTTAATTATAAATAATACCAAATTAGTTGAATTATAAACAAGTTAAATTAACACTTTGTTTATTGTTCTTTATTTTTTCAACCTAACCTTAGCTTCACTAAGAGTAAGTTTTACCTTCTCCCCATTAAGAGGAAGGAAAGGAAATTTTAAAATTAATAATTCACCAAGAGAAGATGAAAATTTTAATTAACAATCTATTATAATATACTCAGATTTTTTTATATTATAATGTATTAAATTATTACTAAAAAAATACTAATTAACTAGATTAAAAAATATTGTGAAACTAAATTGGAAAATAATTATTATGTTTTAGGTATAGATGAGGCAGGATATGGACCAGATATTGGTCCACTTGTTGTAACATCTTCACTTTTTAGACTTAGTGAAAAATATCATTCAGGGAAATTTTGGGAGACTCTTTCTGAAATAGTCTCAAAAAAAACAAAAGAATTTCCAGAAAAAGTAATAGTTTCAGATAGTAAAGATATATTTAAAAATCATCCAAAAAACTATTTAATAGGTGAAATTACTGCTTTGTGTTCTTACTGTCTCTTATATCCTGTGCCACTTAATTTTCAAGAATTCCTACAAAATATATTCTTAGATAACTTAGATTTATTTCAAAAAAGATGCAAAACTTTTAGCAAATACGCATATAGAATGTGTTGGGGTAATAACAATTTTTTTTCTGAAGATCCTTTAAATTCTAAAAATTTAAATCCAAAACCCTATATTAATGATTTATTCCCAAAACTAAAAAAAGTTATAAAAAGTTCAGGAATTGATTTAATAGATATAAAAAGTATAGTTTTATGTCCACATTTATATAATGAATCAATTACTAAAAAGGGGAAACTTTTTTTAAATTACTTACAATTTGAGAGATTAATAGAAAATGCTTTAAAAATGATTTTGATAGAAAATATTTCAGTTAAAGATAAAGAAGAGACAGTAAAGTTAGAAAAAAAATATAAAAAAGCAACTATAAATTTTAAAAAGAATGAGCAAAAGAATAATTTAAATTCAATTTTTGTAATTGCTGATAAGCTTGGATCAAAAAAATATTATATTAATTATCTTAAAAGTGGATTGCTTGGAAATTTCAAAATAAAAATTTTGGA
>Ga0180009_10001364_pt1 | contig 30202 bp, 32 predicted proteins | sample OS_PC_MetaG_FD_123537 | JGI IMG/M metagenome (GOLD analysis project Ga0180009, IMG submission 123537) | Groundwater microbial communities from the Aspo Hard Rock Laboratory (HRL) deep subsurface site, Sweden - OS_PC_MetaG | ecosystem: Environmental > Aquatic > Deep subsurface > Groundwater...
CTCAGCAACCCCTGAAAAGGTTGCAAAAGGTGAGGTAGACTTTGAAGCGGGAAGAACTTCGAGTTTAGACGCTGCGCGGAGGAAAGTTGGTTCTGTCCAGAGGTTATCTGATATCATAGGTCCGGGCATGACAGAAGCCGTCTTAGCAGCGCCCTTGGAGAAGACTCCGGTGGACCCTGATGTCATCCACATCTTTGGCAGCGCCTACCAGATGATGCGGCTTGTGCAGGGATTGATCTATCAAGAGGGGGGAAAGGCTTATGCAGAATTCGCTGGCATGCAGGCAACCTGCTCTGACGCTACTGTTGTTCCTCTTATCACGAACCGGCCGAACTTTACCGTACAATGTGTTAAATCTAGGATGCAGTGTGACTGTGGTGAAGGGGAGATGCTGGCTGGAATCCCGGGGGGAAAATTTGAAGCGATTGTCACAGGTGTAGAGAAGACAGAAGGCAAATATTAAGAGAAGCAAGAGGATGTGTTTTAGGTGGTTGGCGGACGGTAAGCTGTTTTCGACGAACGCAACAAAGGAGGCAGAAAATGGCTGACAAAACAAAAATGGTGCTTTCAAAAATGAAAAAGGCAGGGAAACCAGTAAGACCCGGAGATATAGTGAAAATGACCGGTCTGGAGAAGGGTGAGGTTTCCAAAATTATAACTGAACTAAAGAAGAGTGGAAAGATCACATCGCCAAAGAGATGCTTTTATGAACCTAGCTAAAGGCTATGATAAATCAATAGGTTAACGGTGATATTTTCCTCTGCGAGTTGTTTCTCTGACGATACCATATGTTTCTATATATCGCTCTGTAACACGCCGTGCAATCATGGGAGCATTGCCCCCCGCTCGATTGTTAATGATGACGTTCATCTGAACATTTTCCTTAATCCCAGTCCACATCAGGACTGCCGTCTCTTCCACCATCTCGGGCTGCAGCATTCCCTCAACGAGCTTGTCGAAAGGATGTGCCTTGGCATAAGCCGCTTCATAGCGCATTCCAATCGGCGTCATAAGACGCACTACACACTGTCTCCCGGAATTGAAAAACCTGCGGCCTGACTTGGCGAACTGCTTCCGCAGCGGGGGAAGCCAGGTCCAGTGAGACAGCACCTGGCCCACGCCGTGCTTTTCCAAAACCTGAAACACCTGATTGCTCAGGTAAGATTCCGTGCGCAGCTCGATGTGATAGCGCTTGTCCTCTGGAATGGCCTTAAAAAAATCATCCAAAGTCTTGGCCATCTCTTTCACCGGATTACGGTCCTGCCTGCGCTGATACTCTTGCTCGAAGATGAACCCGGAGAGAGCAGGGCCGAGTAGTTTCACAGCAGGCTCAGAGAACTGGTTTATGAAGATTTCAGGATTCAGATAGGTTTCATTTTCAAGATACTTCCCTCCTCGGCGCAGTTTCTGAGCCGAAATCAACTGAGGTATCTTGAGTATGAGGTGATCCCTGCCTTTCAAGTATCGACGATACCTGCGAAGCACGTGTTAATTCTGGGTAGGGTTCCTATTCTTGTCTAGCAGAGGGCTGTAGAAAGTATAGTCAATTTCCAGGACCTGAAAATGCTCGAAATATTCTTCGACGCTGTCAACAGGGAGCACTTCTTCAAGGAAGGATTTCCCGCCGACAGTATTTCTTCGGCGACTGGTGCGATCTCGATAGCGTTCCCTGGTGTAAATCTGTCCGATCCAACCTGCATACCGGTCGCTGGCCGTCCCCAGGCGAAGTTTTGGATGGAGACCCCGAAATTGAAATTTATCTAGGTCGAAGTCACGCGCATCATTCTTTCTCATTTTCATCACCTATTGCGACAGATATACATTATAAGGTATTCAGGACCCTGCCACCCTTTAGTCTAATTTATCCATCCACGCCAAAAAGTAAACAAAAGAAAAGAGCACGGCCTGGGGGTCGCGCCTGGTCCGGTCCTCCTTGAGGTAGATCAAACGTTTTGAGGCCAGTGCTGGTCTTGACAACCAGCCCTGTGGAACGATCCTTCGGTTTCAGATGAAGAGACCCACTCCTAATGAGGGTTCTATACAAAGTATTTCAACACTAATTATTTCACTGCATCCTTTAAAGCCTTCCCCGGCACAAACTTGGGAACCTTCTTTGCCTTGATTTTAATCTCTTCACCGGTCTGTGGATTTTTTCCTTTCCTAGCCTTTCTTTTCTGCACCTTAAAGGTTCCAAAACCAATAAGCGTAACCGTATCCTTCTTTTTCAAAGCCTTAGTAATGGATGAAAAAACACAATCCACCGCTGCCCGTGCTTCTTTTTTAGTATTGACCACCATTGCCACCTCTTTGACCAAATCCCCTTTGTTAATGTTCCCCCCTCCTTTTTTGAAAAGATGAAGTGTTTCTTACCAAAGCCTCTAATCCTATAAATGTACATAATACACATCGTATTCAGAAATTCAACAACTTTTTCTGCTCTGTCTTTGTCCGTGTCGTGTTACCTGTAAGCTGGGATGAAAATATCTCCATTTTGGTTAGTAAGATCTCCCTATTTGCTCCCTACTTCCTTTGCCATTATGTTTTCAGCTAATACATAGACAATGTCTTTGGCTATCATCTGGTCAGGCCTGGGAGAGACCGATTGATTGGTCCCGTTGAAGTAGATGAGACATATGTCGGCGGCGTTGGATCCATAGTTCGAGGTCGCGGAGCCAAGCGAAAGACAATCGTTGTAATTGCCGCGGAGGTTCGAGGCCGTGGTCCCGGTAGAATCCGTATGGCTAAGGTCCCTGACTTGTCGGCAATAAGTCTTCGTGCGTTTATTAAAAAAAGTGTGCAAGAGGGAGCAGAGATTCGCACGGATGCCTGGTCTGGGTATAATGGTATAGATGTTATGGGCTATAAACATGATGTGACAAATATATCTGCAAGCGGGGACCCCGGACATATTGCAATGCCAATTGTTCATCGGGTGGCATCTCTCTTTGACCGTTGGTGGCTTGGTATTCATAAAGGAGCTATTCGTCCGGCGCATTTAGATTACTATCTGGATGAGTTTACATTCAGATTTAACCGTCGTTCATCAAGGGCCAGAGGTTTGCTTTTTTATCGCCTAATGCAACAGGCTGTCAATTTTGATCCCGGCCAACGAGGAGCCATAGTAGGTGGCGATAAGAATTATAATTACAACATATAGTTGGTGGTTGAGTAAAGTGCATAGCCCCTTTTTCATATTTATATTGCTTATAAAGTGTTAATGTTTTAAAGTTAGTAATGATAAAACATTTTAGGATTAAATTCCACTTAATGAGGGCATTATGGGAGAAAAATTTAGAATCTTAATTTCTGGTGATGATCAAAAAAGTCGGAAGGCTTATATGCAGATACTTAAAAAGAACCCTGAATTTCAGGTGGAGGAGGCAAAAAACGGGAAAGAAGCCATAAGAAAGATAGAAAGATCCGTTCCCGACATTGTATTGTGTGATCTACATCACAAATCAGGCATGGATGGCATGGAGTTTTGTCGATTCCTCAAAAGTGATCCGGATTCACCTATAGCCAATATCTACCTCATAATGGTCAGCTCTGAAGGGAAAGATGAAGACAAATTAAGTTGTATCATGGAGGGTGCTGACGATTACCTGACCAAGCCGGTAGACACTGAAGATCTCCTTGCCAGGGTCAAGGTGGGACAGAGAATATCTTACCACCTCAGAAGGACAGAATTTGAAACCAGAAAGATGTTCCAGGAGATGGATGTACTCCTGATTCAGGACGGGGGGTGTGCCCCGGGTTACAACCCTGTGACCGCCTTCATTACCTATCATCTTGAAGCCCAGGGGAGAGAGGTCTATGCGACCTGTGAAGGTTTTAAATCTCTTATTTCCGGCAAGATTGATGATTTTGTGCGCCTTGTTTATAACTCTGTTCAATTCAAAAAGATGGATCATATCACCGGAGTTTTTCATGCCGCACCCCTGTCCGACTGGCGTGGTGCCCAGCTGAGGAGTGAGAGGTATAAAGATTTTCTTAAAGAAGAGATCCAAAGAAAAGCGGCAGCTACCATCAGAAAGAAGAAGATAAGAGCCATCATTGCCATAGGAGGGAATGGTACCTTCAAGGGGATTCATTCTTTGTGCCATATGCTTCCCACCTCCATCCAGGTCTTTTTCATTCCCGTAACCATTGATAGCGATGTGGCCGGTACGGACTGCATTGGACAATATACAGGTGTTGAGATAGGGGCTGAGAAGATCCGATGCTATATGGCCGATGCAAGAACCCATAAAAGGATATATATCGTGGAGATGATGGGTGCCAGCAGTGGCTTCCATGCACTTCATTCCTGCCTCGGGGCAAGGGCACATCTGGGTGTTCTGCCCAACAGTGTCATTGATCACAAAAAGGTGGTGGAGGCCCTTAACAAGAGGGATGAGTGTGTGGTTGTGGTTGCAGAAGGTTATAAAAAGAATGAGAGGGAGGCAGCAGGGATAAAGGATAATGCCGCTGAATATTTCTATAAGGAACTACTGGCCACCGGTATCAAGATAAAGAGAAGAGTGGTGTGCGAACCTTTTTCAAGAGACATTAGGGGGGCTGCTCCTAATAACATGGATATCTCCCTTGCCCAACGAATGGCCTACAACGTGGCCTCTTATCTTAAGGCAGGGACTTCTAGATTGATGCCGGCCGTCCAATCGGGCAGGGAATATGCCATCCCTTTCAATGAGATCAGGACAGATAACATGAAGGAGGAAGATCTCCTGGTTCTCTCTAATCGATTAACACAGGATTAAAACATACCTTATTTTGATGGGACCGAGTGAACATCTAGATGTGGATTTCAGCAACATCTCCGTCATGAAGCACATAATCCTTCTGCACCATCTGCCCATCAAACACCGCCTCACCCCATACCCTGGCAAACTTTAGTTTTTCGGTGAAATCTTTGTGTATCTTGGCAGCCAGCTCCTCCAAAATACTATCTTTAGGGAGCACGAAAGGGGCCGTCATATCCGGTTCTTTGCCGGGCGCCTTGGTATAGACCCGAATGATGCTAGAGATCTCGTAGATTTTCTCGATGAAGGCCGTTAAATGACGTCTTGTATGGATAGAGGTTCCTAAGCTTGGGAGTTTTATCTCCGACAGTTCTAAAAAAACTTCATAATCTTCTTCCTCTTCGGGTTCATCCATTTTATTAACTACCACCAGCATTTTTTTAACAAAGGGTTGTTTTTTTAGATCTTCCGGGATGGAAGCCCCTTGGGGGAAGATCCTTAATTCCTGGAGGATGGAAAGGGTGTTTTCCAATTGTTCCAGAGTATCCTTTTTAAGATCCAGGAGGATCACCACAATATCAGCACGGCGTATCAAATCAGCCATCCATGGATCGATATACTCTCTGGTGATGGGCGGGGTATCTATTAACTGGAATTGGATATTTTCATATGGAGCCATGCCTGGAGTGGGTTTCCAGGTCGAATGGGGGAAATCGGCCACCTCTGGGGAGGCATTGGTTAACGCGGCAATGAGTGAGGATTTACCCACATTGGGAGGGCCAACCACCACAACCTGTGCAGCACCCTCCTTCTCAATGGAATAGGCGGTTTCCTTCCTTGATGTCCCTGTTTTTTTCTGAGATTGGGCCTTTAATTTGGAGATCTTTCGCCGGAGGTCTGCTCGCAGCTTGTCCGTGCCCTTGTGTTTGGGCATGATACTCAGCATCTCCCCCAGGATCTCTACTTTTGCCTCAGGAGACTGAGCCTCTCGATAACGATTTTCCGCCTCAAAATAGGTGGGTGGCAGATTGGCAGGCATTAATCTTTACTCCTGTCAATTTTTTTGTCTTGAAATGCCGGCTCTGTAAAAGAATGTGCCTATTGGAGAAAACAACGATTGAAATCTAAATGGCTTTTTATATTTCTAAGTCGGAATCGACTTTTAAATAAAGAAATTATATGATAAAAAGTTGTGGCGGTCAAGGGAAGGAGTTGCAGGGATAGATGAAGGTCATTTTTCATGATGATTTCTATCAGGCCTACGCCTCAGATCCGGCTGCTGCTGCCGGGCGAATGGAGGGGGTAATCAAAGTGATCGAGTCCAAGGCCGAGTTCATTACGGCCGAACCCGCGTCCAAAGATGATATTGCAGCGGTTCATACAGGGCCTCATATAGATTATGTGCGGGGCAAAGGTCTCTATCCCATTTCTGCTCTGGCCGCAGGAGGAGCCATCCAGGCAGCCACCATTGGGCTGACAGAACCATCTTTTGGTCTTATACGTCCTCCTGGACACCATGCCTCCTCCGGGTCCTGTTGGGGTTTCTGCTATTTCAATAATATGGCCATCGCCCTGGAACGATTGAAACAGTCCCAAAAAATCCAGAGGGCCTATGTTTTGGATATTGATCTGCACTTTGGAGACGGGACGGTCAATATCCTGGGAGATAGAGACTATGTCAACGTCCATAACGTGGCAGCCCAAATTAGAGATGCCTATATGGATGAGGTAGCCCAAGAGATGGAGAACTGTGAGGCAGACATTATTGGGATATCCGCAGGTTTCGACAACCATAAGCAAGACTGGGGCGGCACCCTGGAAACGGATGATTACCGGGAGATAGGCCGAATGGTCCTGGCGGCCTCCAAACGTTGTGATGGGGGGTGTTTCGGTATCTTGGAAGGAGGTTATAATCACCAGATTCTGGGATACAATGTTCTGGCATTGATGGAGGGGTTGTCCGGGAGTTTAGCTTAGAGGATTGAAAGTTCTCTTGTTGGAATTTAATGATTGGGAAGGTAATTATGGAGAACGCCGGACAAGGCGTTTGCCATATCAGCCTGTTTTATCTTTAAACATACATTGAAAGGAGGATATGAAAATGGAACTTGGTTTAGAAGGAAAGACAGTTATCGTTACTGGCGGGGGATCAAATATTGGACGAGCCATCTCTCTTGCTTTTGCTCGTGAAGGATCAAACATAGTCATTGCGGAGATAGATGAGGGGCAAGGGAAGAAGGTGGCGGAACAGGCTAAGGATTTGGGCGGTAATGCCATTGTGGTGAAAACGGATGTGACCAAACTAGCCGACGTTGAATCTATGGTTAAAAAGGGCCTGGAGACGTTTAAAAAGATAGATGTGCTGGTTAACAATGTTGGGTGGGATATACCCCAATTCTTCATGGAAACCACAGAAGGCTTTTGGGATCGGGTGATTAGTTTAAACTATCGCAGTGACCTCAACTGCATCAAGACGGTACTCCCCCATATGATAGAACAGAAGAGCGGAGCCATTGTAAGCATTGGTTCTGATGCGGGCCGTGTGGGTGAATTCAGAGAGAGTGTTTATTCCGGTTGTAAGGCTGCTGTTATTGGTTTGAGTAAAGCCGTTGCAAGGGAAGTGGGAAAATTTGGAGTCAGACTCAATGTGGTCTGCCCAGGAGTTGTTGTACCTGCCCCGGAGGATATCGGGGAGCAGAGTATGTGGAAGGGAGGGGCCGGTGAGGTGTTCACTCCTGATGTTCAGGAGAGGGCTGCAAAGGGTTATGCCCTGCGGCGTTTGGGAAAGGCCGAAGAGACTGCAAATGCTGTGGTGTTTTTAGCGTCAGACGCAGCAAATTACATTACAGGTCAAACCCTTAGTGTCAGCGGCGGCTATTCCATGATGTAAGGTGTTTCTTGAAAATTCTTTTAAAGCTCTGCCAGATACTGGCGGCGGCGGTTCAATGCACCCAAAGCTTTTGCAGCTCGTTCTACAGTGGGGTAGACGGGGATTTTGTTTCTCTCATACAGGACGAACAGCTCATCATAAATATCCTTGAATCCAATGATGCAGACAGCGATGGGTTTGTGAGGATACCTCTCCCTGGCTTCCAACACGAACCGTATCTCGTCCTCTGATCGAAAAATAGTGCCATGCTGCACGATGCATGAATCCACCTTGTTGTCGGAGAGAAGCGTGTTGAGGCCGAGGGTATAAGCATCAACGAAGCCTACGATCTCAGTGAGGGGCTCTATATCCAGGGGGTTGGAAGGGATGGCCCAGACGGGACTCTTGTCTTTAATCACCGACAAAGTCTCATCGCTCAGTTCTTCTAATGAAAGGCCATTTCTTTCCAGCGCGTCGGCTGCCATGACACCGGCTCCCCCGGAGAGGGAGATGCAGCTTGTCCCATCACCGAGGGGCAGGGGAAGGTAACAGAAAACTTTTCCAAGGTCCACCAGATCCTCAAGACTTTCAGCCCGGACAGCTCCGCTCTGCTTCAGTGCGGCATCGAAAATCTGATCGTCTCCAGCAAGGGAGGCCGAATGGGAGGAGGCAGCCCGAGCTCCGGCTTTGGACCTTCCTGCTTTGAGCACAACAACCGGCTTTGTCTTTGTGACACTTTTCAGTGCCTCAAAAAACTTGAAGCCATCTTTTATGCCTTCCGCATGAATGAGAATCACCTTGGTGCCCTCATCCTGGGCAAGGTAATAGAGAATCTCGTGGTCAGCGACGTCGCACTTATTACCAAGTCCCGCCACTTTACGAAAACCGAACTCCTGGCCGGATACGATCCACTCCATCATCATCCCCGCGAACATCCCCGTCTGGGAGATAAAGGATATGTCTCCTGCTTTGACCGTATCCAGGGGGACAAAGGTACTGGTGAAGCCGAAAGATGGATTCAACATGCCTGTGGTGTTTGGACCCACGATCCTGATTCCGCCTCTCTTAGCAACTTCAAGCACCTCCCGCTGATAGGCTTGCCCCTCAGGACCTGCCTCGTCAAATCCGGAGGCCAGTATTACCACGTTCTTAACGCCCTTCCGTTCGCAATCCCTCATTATGTTAGGTATCACATGTGATGGAACGGCCATAACCACCACGTTAATACTGTTTGGAACGTCCAAAACAGACGGGAAGGCTTTAAACCCTTGTATCTCAGATGCCTTTGGGTTAATGGGGTAAATTTTGCCCGGATATTTTAGATTGATGAGGTTTCTAACCACCTGATAGCCGAACTTAAACGGGTTGGCCGAAGCGCCTACAACCGCCACGCTCTCAGGATGAAAATAAAGATCAATGCACTCCAATTCCTCTCGGGATAGGCTCATAGTAGCTGTTCTCCTCTTCTCATGATGATCAATGTCATCCTTTTACCTATTTAAGGAGTCTTTGTCCAGATTTCTGTGATAGAGAGCGATCCTATCGCGAGGAAGATATCAAGGAAATGAACTCCAATGCCTCAGTCAAGAGCTTTCTTAAAAGTTTAGGCCGGAATCCAATCAGCCGGATCAATCGAGGCGGGGCGAAATAAAAAAGCAACCCGTCAATCGCCTCGACCATCCGTTTGGGATGTTGTTCAAAGAATTCATGGATTTCTGGCAGGAAAAGGGCCCTGATCGCTGCCTCATCCTCTCCCTGAAGTCGATATAAACGTGAGAATTTTGGGGCATGATCGAAATCGATATCCTGGCCTCCGATTATTGTGGTGAACTTTTGACGAAGTCCCTCTGGTCTCAGGACAAAATTTGGTAGGCTCATGTCAGAAATTTTTAGGGCAACCACATTAAGGGGATAGCCATATCCCTTCTGTTTCATTGTGTCTTGAATCCATTTTACTTCAAATAGAAAAACATCCCTCCCGTCGATCTTACCCTCGAGCCCCCTTCCTGCCTCGGGTATACCCCAAAGGGAGAAAATAGAGCAGATCAAACAGTTTTCAGGCAACGAAATACTCGTCAGTCCTTCTTCATCGTAAATAAGGCCAAACTTATCAGCAACATCGCGAATCCCTTTTTTTCGACGCTGTTGAATGAAATATGCAATGGCGCCGATGCTTCCAAAAACAATAATCGCAACGGTAACACTAAGCCAAACAGGAGGATGAGCAGTTTCAGGTCCCATTTTTTTACTCCCAAATCTTGAAGTTTCAATCTTCAGATTGTGAAAATCTGTTGTTACTCATGTGATTCTCCCCTCAATCTCTTTTCCCATTGGAATCGCGCCTGATAAATGGGAACAGCTTCCCAAGAACAAATTTCAGTATAAAACGAATGACATACGGATTGATGAGCAGCTTCACCAGAGCTCGGATGTCGTAATTCTCAGGAGTAATCCTATAGTTCCAGACGACCGGATCCCGAATCCAACCGGTGAGGAACAGGGTGCCGTCCTCCCAGTTGACCTTGCTATGATTGAAATCAATGTTCAACGTGATATTTCCCAGACCTTTAGTCCACACGCGCATGTATTAGTCCCCCTTTGTGTTCCCTTCCATTGAGAATAATTCCCCCCTTCGCGAAAAGATGCAGCCTTCACGCCGGGATGTACCCCTCCTTACGGGCCTGGATCACAGATTCGGGAATCGGCCACCAGGCTTTCAATCCCAGGTCATCAACGATGATGCTCGCGGCATTGTAACCATTTCCGAGGGTTATCATCCCCCCGGGATACGTCGATGCCCCGGCCATATACAGCCCCGGGATCGGCGTTCTATAGCTAGAGCAGTCAGGGTTAGGCCGGAGATACCCCATCTGGGTAGGGATATAGGCTCCATGTTTTATTGAACCCCTTTGCATGGTTGCGATACGCCTTTCAATGTCTAATGGGCTATAGGCATATCGATACAGGATCTTCGCCTGGGCCAGATTGGGAGCGAATTGCTTGAGCACCTCTATCACTTTATCTGAATATCTCCCTTTGACCTTATCCCAGTGTTTATTATCCAGTTTGTAGGGAGCCCAGTTCTCCCACCTCAAGGTATGGAGTGGCCCGTATGGGCCAGGTGACGCCTGGGTAGGGTCGTGGAGAGTTGTGCAGGTTAGGTGTCCGGCAGGTTCCGGGATCTCGTTCCTGCAGACGGCCTCGATGTGCTTCTTTACCACTTCAGGCGTATCGTAACCTATGACCGACAGAAGTGCCCGGTTGCAGTCTGACGAGGTCTCCGTATTGGTAAAAAACGGCGCTTCTCCCTTAATACCCAGATGGAGCGTAAAGAAGCTCCACTCCTCCCACTGCCAAGCCTTTGCAGATTCGGCCAGATCCCACGGCAGGCTGGCTTCCCCAAGCAGCTTGAGAAACGTCTGATCAGGGTTTAAGGTGCTGACCACGGTCTTGGCCTTGAATTCTCTATTGTCATGAAGGATCACACCCGTGGCTTTTCCGTTGGTCAAGGATATCTTCTCCACGCCGGCCCAGTCCAGTATCTTTCCCCCGTTCCCCAGGAATGCCTCGAGCAGGCATGAAGAAAGCGTATGAGTGCCGCCATGGATGAGAGACGCATGCATCATCCGGTTCACATAGAGCGGAACCATGTAGCCCATCCCGGTGGTGGTGGGGTGAATACCCCACATGCATGCCAGATAAAGCAAAGCGGCCTTGAGCTGCGGGTGTTTGAAACCGTAGCTTTCGATTATCTCTTCGGGGGTCATCTCGGCCATATCAAGCATCTTCTTGCCCAAGGGTTTCTCACCAACCATTATGGTCAACTCAACCGGCGGCACCGGCGGTACATAGGTCATGGGGACAAGCATCTTATGGGTAAGTTCCTCAAAGTCATGCAGCATCTTCTCCAGGGGGGCGACATCCTCCGGGGAGAATTCACCCATACCCTCGAGGGTCTTCTTCGGATCCCCGTAGAAGACAATGGAACGGCCATTCTTGCCCACGAAGGCAATCTGGACATGGGGACTAAGGAAACGAACGCCGCGCTTTTCCAACTCCAAGTCTTTATACGGGGGCATCAGTTCTCCCATAAGCATGTAAATGGCGTGCAGATTATATCGAAAGGGGCTGGACAGATCGTCGGTACTGAGGCCGCCCCCGGCCTCATGTCTCTTCTCCAGGATGAGCACCTTGGCACCTGCCTTGGCTAAGTATGCTCCGCATGTAAGCCCATTGGGACCGGCGCCGATGATGATTACGTCATATTCCTGCATCTCATGAGTCTCCTTCCAGGTGGTTAGGTTGGAATCAACAATTACTGGGCTGGCAACAGCCTGGAAATATTTTTTCTGAACCATTCCATCGGTCGGTGTGTCCACCAGGGCTGTTTTCTGATGCCCATGTCCTCAGCCACCACGCAGGCCGCGTTGTACCCGGTGGCCATGGTGGTGAGAGAACCGGGCCAGACACCGTTACAGCAGTATAGCCCTTCTATGGGCATGCGGTACGGCATCCGGCCTAACATCCATTGATCGGCGGTAAGACTTCCGCCAATGCTATTACCGTAAATTGCCGCTGAGTTTAATCTCCATATGTCCAGCGGGGTGCTGTTGGCCGTTTCCAGAACCTGCCCCTCGAACCCGGGAGCCAGGCGCTCCATGAACTCGGTTCGATTTTTCAGCATGGAGTCCTTTTCATCGTCCCACCTCTCCGGGTCCGACCCTTCTTCCCCAAACCAGAACGGGAGCACCTCCTCGGCCCGGACTGAGACGTACCCGTCAGGCGACATTTGTGAAGGGTCGAGGACCGCCGGGACGACTATCTCTAAAAAGCGCCCAATTGACCCCTCCACATCATTGTTTTTCTTGGCCTCATACCATCTCTTTACTCCCTCCCATGTCTCCCAGGCCGTCCCGTAGAAAAAGTGGGCCTTGTCTACATCAGGATCCCATTCCCGTGAGCCCCAATTGGGGAAGCCGTCAAGGATCCATGTGGTGGCGGAGGAAGATCGAGAAGCCATGTCCCAATCCTTCATCTTGGTCGCCAGGTGCGGGTCTGCTTTCCTGATGACCTCCTCACCAACCACCTCCAGAGTCTTGGGCACGCCCAGATTGCTGACCACCCCGTGGCGAGCGCGTATCTCCTGGTTAGGCCAGGCGGCGTTCGGCGAAAGGCGGACCCCTTTGGCCACATCGCCCTCCATAATGATTTCCACCACGGGACAATTGCGCATGATTACGCCACCTTTTTCCAGGAATATTCTTAAAAAGGCATGGGCCAGACTGTGATTGCCGCCTGCCGCCTGAGCATTAGCGATCAGCATGAACATGGGTACTGTGAAAGCACCCTGGCCGGGGACGCCAATATCTCCCATAGCTCCGGATGCACCCACCGACAGGAACATCATCCTCACCTCGGGGGATTCGAATGTGGACTCCAACAGCTCAAACCCGTTCATGGACCTGAAGTCCGCCACCGGGGTGCCCCACAGATTGGCCATCTTTTCATAGAGGATGTCCAGCTTCTCCGTGGATGGCGGCGAAAATAAGACAAGTTCGTTGAGCTCCACAATATTTTTAATAAACTGCGGTAAAATATTCTTCACTCGGTCCGCGTCCTTCTCGGAGTAGCGGGCAATTGCTTCGCAGGTTTTGGCCAGTCCGTGCTTGAAGAAGAGATTCTTTCCATTCACGTGGGTATTGCCGATGCCGATAGGCGAAGCCACAAGCCGATAACCGTACTCCTCAAGATTCAGATCCTCCCAGGCCGGAGAATTGCCGGACCAGTTTCCGGCAGCATGGGAGCTACTCAGGACTTGGGGCCAGATCTCTTCTGTGGGGATGAAGGTACCCAGTTCGTGTCTGGCTTCCACAATGACGACCTTGGCCCCGGCCTTCTGCAGATAGGTAGCAGCCGGTATTCCACCTGCGATACCCCCACCAATCACTATTACGTCGTATTCCATCATAACCCTCCTTAATATAGCCAGCTAACGGATCGGGCACTAGGGTTCTTTGATATTTGAGTTTGCGACTGCCCCGTTCTCCAATTCTGAAAATTTCTGAAAGCGGCCCAGGCTTAGATCTTAAATATTAAGTTTAGGACCCCCTTTCATTCGCGCGCACTCGAACCTTTGAAACACTGAAATAATTGCTGTGCTCAGTATTAATTGTAATGCCGGTAATTATTGCGATTTGACCATCAAACTGAGTCTCTAAATCTTGCACTATGCCAAGTAAATCAGTGTCAATCCGCTGCATGAGAAATTTTGTGGCTTCTACTAGATCCGGTGCTTTACCTGCTTCCGCACATTTTTTGAGGTAAGGTAACATGAGTTGCTCAACGGTCTGTTGTTGTCGGTCTAAAAAATCTGTAGGTTTCTGGATTATTTTTTCGTACCCGTCTTCCACTACTACGGCCAATGAACCACATGAGGTTGTGATATGAGATTGTCCGCTCCGCGGAATCTTTCCCCATTCTCCATCGTAATAAGCGATATGTGGACCAGCTACAAGCAGAAGGTTTTTCCTCCCATCTACTTCCGGAACGTGATGGGAAACCGCTTTTAATCCGGTTTTTCCGCCGTGACAATATCCGGCCAACCCTCCGAATTTAAATCGTTTCCCCCAATATCTTTCCATTAACTGGTATTCAGGCTCATTAATTTCATCGCAACATCCTCCTTCCGCAAAACGGGTATTTCCCGGGGTGAAGGCGAACTTTTCTTCGAGATAGATGTTTTGTTTTGTAAAAAAGGTTCTCCCGATTTCTGCATTGGGAAAATGAATTTTAATTTCTTTTTTAAAATCTTCTAATTTCATTTTTACTTTCATTCTTTCTTCGCTAACAAGATTATCGGGGTCTTCATTCTTCACAAAATCTGTCAAGAATGAAGACCCCTTTTCCCTGCATCAGAAATAAATTTCGATCATCGTCCCATAATCTTGGACACACTCAGCGCGCGCTAAACCCGCCGTCCATGACCAGTTCGGTTCCGGTCATGTATGAGGCAGCATCCGACGCCAGAAAGACCACCGCTTCGGCCACTTCCTCAGGCCTGCCGAGCCGACCGACCGGAGTTCGCGTTGCAAAGCGTTGACGTACCTGCCCGCCACCCAGGTCAGCACAGAGCGCCTCTCCTTTTTCTACCTGAAGGTCTGTCGCGACAACTCGGGCACCCTCCCGGGCCAGCAATTGGGCACTGGCTGCGCCAATGCCCGACGCCCCGCCCGTCACCAGGGCGACTTTACCTTCGACGCGGCCCATTGTCCATATACCTGTGATTGGTAAACGTCATCCTCACAGCAACTTCACCTTCTGTATCATCGGGACCATCATTTAAATGGGCCCTTAAATTTCTAAACATCTTATTCTATCAACTGATAATTGATCTCGATATCGATTATCTTGCGCCTCTCCAGCGGATATCCAACCACGGTGCACTCATTTCAGGACGCTCGACTGATCCATAATATGATGTAAACCCGGGTGAATCAAGTTGCACTAATCTTGGCATACCTTCGCCTTTATCACTTTCCTATAGCATTGTAAACTTAGAATGTTAAGAGCTTTACTTCACCCTCTATACAGCATTCGATATCACGAAGGTTTTCTCTATGGGTCAGTTGAGCAAAGGCCATGCACATAAACTGGTCAAGACATGTGAATGTTCGAACTCCTTTATTTCCTTCATATCTGTCAACACATTGTTGAAACTTATGCATGGGTAAAAAGTCTATTAACTGAGAAAAAACAGTTCTGCCTTGGTTCACGGTTCGCTCCCTTTCGCATTGAAAGATAACTTTGCGAAAGGAGTATGCCCCAGCTAATGGATTTTCAAATCCATAACAATTAAAATGACCAATAATCATCGTGTTATTAGGTGCTTACAGACTTTTTTTAAAAATAAACCGGACAGCATTGATATAGCCTGTGATGTCAATGTTAGTATAGTCTCTATTTTATTATGATAAAGGTCGATTTTTCTAACAATATGGTTTGTGAGCTTGAATATTCTCCGGTAAACTCTGGTAACTACGTTTAGCAGAAACTATGAAAACACATCCATACGAATTTATGTTATATAATATATAATGTATAAATGGATAATCACTTTGGTATCAACTTTCTGAACAGAGGAGAGTCCCTTTTATGGATCGTCATGATGAGATTATGAGATTTTACACGGAACAGATCCCTGGTGCTATGATTGAGGATAACCTCCTTAAGGCCCCTTGTCCTTTCTGTTCTAAAGATAAACTCAAAAAACCAGGAATTCTAGTGGTTTATCTTGATCCCGAGAGTTTTTTTATGGGGTACTTCAGATGCTTAAGCAGATGTGTGCCAGGAGGATTTCCTTTATATTTTGCAAGAATTAAAGGTGTAGACCCCCAGAAGGTTCCCGGTTACGACCCTGACCGTGATCCATATGTCCGAGATATGGTTCTTCCCACCAGGAATCTCAATTCAGAGATTAAAAAATTTCAGACATTCATGGGCGATAGTCAGTATGAGTATTTTAAGAAATTTGGCATATCGGCAACTGTCGTGAAGCAGATGGGGATAGGATCCAATGGGAGGTATCTGGTGTTTCCATATATTTTAGAAGATGGACACTACTATGCTGCCCGGTGCATACTTCCTGAGAGGGAGGAGGATAGTTTCTGGCGGGGGGAGGAGATCTTCTATTTAGGAGATTTTAAGATTTATAACATGCAGGAGATCGACAGATGTGAAGATGGTGCTCTATTTGTTACGGACGGGGAGACCAATCTCCTGACCCTTAAAGAACTTGGATATCCCGGTATCGCCGTCCCAACCGTAAATGATCTGGACATACTTACTCAGGAGAGGTTGGCTTATATTAACCATGTTTTTCTTTTCATGAATAATTCTTCGGAGGCGGAGCTTGCAGCTCGTTCCCTGGCTATGAGGCTAGGATTCAAAGCGAGAATTTTAAGGTGGCCGTTTCATTTGGAACGTGGATACAACCTTTGTCACCTAGCGCAAGATAAAGGTAAAGATTTCAGAGCAACCGTTTCTTCTATGTTAAAGGCATCCAAAGCTTTCTCCCCTTTTCCCTCGCCGGATAAAGAGCACCACAGATTTTTCCAGTTTCTGGAGAGGGAAAAGGGGAAGGCACTGTTTGGATTGAGTACGGGTTTTGAGAAAATGGATTACGCCCTTAATGGGATTCGGGGAATCAATATCATGGGAGGTCAACCCAAAGCAGGAAAATCTTGCTTCTTTTTGCAGATTTCTGCAGAGATGGCCAGAAAAAAGGTTCCTGTTATCTACTATGATTTTGAGAATGGGCGTCAGAAGATCTATACAAGGACCCTTTGTCGTCTGAGCAGGCTCTCTGAAAAAGAGATCAGATTACAGCCAATGGATAAAGAGAAATCAGAGAAGCTCAAAAGAGCAAACCTTGAATTTAAAGAGATGCTTCCCCATTTTCGGGTCGTTACAGACAGAAAATTGAGCCCAGACATCATGAGGAGGAAAATTGATTTCCTGCAGCATGAAACAAGAACGGATTATACCCTTGTAGTTGTGGATAGCCTCCATAAACTCCCTTTTAAAAACCTTTCAGAGCGGAGATCCGGCATTGATGAATGGCTCCGTTATATGGAAGCCATCCGTGATGAACAGAATGTAACTTTTCTCGTGGTTTCTGAATTGTCCCGAGGCGAAGGCGGACGCTACAGTGAAAAACCTGATCTGGGTTCATTCAAAGAGTCTGGTGAAATCGAATACAGTGCAGACAATGCCATGATTTTGATGCCTGATTGGGATCCTTTGGACCCTATCTCCTCCCAGGAGAGAAAAAATACTTTATGGTTGGTGGCGAGCAGAGAGAACAGCCCGGGCAAGATAGCCGAATATATCCTGGAATACCCGTTCTGGGGTTTCAGGGAGAATTAGATGAGGTGATAAAAGAAACAGTAGTTAAAAAATGAAAATGGGGTCTAATTGATTGGACCTGGGGCCGTGATTTAAGCATCGCCTTGATCCTGATGGGTGACTGGTGCGGATCAGTATAAGCTGTCCGAGAACCTACCATTAAAGAAGTAACGGGTGCGGGGCAGGAGGCAAAAACGAGATCGAGCCGAAGTGAAGCTAGTTGTCATTCGAAAAAAGGATTTTTTTTGCCACGAGAGAGGTGTTTTTTTTTGACAAGCCCTTTAATGGGTGACATCTTTGTTTTCCGAGGAAACTGATAGGAGTCTCCCTTGGTATGTAAAACGGTTGAAAAAGAGTCTGAAGATCTTGATTGTTGATGAAGCTCAGGGAAAGAAACACAGGGGCAGGCGGTCTGCAACAAGGAATCCCTTTGTGGTAGGTGCGACCCTGCCGTTGATGACCCTCAGAAAACCGGAATCCTGTAACCTGGCAAGGGCATCCAGTAGGGCGGGATCGTATGAGGTTTCTCCACAACTAAATCCCTGTCTGGTTCTCAGACCCAGGGCAATGGCCTCAAGCCTCATCTGCTCTTTTGTCAATTCCTCGGATTCCTCAACAGGCGCTCTCCGTCCTTCCAGGGCCTCACAATACCGCTTTACGGATCGGAAATTCCACCACCGCGTTGAACCCTGAAAGGAATGGGCCGAGGGCCCGAGCCCCAGGTAAGGGGTATGATCCCAGTACTTTAGGTTGTGACGGGAGTAGTAGACAGGTTCCCGTGCAAAATTGGAAATCTCGTAGTGGAGATAACCCTTATCCTCCAGAAATTGTGAGGTCATAAGAAAAAGGGCCTCCTCCTTTTCCTCTTTCAACGGCCGCAACTCGCCCCGTTCCTTCATCCTCCAGAAAGGGGTCTTCTTTTCAAAGGTCAACTGATAGCAGGAGAGGTGTTCCGGTTGAAATGCAAGGGCCTGCTTGAGGGTATCCACCCATCCTTTCAGAGATTGCCCCTTAAATCCATAGATGAGATCTATGCCCACATTGGTACATCCGGAGGCCCTCAATTGATCGAGTGCCCTAACGGCATCTTTGGCCGTATGGTTTCTTCCGAGAAACAAGAGTTCCCTGTCGTTAAAGGACTGAACCCCCAGGTTAACCCGGTTACAACCTACGGCCCTGACACAATCCGTCTTTTCCCTGGTCATATCGGCAGGGTTTGCCTCAATGGTTATTTCAGTGTCCTGGTCGAAGCGAAAGTGGATAAACAGGTGCTCCATCATGGTTTCAAGGTCCCTGATCTCAAGAACTGTTGGCGTGCCGCCACCCAGGTACAGGCTGTCAAAACACTCGAACCGATCTTTGTAACAAAGAACTTCTTTTTTAAAAGCCTTCAGCCATCGCGGAACAAGAGAGGAAGAGGCCAGGGAATAAAAACCGCAGTAGGGGCATTTTACCCTGCAAAAGGGGATATGAACATATAAACCGGGACTTTGCATGACTGGTTTCGCCCTTTTTACGTATTATCGGTCTTAAACAGTGACACAAAGGCACTCTGGGGGATCGTTACCGAGCCGATCATTTTCATCCTCTTTTTCCCCTTTTTCTGCTTTTCAAGAAGCTTGCGCTTTCGGGTTATGTCTCCACCGTAACATTTGGCGGTAACATCTTTCCTGAAAGGAGAGATGGTAGACCGGGCAATAATGGTACCGCCTATGACACCCTGGATGGGAATCTTGAAAAGATGCCGTGGAATCTCCTCCTTCAACTTTTCGCATGCCCGGAGCGCCCGAGGCCTGGCCCGCTCTCGTTGGACAATCTGAGAAAGGGCATCTACCCGTTCTCCATTCACGAGAATATCCAGTTTTACCAGATCATTCTCCCGATAATCCAGAAGGTCGTAGTCAAAGGATCCATAGCCCTGGGTTACGGTCTTGAGGCGGTCGTAAAAATCATAAATGATCTCGGCTAAAGGCATATCAAACTGGATTTCAATCCGGCCCTGGCTCGGATAGTTGAGTTTGGAATTCACTCCCCTGCGCTCAAGGCACAGGTCCATGACAGCACCCATATAGCGTTCAGGGATAATGATGGTTGCCTTCACGTATGGTTCCAGGGCCTTTTCGATAGTCACGGGATCCGGATAGTACAGGGGGTTGTCTACATTTACCGTTTTCCCATTGGTAAGTAAAAACCGGTACAGTACCGTTGGAACAGTCATGATAATGGACTGCCCAAACTCCCTTTCAAGGCGTTCCTGGACAATCTCGAGGTGCAGGAGACCAAGAAATCCGCAGCGAAATCCCATACCCAGGGCTGCTGAAGAATCCTTCTGAAAAACCAGTGCCGCATCGTTTAATTTATATTTTTCCAGCGCATCGGCCAGGCCTATGTAATCATCTGAGGACACAGGATATACCGATGAAAAGACAACGGGCTTAACGTCTTTGAAACCCTGAAGGGGGCTGGCTATGGGATCAGAGTCAAGGGTAATGGTATCACCGACCCTGACATCGCTCACCGTCTTTATACCAGCGATAATATAACCGACTTCTCCGCAAGAAAGGTTTTCCCTGGATTTCCTCTTGAGTTGAAAGATGCCCACATCTTCCACCTTATGTGTGGCGCCATTTGACATGAGTCGTATCGTATCCCCTGGGCGAACACGGCCTGAGAATATTCTGCAGATGACCACTGTTCCACGAAAAGGATCATACTGTGCATCAAATATCAGGGCGCTGAGGGGACCATGGGCACCTTCTTTGGGAGGAGGGATACGGTTTGTAATGGCATCCAGAACCTCTTGGATGCCTGTGCCTTGTTTTGCAGAACATAGGATGGCCATATCTGAATCAAGGCCCAGCTCTACTTCAATCTGCTCCTTGACCATGTCTATGTCCGCAGAGGGCAGGTCGATTTTATTGATAACCGGAATGATAACCAAGTCATGTTCTACCGCTGCATAGAGGTTTGCCACGGTCTGGGCCTCCACCCCTTGTGCAGCATCTATCAACAGGAGCACACCCTCACAGGAAGCCAGGGCGCGAGACACCTCGTAGGAAAAATCCACATGGCCCGGCGTGTCTACGAGATTGAGCTCAAAGTGCTCTCCCCTGCTGTTCACATAGGGAAGGGTGACTGCCTGGCTTTTTATCGTAATCCCCCGTTCTCGTTCAATCTCCATGTTGTCTAAGATCTGATCGCGAAAATTCCGCTCATCCACCAGTCCTGTCCATTGGATAAGGCGATCGGCAAGGGTGGATTTTCCATGATCGATATGTGCTATTATGCTGAAATTTCGTATTTCCGTCATATTCAGATTCCTTTAATCAGGCACTTTCCTTAATAAAGATAGCTTTATTCTTGTTATTGTCAACACATCAGCTCTCAGCCTGGTGGTCACTACTGGTCTTCAATGCATCATGGGGCCGGAGCCTTGCGCATTTGGTATGCTTATTCAGCATGAATAGGCATATATTTATTAAACGAATCATGTATCCGGTAATCATCTTGCCAGGGAAGACTGATGTTCAACAAGGCATGTGAAAAGACGCGGAAGCAGTCTATAAACCGGGAGCCATCCATCGTGATGACTTCAGTATACTATAATTTTCCCATATTCAACAATTTTTGTATGGAGGGTCAAATCTTTGAAAATGGGGTCAGGTCTTGCATTATTACATTGCAGATTTGATTATTTTTCCGATCGTGCAAAATGGATGCTCAGATGCCTCATTATTCCTGACAGGGGGCAAACGGAATCAAAATATGCCTTGTGAATTGCATCGTTTCTTTCCCTCCTCATTGCCACTTTCCCTGGAGGGAAAAGTTTCTCCAATGAGAGCCTGAAACCAAAGCCCTGACTTTCATTGACCTCTGTAACCTGTGACCTATCATTTAGCGTGAACTTTCATTTCTCAATGAATTCTTTGCTGCAAAGATGCCATGATAAGGATGGGAAAATCGTCTCTTTCACGATTATCTTCAAAGATAGGCAAGCAAGCATTGCCTCTGGATGTGATATGATAGATGGCAATGGGATATTCGATTCTGAGGGATCGGGCCATGATCAATGATCATAGTCTTCAGAATGTAATAATGCAAGACCTGACCCCAGCCTGTGCGGTCGTATTAGCTTGAGGACTTAGTTAAGATGCCCCTGAGTATCTCTTCATAGCCATTTTGCTCGAGAGGACATTCGAGTAGGTCGTCAAATTGATCGACGCTTAGCTTTAACTGATCGGCCATTGATTTGTAGGTTTTTGGTGGGATGAACTTTTTGCCTTTTGGCACGGAGATTCTTGCAGTTTTCTTGTCATCTAAATAGTACCAACCATTAAAATGCTTTTTCGCTCTAAATTCTATGCCTAGCTTATTCTCACAGCGCTTCTTTACATCATGCGTATCAAAAGATGTGTTTTTCATTTATCGTTCAATTATTCGCGCCTTCAAGTATTCCTTTATTCTCAGCCATTCATCGGTGAAATCATTGTTTTCCATTAAATCATCGTATAGCGATTCAATTTCACATTTAAGCGCATCAACCGCCTCTTTGACGTCCTCACCAGAGCCATATAAAGGCATTTCTAAAGTTCGGACAAGAAAAGTCTCACCATCTCGTTCCACGACTGCCTCTATGGGCTCCTTAAGAATTTTGCTCGGCAAAATATTTATCCTTATAACACCAAGATTCTCGACCCGAACTTTTTGAACTGTTTCTTCTAAAGCTCGAATTATTCCCTGAGCCTCTCTTTCTAAAGACTCGTATTGTCTGCTAACACCTGTTGATTGGTTCGCTAGACTTGAGGAGTCAACCGGTGGGGTGGGTTCCTTTCTTCGCATTGTCCATTCTGATAAATACGTTAGATTACTGTTCAGTTCAGGCATTTTTATTCCTCTCTTTGAACGTGTATACCTAGTTCCTTGAGCGCTAAATCATAATACTCCATGACAACTTTTAAAGAAGTTCGAAAATCATATATATATGGTGAAAATTGGTACTCATTACTTAGATATAGGGCATTATCAAAGAACATAGAACTAGCAAGAATTACATAAATGCCAAGATTATGATCTGGGATTCGCAGGTTGTATTGTACACCTCTACCGCTCAACAGATCTCTAAAGCCATCCGGGGGATTTGGGTTAAGGGACTCTAAAAACAATTCGAGGCCTGCCTCAGCCGATAGTTGTTGACCTATATTGATCTTTAGTAAAGATATTGGTATCTCATCGAGAATCTGAAATAGTTTCTCATACAAATCGAATGCCTGCTTTTCACTTTCTGCTCTGAAAACGTCTGATGAAGCCTCTTCTAATCCGAAGTGTACGCCAAAGAGTGCGGAACCATAGTATTTTACAAACTGGATAAAATTCCCAGATAAGGTCTCTCGGTTAAACTTGATGTCATCTAAACGAAGATCAAAAACTTCCAGGATGTTCCTCACAAGTGGAATTCGTTTTTCCTCTAGCTCGACTAAGCTAAGCATAGCCTCTTTATAAGACACATACAGCCGGAAATCTGCCACTATTGGTTTTACGGTAAGCTCCACTTCATTTCTCTCATATAGTACCTAATACGAAATGTATCAAAGCATATTATGGCTCCAATAGCAATAAATTTTCAATCATTTTTCCCTCGTAAGCCATAAAGTCATTTCCATTTGCTTTCCTCAACCAAAGGAAATTTCTATCTGTAGTCGTTCTTTTGATTTCCTCCCGTAAGCTATTAAAAACACGAACTAAATACTAAATTAACCTATCATTCTCAGACATATCACTCCCTCCAATCATCCAATCTGAAAGGGGACGTGAAAGGGGACGTTGTTTCCCAATTGATTTATGATTAATTTCCATTCTCTGTCAATTTTAATTCACCAAGTTTATTCAGAAACAACGTCCCCTTTTCGCTTTTCCTTTTTATTCATAGTATCAGCGCGTTAGCGTGGCCTGACCCAATGCCATTAACTTAAGGGAAATTAAGTTGCCCACGCCGTCACCCCGGCGAAAACCGGGGTCCAGAAAAGATTGAAAAGACTGGATTCCGGCTTTCGCCGGAATGACGTCAGGGGCTTCTACACCAGGGCAGAGGGGCTTAAGTTAATGGCATTGGGCCCGACCCCAATTTACACATGAGCAAGGTCAAATGGGTTCATATCGCCTTACCAGATACCTACTTTACATCACTGGGACTTGTTTTCTCCTGGATCTGAATCCTGTCTTGATCAGCCGACCTGTTCCGTCGTCGCGATAGCGGAGCGGAGACCGCCGTATACGGACCCGTGAGCCAATTTAAGAACTCGGATTGAGCTATCTACCTGCACATATCCGACCCCTAAAAGATCGATCAACCCAATTTTGCTCTGCCTGTACTTCTGCATTCATTCCTTGACCTACCTTTTAAAATTCAATGAAAATCCGTTTTTTTGATAATGTAGGTTATTGTTTATTGACTTACCTATAAATCTGTGGTAATGTCTCCTAAAATCCAAAGGAGGCAATTATGGATGCTAAAGAATGGGCTAAAATCCAAGAAATCCTGCTAAAATCACAGCTAAAAGCCGTCCGAGAAATCTTGAGAGAAGGAGAACCGCCTCCTCGCAAACCAAGAAGAAAAGGTAGGTCGCAAATAAGTATCATATACGACATACTCCTTGACGCTCATCAGCCACTTCACATCACCGATATTATCGCACGCGCTAAACAAAATTTTGGTGTGGATCTAGATCGTGAGAGCATTGTCTCTGCATTGACCAAAAAAGTAAAAAGCGGCAGGATGTTCAAACGAATCAAACCAAACACTTTTGCAATACTGGATTCAGAACACAACAACTGAACGCAAGAATCCATCTCTAAAGAGGGTACCTCCGCTTGAGAAATCTCGCTTCCTTCAACATAGGCAGCGTCATCAAAAAACTCAACCGTATCCATGTTCAAATCAACTCCAAACACAATAGGCCCTTCCCAAAACTTCGGATTTTTTGGCTATCAGAATATACCTACCAGCGCCGCTACATCAAAATCCACCACGATGGCCGTGTCGGCGGCGGGCTTTCCCTATTTGTCTCCTCGCTTATAGACTTCTCTTTCATCCGCTCCATTGTGGCCCACAAGTATTCCCTCCTGGGCTTCGCCTATGACCCTGTCAGTCTCTTCTTGCTGGAGCTCTTTCGCTATCTCGAAAAGTACCCCGACATGAAAACCTTCCTTCACGTGGCGCGCGACCCAGTCAAAGGGAAGCACTACCGGCTCTATGCAGGCATCAGCGATCATCGTATCCCCTGTGAGGCTACCTTCACTAATTTCAAAGATCGCTTAGGGGAAAACCTCTATAACCATATCTCCCATACCCTCGTACAGATCACCGAACTCTTAGGTTTCCTCTCCTATAAGATCATGGCTACCGACGGGACCCTTTTCCCCACCAATGCCAGGTACAAAGGCTGCACCTATTTCTGTAAGGAGTGTGAGTTCATCGAGTTCAAAGGCATCATCGATAACGTCCGACAAAGAATCATTTACCGCCTCGCTGATCCTGCCAGAATCGTTATCGGCAAGGAAATCCACATCAGGGCAGACTGCCCTTCTCCCAGGTTTCCCCCTGATGTTCAAAGACCAAAGGTGGAGGTTTTGACCCTTTCAAGTGGAACCGGGAACCGGGACGCTCGTAAGAAAGTAAGCAACTCATTGGATCAGCTCAAACTGATTCTCCCGGACGATAGCCTCTCCCCTTTCAACCGCGTACCCTACTCCAGGAGAACTGATCCCCAATCGCTTCGCCAGGGTCCTGAGCGATATCCCCGCCTCTTTCACAGCCCAATAACAGAGAAGGCTCTTTGCCTTCACTTTGTTCTTCTGACGTCCCTTTGAGAAAACCTCATTCTCTTCCATACCACAGATTTCCGCCACCCTCCTGGCAATCCGCTCCAAATCATACCCACGTCGCTTCAACTCATATCGCCGCTCGTATTCTTCCCTCGCCTGCGAGAGCACTGAATCCACAAAGTCGGTATCCCCCAGGATACGCTCATCGCTCATGACATGATCTCTTCCCTTGCCTCTGAGCTTCTTTGCCTCCGACCACCCCCCAAGGCTCCTTATCAATCCACCCCCCGTCAACTCCTCCCGACGCCCCTGCTCAATCCCCTCCTCAACATAGGCGGCATAGGTCTTTCTCGCTATTCGAACCGTTTTCCCAAAATACCCAAGCACGTACCCCACGTCCTGCCACGGCCTCTCCATCCTACCCATCAATGCGCTGTGCCCGCTATATGGATACCCGTTCAGTTCTCTAACGTCAGCAACGATGCCGGTCCTAACAGGGTTCAAGTGAATATAGCGGACCAATTCCCTCAGATAGGCGTCTTCCTGACAGATAATCGACTTGTACCGATTCTGAAACAGGTGCCCATGACGCTTGTGTCGGCGATTGAAACTGACCGCGTAGCCGGTAAGCAGCCTCCTCATCAAGCGGGCAAGCGGCACCGCCCCCGTGCAAAAGAGAAAATGAGCATGGTTGGGTAACAAAGCCCACGCATAGCACGCAGTTTTCGTCTGAGGAAGAAGAGTTGCAAGGCGCTCCAGAAAGTCCTCGTAATCTTTCCCGTTCAGAGATATCTTCCGACGTTCTATCCCCCGGATCATGATGTGGTGCAAAACACCGGGCGCGTCAAGACGAGCTGATCTAGGCATGCTCTTCTCTATACCACAACACGCACCCCCTGTCAACTTACTTTCTTACCAGCGTCCCCCATTCACGTCGTGACCTTTGTACAGTGCCTGTGCAGCTTCAATAATGGTAGGTGTAGGTTTGTAAACAGACTCTTGCCATGAGGTGAAATCAATTGTGCTTTCTGGAATGTGTGCTGAGACCTCATGCAGAACTAATTTCAGATTGTTTTTGTTCGCTCGGAGGGGCGAATGGACTAAATCGTCGTAGGAAGTAAGTGTGTTGTGTACCGGGGGAGCTTCTGTTGCAGCTACTATTGGAATTATGTGTCTATGATGGCTTTGTTCGTGAAAGTTTTTTAAATCAAGGGAGTAATCAAGTGCCTGTTCTATCGCGTAGTTTGAATATTTTTTTTCTCCAACCTTGAACTCTAATACGAAAACAGCACCTTTGATGAGAAGTATAATATCTACCCTTTTCCCCATTCGTGGTATTGCATACTCAAAAAGGATGAATGTGTTTTCTCTGTGCCCTACAAATAATTGCTTTAAAATCTGAATTTGGTTAATCCAAGCGTTTCTTTGTAGGTCCTCAAGTGCAAACTCGTGGTGTCTAACAAGCTCCCCTAAGATACTGCTATCCGAGTCCTGAAGAAATTGTTTTATAGTATTTGCGTAATAGGATCGTTTCATTCAGTATCTTTCGATTTCTTCACATAACAGCTGGGCTAACAGGCTGGCAAAGAATCGCAGCGGATTTGCCAGTCCTTGTTCAGCCCGTTGGTTAGCCCGCGTAAGTAGAGTATTTGATTGCATTCTTGCTGTTATGCTTTACTGAGTACATTAATTCATCAGTCATTCTCACTAATTCGTCGGTTGTATGCGGTGAGGCGCTGCACGTCAATACACCAATGCTAAATGTTATCGGCCAATTGCCTTGTCGCATTTCTTCTAAAAGGTTGCCTTGAATTTTTGAGAGGGCAACGCGGGCAGATTCTTGGTTGGTTTCGGGCAACAACAATGCAAATTCATCACCGCCAAGTCGCGCAATCACATCTGTTTTCCGCAAATGCTTTCTGGCAGAACTCACTACTGTACGGAGAACTTGGTCGCCTATTGAATGTCCGAACTGGTCATTCACACTCTTGAAGTTATCAAGGTCAATATAGGCTAGGGTAAATGGGTGTGCATATCTTTGGAAACGGTCAATTTCCATCTGCGCCAATTCATAAAAGAGACGTGAATTCGCCGCGCCAGTCAAATAGTCTATACGGGATAGTTCTCTTTCGCGTTCTGTTGCTCTTCTTAATGATGACAAAAGCAATGTGATAACCACAAAGAAAGCGAGCCGGATGAGGCTATTCCAAATCGGGATAAGAGGATAAGAGTAAGGATGCCCTGTGGCTATATCAGCAATAAGCCATACAAAGGCGCTGGCAAACGATGTCACGAGTCCGAGCCTCCGGCTCGTGAACCAAGTGACGAGAGAAATGGAAATCACATAGAACACCGAAAATGACAACTCATATCCAGTCAGGAAGTCAACGATGCCTGTTATTCCGATGAGCGCAAATCCTACGACTACATAGAAGGATTTACTTTGTTTCTCGAAATTTATTAGAAGTTTCACTACTTTTGCCTATTGGCTCATAAATTGAAGAAGCGGGCTAACCCACAAATAAGCGGCCGGATAAAGCAGAGCGAGGTACGAGCAGCGCTTTAGCCGGTCCGGTGCGCGCTCTTTGCGCACGCACTTCATTTGAATGTTAGATGCTAGATTTGTCGAATAATACAATTATTACAATGCCGTCATAATTAATTGATGAAAATGAAATTGGGGGTCACATCTTGATTAGTGAATTGCCTATCGTTAGCGGGAGGTAAATTGCTACAATTCACTAATCAAGATGTGACCCCCCTCCTGACCCCCCTCCTCGCGCATTCACTTTAGCCAAAGTATAGATTACCCAAATTAAGCAAAACCTCAGCCCTTGCCATTAATCTGATCCCTTAACACCGGTGACCATTTGAAAGTTACCACCCTCCTCGAATCAAGTATCTTCTCTTCACCAGTGGCAGGGTTCCTTCCTCTCCTTTCATTCTTGCCCTTCACACAAAATTTCCCGAATCCGCTGATCAGGATATCTTCTCCATTTTCAGTCTCTTTTTCATGATCTCCAAAAGGGATTCGAACAGCGTAAAGGACTTTGACTCAGAGAGGCCGAGTTGTTCCTGGATAGAATTTACAATATGATCTTTGGTGAGGGTCATGGATCGCTTATGTACTTTGTTTAAAGGTTTTCGGTTACTTGAAGCGCAGTGTTAATGGTCACGTCCATAAGAAAATAAGAAATTCCACCTAATAAAATTAGTCTTTTATTTTTTTAGTTTCTTATGGACCGCTTTACGCTTTATTACTTTATGAGGCCTTCGCCTTTTTTTGTTGCCTGACTTATGGGTGATATGAAAGGTGATTGTTCCTAACTCTATTGAGATATCCTGGTTGCGCACCACTAGATCTTTAGGCACATTGATTGATCTTGATGCGAAATAGAGGATACCCTTTATGCCGATTTTCCCTAGGCGGTCGATGATCGACTGCACCTCTGGAGGCGGTACCGCTACAATTGCCAGGTCAACCTTTTTAATGTCGAGCTCCTTTTCAAGGTTTTGCATATCAGAAATCGTGATATTGCCTATTTTTCTGCCTATAAGCCCCGGTGTGTTGTCAAAGATTTTGGTAATAATAAAGTTTTTCTTTCTAAAGATAGATGAATTCATAAGAACGGTACTGAATTGAACTGCACCAATGAGGGCAATCTTCCATGTCCAATCGAATCCCAGAATCTTTGAGATCTCCCTCTTCAATGAAGTAACATTGTATCCCACACCTCTTTTCCCAAATGATCCAAAATGACTCAGATCTCTGCGTACCTGAGCACCAGCGATACCTTCAATGCTGCCTATACGCTGGGAGGAGGTGGTCTCTACATGGTTCTGTTCCAGAATATCCAATACCCTGTAGTACAGAGATAAACGGTGTACGGTTGCGTCGGGGATTTGTTTTAAGCTACGCTGCATTTTTCTACTCATAAGCCAAAAATTTAATGGGTACAATCCATAAGAAAATAAGAAACTCCACCTAATAAAATAGTCTTTTATTTTTTTAGTTTCTTATGGACATCCCGCTTTACGCGTCTTTGTTGTCGAAGATACCGAAAAGAATAATAGCAGGTATTTCCAGAGACCATAGTTCTTCTGTCTCCTTGACGACGGAGTCGGGAGAAAACTTGTACTGACCCGGCATTGAGTTTATTTCGTCCTTCCTGCCTTCTCCATGTTTCACAAAAAGCGGGGCAATAAAATCCTTTACAGAAAGAATGGTCTCTCTAACCATTTCTCTGATGGTGGGTGTTCTCCTGCGTCTACGTGGTCGTATAATCATAGCATGCCCTCCTATCGATTGTATTTACCAGTGTGATCGAGGAAGAAGCTTGACGGAGAAGGTGAAATTCGGTTTGATCCAGCCAGGCTTGGCTGTTGAACCGCTAAGAAACCTGTTCAAAACTCTAAAGATAGAACTATTTCCCTTTTTCATGTTTCATTCTGGCTGCATCCCATTCATTCTTCATGGCAGTCATATTCCTGAATACGTCGGCGACACTTTCTTCGGATGATGACTTGCTGATAAGGAAATCAAAGAAAAGTGTATCGGCCAGAAAGTACCTCAATGCGGTCGAACCTACTTCCACACACTCCCCTTCAATCAGGTGTTTTGGAAATTTCAGATAGTCCGCTTCATCGTAAGTGAACTTATAGAAATAGAACATTTCATATTTTAACTCGTCGCCCTGTTCGATCTTTATTTTATAGCTTGAAAAAGTCTTTTTACCTTTGGTCAAGGCTAGTGTCATGTCACTCGTCAAGTGTCGGGTAAAGACGGGTCAGTTTGGTCCGTGCATTCTCGGCTGTGAACTGCCAATTCACCTTGGCACCCTTGTTGTTTCTGAATTCCTGCCAGGCCAAC
>Ga0180009_10001365_pt1 | contig 30190 bp, 32 predicted proteins | sample OS_PC_MetaG_FD_123537 | JGI IMG/M metagenome (GOLD analysis project Ga0180009, IMG submission 123537) | Groundwater microbial communities from the Aspo Hard Rock Laboratory (HRL) deep subsurface site, Sweden - OS_PC_MetaG | ecosystem: Environmental > Aquatic > Deep subsurface > Groundwater...
CAGCCAATCCCTTCCTGCAAGGTTTTCTCCCGGCCGATGCTGCCGGCGCTCAGCCCCCTGGCCCCCGAGCCACGATATAAGCTGTGCTTAACAGCAACATGAGTCAAATGGAAAAGCCGATTCGTAAAAAGTCGCTTCTCCCGCGGAAGCGGGAGTCCAGAGAAGATGTAAATACTTGATAATACTGGATTCCCGTTTTCACGCGAATGACCAAAAAGAGTATTTTCATACTTTTTACGAGTCCATCAAGAATGATTCAATTTCTAAACGCAGAATTTCAATCGCCGTAGAACGATTATAATTAAATCCGATATGTTTTATTCAAGAATTATATTTCTGGAGTTTCCTGGAATGGTAGCAGGACTGAAAATTCTGTCAGGCCGATTTTCGGGGTCCCTCAAGCCCCAATTTTCAGACGCAGGACCCAAAGGAGATACAAACCGATACTCCTTAAAAAAATCTATCCCCCGATAATTACAGTAGAAGGAAGAAGTACTCGTTTCCCTTATAAACTTCGCCCTCCATCCGACATTTAACGCTTCCACCTACTGTTGAGTCAAGGGATGCTTTAGGGGTTGAAGATTACCGAAAGTGATGGAAGTCAAGAAAAGGGTCTCAACATTCAACATATGTCAATTGTTGAGACCCCTCGATTATTTGAGCCTAAACCAATCGATACCTTAATACCGTAATACCGTTGCCTGACCCCGGTTCCCCACTAAGAAATCCAAGTAAAATTAACCGCGAAAGGTTTGCTTCGGTTACCCATTAGAGCGAACATCGGCGAGATGGTTGCATGCCTATGGTCAGGCTTTTGTTAGAAACTATTCTTCAAAGAAGCTTTTACTAATCGCCAAGTCGAATGTCGGTTTCTTTCGGAATAGGAATCGTGAGGACGGGGATCTTGGTACGGTGAAGAATTTTTTCGGCCACGCTCCCTAAAAAAGCATGAGCCAGCAAGCCCTTTCCGTGGGTCCCCATAACCACTAAATCAGCCTCCAGTTCATTGGCCTTGCGCAGAATTTCTGCCGCCGGATCCCCTTCCGTGACCTCTGTGGACGCCAACAGGTCCAGGCATTTGGGGTCGTCCATGAGTTCTCTCTGACAGAAAATTTCCAACCTCTTTTGGATTCGATCCTTTATCTCTTCCTTCCCCTTCTCCCTGATTTCCTGGAGCTTATCCATCTCGAAATATGCCCACAAAAGGCTTGTTTTAATTTCCTCCAGTACATGTAAAATATGAATCTTTGCGCCATGTTGTTGGGCTGAACTGACGGCATACCGGAAAGCGTAGGCTGAATTCTCGCTAAGATCCGTGGCGTATAAAATCTTCTTGATCTTGGGAATCATGTCATCGCCTCCTTTATTTTATTATTTGCTTGTAATAAAAAAGGGAACGTTGGGTTCCGGGACTCCTCTTCAGTTTGCTTCAAAACCTGCTTTCCAAGAACCTCCTTGCCTTCCCCATATCTCAGATGATGCCCCCTGCCTACATTTATCTCAGGCGTATTAACTTCGAGGGACACATAGCTAATTTCCATGGAAACATCTTTCTTATCCCCAATAGCGGATTACGTGCCACTATCCGCACTTTGCCAGAAGTTTTGATATCAAATGGAAAGCACAACTTCCCTATAGCGATTACTGATCGAAATCTACATCGATCCATAAAATTTTTCAACAAAAGATTAAAAGATTACCGGAAGAGCTCGATGGCAAGCTCGCCACCTTTTCCCCATTTTGCCAAAAACTTTGAGATCTCCAAGAAGACGGCTTCAGCGATTCTTGACGAGGTCGCAGCGCCGGTCATTTCCGAGTGCCGCGTCGAAGGGCTCCTCGCCCGCGAGCACGCAGCTCACCGCCTGCGGCAAGGAATGCTCCTTAAGGAACTTCCCCCCTGCTTGGGCAGCCGCTTCCGATCGGCGGAAAAATCGATTTTCATCGTATCTTGGGTACAGGTCAGAACTGCACGCGTTGGGTCATGCCGCCGTCGCAAATCAGGTTGGTGCCGGAGATGAAGCTGGCGCGCGGGCTGGCCAGGAACACCACCGCGTTGGCCACTTCTTCCGGTGTGGCCATGCGGCCTGTGGGATGGCGATTCAGCGCTTGGCGGTAGCGGTCGGGATTTTTCCGCTCCATCAGGTCCCACACTCCACCCTTGAAGTAGACGCTACCGGGCGAGACCACATTCGCGCGCACGTTCTTGGACGCGAGGTTCCGCGCCAGCGACTTGATGTAAGGAAGGATGGCCGCCTTCATGCCGCTGTAGGCGCGCCGTGGACCCACCACCTCGATCCCGGCTGTTGATCCAACTACGACGATGGCGCCGGCCCCCGACTTTTCAAGAAACGGCACCGCCGTCTCGCAGCCGCGCCAGGTGCCGAGCACGTCGATCTCGAAGCCTTTTCTCCAAGAGGCTTCGTCATTGCTGCCGCCGAGCGCACCTACGTTGGAAATGAAGATGTCAAGGCCGCCGAGCACCTCGGCCGTCGACTTGACGAAACGGGTGAGCTGGTCGGCAACAGCCACATCCACCGCTGACCCGAAGGCCTTAACGCCTTTCGCCTTGAAGGCGGTGACCGCCTCTTCGATCTGGCTGGCGGTGCGCGCGCAGATGCCGATGTCGCAGCCCTCCTCGACCAGGAGGTTGGCAATGGCGCGTCCGATGCCGCGTGTGCCGCCGGTGACGATCGCCTTCTTGCCTTTTAGTCCAAGATCCATGGTGCCTTCCCCCGCTAGGTGATTGCGGATGCCCAATATGCTTCACGGGTCCTTCCAATTGGGAGGGCCCCTCTTTGTTTTTTTTTGTTAAGAATTAGTTATGGGGTGCAATGAGTATATGAAAATGGTGTTAGGGTGTCAAGAAAATGGTGTTGTTGAAATTATGAGGCTGGCGAATTATATCCGGTCAGCGGGGCAGAGATTTCCGCTGCTACGCCAAACGATCTTATCCTGGCAGTCAAAGCGGAAAGCGAACAAGCCCTCACCAACGTGCTGGCGAAAATTGATCAATGGCTAAGCCCGGACGCCGGCCGTGCGGGGAAATCTACCATCCGCACCCTTGATGAGGCCATGGCTCGCCAACCTCATTCCAACCTCGCGGTTATTTCGGTTCCGGGTGCGTATGCCGCCCGAGAAGCTCAGAAAGCCCTGGAGTGCGGCTTGAATGTCTTTCTGTTCAGCGACAACGTTCCGGTAGAAAACGAACGCTCCCTTAAAGAATTTGCCCGTAAGCACGGCCTCATCACTTTGCCGGACAAGTCCGGAAGCTCCAAGAAGCTGGAGCAGTTGTTTTCCCCAGCAGCGCCCAGGCGGCCCACTTTTGCACGGTCCTTCTGAAATCGCTTCCGGAGGCGCCCCATGACCGATAAACTAAATGAACTTTTGGATAAAGGACCGGTGGCGATCAACATGGGAGTGGAAAATTTTGCCGCAAGCCTGGAGATCCAGGGGGTAGAAGTGATTCAGGTGGATTGGGTGCCGCCCGCAGGCGGTGACGCGGAGTTGATTGAACTTCTCGACAAATTGTTATAATAATTTTTATTGGGCATCTTGCGTTCAACGCTTAGCGTTTTGATGAACGGGCAGGAATATGAAAAAAGATCGCAAGAGAATCGTAATCGCCCTGGGGGGAAACGCCATTAAACTTCCCCGCCAGCGGGGCACCTACGAGGAACAGTCGGCCAGTATCCGGGCGGCATCCCATCATATTCTGGAATTCATTCGCCAGGGATTTAACGTAGTGATCACTCATGGCAACGGTCCTCAAGTGGGTAATCTCCTGGTGCAGCAGGAAGCAGGGGGCTGTTATGCCATGTGCTCAGAGTACCTGTCGGTTAATGGAACCGCCCCAGATCCGGTAACCAACCGGAAACGAATTAGGAGCAGATCAAGGGACAACGAGCACCACCTTGGCGTGATCCAAAAAATTGAGGTGCTTGGCCAATTCACGAATCTTGCGGGCATCGGCATTGGAGATGATTAAATCTTTACTGTTGGGCCCCGTGACTTCGATAGCTTTGACTACATAAGGATTTTCACCAATCCGGGAATTCGCCTTGGCCTCGGCTAAATCTTTGGCATAACCGACGACACCCTGTTTCTCTACCCATTCTTTATCCAGATACGCCGAACCGAATATTTCCCGCCCATCCTCGTCCAGAATTTTCGGCGACGCCGAAGGGGTGAAGGATAAACCCCTGGCATCGACGATCAAACCGGTATAGACAACCTGCGACATGGCCAGCCCAATCATTAAGAAGGTCATCCCCAGGAAGGATAATGCCCCCATGGCTTTTTTCATTACCTTTTCTCCTTTCGGAATGGAATCGTATCAATTAAACACTCTTGAAGGTGGCTCAGACCAGAAAAAACTCAAGAACGTTGCGGCGTTTTCGATAATAAATAATTTTATTGTATAGGAATTTCCTTATTGGACACAGATGAACACAGATTTTCAGGATATAAAATGCAGAAAATAGTTATCTGCCTTTATCCGTGGAAATCTGTGTCCCAATTAATTGAAATCTTTTCGTCCAGGTCATTTTTTTAAAAAACCGTGCGCCGCTGCGGTTCGCTTAACGATCGGATGGGGAGTCCTCTGGCCAGCAAGGCAGCGCCCAGAGCACCGATGATCTGAGGTTCAGGGGGTACGAAAACCTTTACCCCCAGCCTTTCTTCCAAAGCCAGGACCACCCCTTCGTTTTTGGCCACCCCGCCAGTGAGGGTCACCCCTTCTTCCACACCCACTCTCCGGACCATGCCCACAATACGGTCGGCGATGGAATCATGAAGGCTGCGGATGATCACTTCTTTCGGCTGATTCTCGGCGATCAACGACACGACCTCCGATTCGGCAAAGACCGTGCAGGTGCTGGAGATTTTGATGGAGTGCGGAGCACTCCGGGAAAGTCTTCCTAGGTCCTCCAGGTTTACTTCCAGGGCCCGGGCCATGACCTCCAAGAAACGCCCAGTTCCTGCAGCACACTTGTCGTTCATCTGAAAGTCCACATTGCGCCCTTTTTCGTCCAGGCGGATGACTTTACTATCCTGGCCCCCGATATCGATCACTGTGCGCGTCTCCGGGCGGATAAAGAAGGCTCCTCGGGCATGACAGGTTATTTCCGTGATTTTCTTTGTGGCCGCGGGAAAAGAGGCCCTTCCATACCCGGTGGCCACCACGGCCAAAAGGTCTTCTCGTTTGAGGTTCGTTTTCTGGAGGGCTGCGGCCAGTGAGTGCTCTGCAGCCAGCCGGCTGTTTGCACCGGTGGGCAGGATGGATGAACTGAGGATTTGATCATCCTGCAGGATCACGGTCTCCGCTGTGATCGAACCAATGTCCATCCCCGCAACAATCATAAAAGGTGGCCCTGGAGAAAAAATTTCCCAGAAATAGGGGTTGGAAGTTCTCCCGTAATAGAAACATACATTTTTATGGATATCCCCACTCCGCTCTACCGGCTGCCCGTTGATATTTACACGATTTAGTAATACCTGTCAAACATGGAATCCATGCCTGAAAGAATACGCTTACCGGTCGGAATTGACTGAAAATTTGACCATCAGAAAATAAGATCTTGGAGAGCACGCTGGCGGCGCTATATTCTGGAGGGAAAGATGTTGAATTAAGCGTCCGGGCTGTGGATTCGAAGCGAGCCTTGGGAGGGCATAATGAAGGTTCTTTTGGGGTAATATCCACCTGGTACGGCAACATTGGCATAGATAATAGAATGGGGGCCAATCAGGGTGCCAGGGGAAGTGACCGAGTTGCATCCGGTTTCGGTACAGTCACCGAGGATTGCCCCCAGCTTACGCCGTCCCGTTTTATACCGCTTCTTGTCTGCGGTAATCGTAATCGAACCAGGTATCATCTTTAAGTTAGCTAATTTAGTCCCTGCACCCAGGTTCACTTCTTTACCCAGAATGCTGTCACCAACATAAGCAAAGTGGGCAGCTTTTGCTCCATCCAACATAATGGAACCTTTCATCTCTGTCGTGTGTCCGATTACACATCTATTCCCCACAAGGCAATCCCCGCGGATATAGGCGCCCTGGCGAATTTCAGTATCTTTTCCTATAACCACCGGACCCTTAAGGAACACACCCGGCTCTACAATGGTTCCTGGCCCGATGATGATTTGGTCATTGAACAGGAATGCCCCGGGTAAAATAACCGAAGCATCTTCTAATATTTCTTCCTTCCGATAGACCTTTATCGAATTCTTGGGGCCGGTAGCCTTTACGTCCAGGTCTTCCCTAATTTCGCCCTTATAAATCACGAGAGCCTTGTTGATTTGTCCAGTAATATTGGAAAGTGGCCTCGATTTCTGGAAAAAGGTGGCCAGGTATCCTGGCAAACGATCAAGGGCTGTCCAGACAGCCTCATCTTCTAAAAAGATCTCTGGATGGTCAAAACCCTTTACGTCAAAGAAATCTTGCGGAACCAGCATCAGCAAATCCTCTTTCATTCCTCCTCCATGGTTGATGTATCCCCTAAGGGCAGTCCGAGCTCCCTGGCCTTCAGCAACCGCCGCATGATCTTTCCACTCCGAGTCTTGGGCAGGGAGGAGATGAATTCAATCTCGCGAGGAGCGGCAGCACTGGAGAGACGCTTCATTACAAATTTCTGGATGTCGTGCCGTAATTCTTCTGAAGGGTCGTTGCCGTCTTTCAAAGAGACAAAGGCCTTGACCACCTCCATGGCGATCGGATCCGGCTTACCAATAACACCTGCTTCGGCAACAGCAGGGTGCTCGATCAGAACCGACTCCACCTCAAAAGGGCCCACCAAGTGCCCTGCGGTGTTGATTACATCATCGGCACGACCCACAAACCAGAAGTAGCCCTCTTCATCTCTCCTCGCTTTATCACCGGTGATGTACCACCCCTTCTTGAACCGGGAATGATACAATTCTTCTTTTTTCCAATAGGTGCGAAACATGGAAGGCCAGCCAGGCCTGAGGGCCAGGTTTCCTTCCCGGTCACTAGGCAGCTCATTGAAATTGTCGTCCAGGATCCCGGCTTTGATGCCAGGAAAGGGTCTCCCCATGGACCCGGGCTTGATGTCCTGAATCGGGTAATTGGCGATCATGATGGATCCGGTCTCCGTCTGCCACCAGTTATCGTGAAAAGCCTTTCCAAAGGTTTTCTCTCCCCAAACGACCGCCTCAGGATTTAGAGGCTCGCCCACACTGCACATGTAGCGTAAAGAATCAAAACGATAGTTACGGGGGAGCTCATCTCCGGCCTTCATGAGCATCCGGATCGCTGTAGGTGCTGTATACCAAACCGTAACCTTCTTTCTTTCCAGGAAACTGTACCAGTATTTCGCACTGAATCCCCCTTCATAGACCACTTGGGTGACCCCATTCGCCCAGGGGCCAAACATCCCGTAAGAGGTGCCGGTGACCCAGCCAGGATCTGCTGTACACCAGTATATATCTTCTTCCTGTAGGTCTAAGACATATTTTCCGGTGGCATAATGCCCCAGCACAGCTCCATGCACATGGACAGCCCCTTTGGGCTTGCCGGTAGTGCCAGAGGTGTAGTGCATGATGGCGTAATCTTCTTGGCGCGTCTTAACCATATCGAAGAAATCAGAAGCCTGGGCCATCAATCGGTCGTACGATAGATCGTTAGGATCTTCCTTCGCTTCTCCTCGGTGTACGAGAATGATATTTTTAAGAGCAGGAAGTTCAGGAAAAACTTCAACGATTTTCTTTTTCAGAGCGGGGCTGGTTATCAATACCTTGGCCTCGCTATCTGCCAAGCGGTCCTTTACTGCATCTGGCCCAAAGGCAGAAAAAAGGGGGCCAATGACCCCGCCGGCTTTCAGTGCTCCCAGAATGCCAATAAATATTTCCGGAACCCGTTCTAAGAAAAAAAAGACTCGGTCTCCTTTCTGGACACCCAGTTCTTTAACCAAGACATTGGCGAATTTGTTGCTCAGTCGCGACAGATTGAGGAAGGTGTACTCCTCTACCTCGCCTTTCTTGCTTTCCCATATCAGGGCCTTCTTGTTTTTCCGGTCGGTTTTTAAATGGGCGTCAATCGTCACGTGAGCGATATTGATATGTTCATGGTCGAACCAGTCGAGGTCTGAGGAGATTTTATCCCAGCTAAATTTTTCGCCCATCTTATGATAATCCTGGAGATTAGGCTTGATAGCGAATTGTTCGAAGGGTGTCTTGGTTATTTTAGGATATTCCATTCTCGGCCTCCCCTTTGGACGCATTATCTCCTGTAGCTTAAAAACCGTCTGTCTCAGCGAACTAGAGGCACCGATCCCTTCTTAGACCCTTTCCGCAAGTATCGGTGAAGGATTCAAAGAGCATAGATAAAAAATGATTGGCTGGGTGCGCCACGCTCACCTTTCCCTTCCGTACGATCGTTTTCATAGCCCAAAACCAACCTGGATCCAGTCAGGACTACGGGCTAGGATTTGGATGTGATTTTTGATTCCACCCATTTCACGAGTTCACCCACATTGGCAATGTCCACTAGGTCATCGCTTTGGATCCCTATACCGTACCGTTTCTCAATAGCCTCGGCCAAGTTCAGAAGTGCTAAGGAGTCTGCACCCAGATCGTCCTGCAGGTGGGCTTCAGATACGACCACTTCTTCGTCCAAGGCCAAAACAGTTACAATCATTTCCTTAATTTCAGGGTAGAGAGTCATATTGCGCCTTTCTTTTTTTATAATTTTAACATGTCATTTCATAAAAATATACTGATCAAAGGCTTGTTATCTCGCTTATACGGGCAGCAGGTCCGCCCTTGATGCCGACATAGGACCCTTTAGAACGAACCCTCAAGAGATGGAAAATCAAATAACTCGATTGTATAGGAAATTCCTTTTTGGACACGGATGTACACAGATTATCAGGATAAATTAAAAAGAAAATAATTATCTGCGGTTATCCGCGTAAATCTGCGTCCTATTAAATTTAACCAATACATTAACCAAAATGTCTCAAAACTAGTTGGCAATCTCATCCTGCAGGCCGAGGAGCAGTTGAAAAGTTCTGCCTTGAGATAAAAATTATATTGAAGTATATTACCATCCAATTAAAAAAAATAAAACTGCCTCCCTTGCTTTTAGTATCGGCTTTCGCATAGCTGAGAGCTTCAAGGAGTATTTAACATGGATTTCCGTCCTACCGAAGAGCAGAAGATGATCCAGCAGATGGCCAGGGATTTTGCCGCCAAAGAGCTCAAGCCCCGGGCCCCAGAAATCGACACCACCGCAAAATATCCACTGCCTGTCCTCAAAGCCATGGCGGATTTGGGGATGATGGGCATGAATATTCCGGCAGAATATGGAGGATCTCAGGCCGGGGTGGTGAGTTATAGCCTGGCCATGACGGAAATAGCAAAAGCCTGTGCTTCCACTGCCGTGACCATGTCTGTGACCAATATGATGGCGGAGGTACTTCATACCTTCGGGAGTGAAGAAATCTGTTCTGCTCATATTCCCAAAATTTGTGGCGGGGAATATTCCTGCGGGGCCTTCGCCCTGACGGAATCCACGGCCGGATCAGACCCGGCATCCATGAAATCCACCGCCAAGCGCGAGGGGGACCATTATGTTCTGAACGGCTCCAAGACATTCATCACCAGCGCCGAATACGCCGGAGTTTTCGTGCTATGGGCCAAGACCGATAAAGATGCGGGGGCCAAAGGCATCAGTGCTTTCGTAGTGGGCAAAGGACATCCTGGGTTTATCGTCGGCCGTCATGAGGAAAAAATGGGTCAGCGCGGATCTCCGGTCAATGAGATCCTCATGGAAAACTGTTGCCTGCCCCGGAGCAACCTTTTGAGTCAAGAAGGCGATGGATTCAAGATTGCCATGATGGCTTTAGATGGAGGGCGGATCGGCATCGGATCTATGGCCGTGGGCATCGGGCTGGCTGCCATTGAATATGCGACGGCGTATGCCCAAAACCGCATCCAGTTCGGGCAACCCATCTCTTCTTTTCAGGCCATCCAATGGATGATTGCCGATAGTTTTACCGAGCTGGAGGCAGCCCGGTTGTTGGTTCTTCGGGCGGCCTTTTTGAAGGAGAAAGGGGAGCGCTTCACCCGGGAAGCCTCTATGGGCAAGCTTTTCGCCTCAGAAATAGCCAATCGCGTCTGTTACAAAGCCCTGCAGATGCTCGGGGGATATGGCTATATGAAAGACTACCCCTTGGAACGTTATTCCCGTGATTGCCGGGTAACGACAATCTATGAAGGAACTTCCGAAATTCAGCGCTTGGTCATTGCCCGGGAAATTTTAGGGAGCAACTACGTATCATGAAGTTTCGAGTTGCGGGTTTCAAGTTTCGAGTTTATTTAAAAAGAGAGTTTTTTTCTCTACAAGGCGCCCTAAATTTTTGCGCCTATTTAAAATAACCTCCTTGGTCTGTCATTCCGGGCTTGACCCGGAATCCATTCTGTTTTCTGGATTCCCGCTTGCGGGAATGACGATTCAGGCGCATTTATTTATGTCGCTATGTATAACCCGCAAAGCGTAACTTGATTGTATAGGAATTTCCTTTTGGGCCACAGATGAACACAGATTTTAAGGATATTTCATGCAAAAAACACTTAAAGTAGTTATCTGTGTTTATCCATGAAAATCTGTGTCCAAATTAATTTATAATCCGAAACTGTTTTTTATATTGCTTCATTCACTTCCTGCAAAATCTTGAACTCGCCTTTGGCCTTGGCTTGCTCCATAAGCTCTTCCAGCCATGTGATTAAGATCATTTCCTGCTTCTGCTGGATGAGGGCCCGGCGGAAATTCTCTTTTTGAGAATTAAACTGAGCCGGGTCGATTTCTTTCATCTCTTGCAGATGGAAAATAACATACTGGCCGTTGAGGAAAAGGGGATTCGCCGCATAGGGATTTTTCAGGCTGAGGGTAGCAATCGTTTTCCGTAACTCCTCCGAGGCAGCCATCTTGGGGGGATCTGCGCCCTTCTCGAAGAAGCCCGTTGCTTCCAATTTTAACTTCTCCTGCGCAGCCACGGATTTTAGGTTCTCCCCCTTTTTCAATTTTTCCAATACCTCCTTGGCCTTGGCCAAGGCTTGCGCTTTCTGTTTTTCCCCCCGCAAAGCCTCGGTAACACGTCTTTCCACTTCTGGTAGATCCGGCACACGCGGTTCTTGTTTTTCTACAACTTGAAAAACGGCAAAGGCCTCGCCCAAACGCAGGACGGGGCTGATATCTCCCTTGCTCAGCGAGAGGGCCGAATCTTTCATTTTGGGATTCAGGTCGATTTTGTCGCCGGAAGAAAAAAGACCCGTTTCTTTTACCGTCAATTTTTTCCCCTTGGCAAAACCATCCAGATGCTTTTCTTTGAAAGCCGCCGCGTAAGCCTGATCGGCTTCATCATAAGCCAGCTCCCGCGCTTTACGGTTCCGCAGAAAATCGATGATCTGTCCTTTGGCCTTGTCCAAGGGCTCAATCTTGGCTTCCTGGATCTCATCTACTTTGACAATGTGCAGTCCATAGGGGGTCTGAATGATATTACTGATACCCCCGACCTGCAGGGAAAAAGCCGCTTCTTCAAACTCAGGGACCACCTGGCCCCGGGTGATATATCCCAGGTCTCCGCCACGGTCTTTGGTTCCAGGATCTTCGGAATATTGTTTGGCAAGTTGAGCGAAATCTTTGCCCTTCAGGGCATCCTCCCGGATGGATTCGGCCTTTTTTCGCGCCTGGGCCAGCGCTTCAGAATCTTTAGAGTCCGACTTGACCAGGATGTGGCGTACCTTTATGCGTTTGGGTTGGCCGAATTTTTCCTGGTTGTTTTGGTAATAGGTTTCTATCTCCTGGGCGGTGATCTGCACTTGTTGGGTATAATCCTTGGGTTCGAACCGAAGGTATCGGATATTTACCTTAGCCGGGGTTTTGAATTCATCGCGATGTTTGGAAAAGTAAGCCTTCACCTCGTCAGTAGGTATGGCCATATCCCGGAAGTCTCCAGGGTTGATAAAAAGTGCATCCAGATTCAGCTTCTCGAAATTATCCCGGTAGGCCTCCAAAACTTCTCGGTCTGAGACTTTGGCTGAGGAAACGATCAGGCTTTGAACCTTAGAAATCAAGAGCATTTGACTTTGATTGGCCTCAAATTCCTTGGCGGTCATGCGGATACGCTGGAGAGCGCGAAGGTAGGTGTCTTTATCAAAGAACCCTTGCTTTTGGAAGGCCGGATGATTTTGAATAGAGGCCTGAATCTCTTCGGGAGCCACCTTTAATCGCAGCCGCTGCGCTTCTTGCAATAGAAGAATTTTATTGATCAATTCTTTCACGGCGCGTTCCTTGAGCCCCAACTTTTTGGCCATCTCCTCGGTGAACTTTTCCCCGTATACAGACTGGTATCTATCCCGTAGGTTTTGATAGTAGGTTCTGGCTTCAGCAATGGTGATGATATGTTTCCCAATCCTCACTAAATCTCGCTCCCTGCCTTCCCGAGGGTTCCAGATTCCCCAGAAAACGAAAACAACGACCACAGCCCCCAAGGCAACTTTGATCATCCAGGATTGGGCGTGTCGCCTCATGAAATCCAGCATACTTTCAATTCCCCTTTCCGCAATAATGAGGGCTTCGTAAAAAGTCCATCTGCGGCGTTGCGCTGCATCCTTCGTCATTGCGGCGGTTTAGTAGGGGCACGATGCTTCGTGCCCCTACAGGATTTGCGCGCCTGGCATCTGGAGCTTTTTACTGGGCCATCTTTCTTGATGACTTTTTAAGAGATCATCAATAATATCAATCATCCTAAATGACCCCGGGTAAAAAGGCAAGTATTTTTCATTTAATTTTCTTGCTCCAGCCATCGAATTTTGTTAATATGTCTGCCTCGGATTCCCCACTTTCCCTTTTTGAAGGGGCACGTTCCTTCCCCTCGGGGATTCATCAAGAAAGGAGCTGGCCAATGATCTTCGATTCCATCTTGGGCCTATTCTCCAATGATTTAGCGATCGATCTGGGGACGGCTACAACCTTAGTTTATGTTAAGGGTAAAGGGATTGTTCTTTGTGAACCTTCGGTCGTTGCTATCCGTAAGGATTCAAGGGGGGGGCGGAAAATCCTGGCAGTGGGTAAAGAAGCGAAGAGAATGCTTGGCCGGACGCCGGGGAACATCGTAGCCATCCGTCCGATGAAGGACGGAGTTATTGCCGATTTTGAGATCACCGAATCCATGCTCCGTTACTTCATCGCCCAAGTCCATAAAGGCCGAACCTTGGTAAGACCCCGCATTATTGTTTCCGTACCCTCGGGGATCACGGAGGTTGAAAAAAGAGCGGTGCGTGAATCGGCCCAGTCCGCCGGAGCCCGGGAAGTTTACCTGATCGAAGAACCCATGGCTGCAGCTATCGGTGCAGGCCTTCCGGTCAGCGAACCCTCAGGAAACATGATCGTAGACATCGGGGGGGGGACTTGTGAAGTGGCGGTGATCTCCCTCTCGGGGATTGTCTACAGCCAGTCCGTACGGGTGGGCGGTGACAAAATGGATGAAGCGGTGGCGCAGTTTATCAAACGAAAATATAACCTACTCGTGGGGGAACGAACCGCAGAGATGGTTAAGATTCAGATCGGAACGGCCTATCCAGAAGAAGAAGTGACCACCATGGAAATCAAAGGACGGGACCTTGTGGCCGGGAACCCCAAAGTTTTGCAGATCAACTCCGAGGAAGTGCGGGAGGCCCTGGCTGAACCTATCAATGCCATCCTGGAAGCGGTCAAAACCACCTTAGAACGCACCCCCCCGGAGCTTGCCTCTGACATTGTGGACAAAGGAATTATCCTGGCCGGTGGAGGGTCCTTGCTCAGAAACCTGGATGTTCTCCTGCGGGAAGAGACCAGCCTTCCCGTTACCATCACCGAAGATCCTATTTCAGCGGTGGTTTTGGGATCCGGAAAAGCTTTGGACGAACTCGACATCCTCAAAGAGGTAATGATCAAATCTTGATCGTTTGGGAAGGAAGGGGATGGCCGGTCAACTTTGAACCGGGCTGATAATGGATTGGTTGAAACGTTTCCGCCTTCTTTGTACCGCTTTGCTCTTTATCTTCCTGGCTGTTCTCATACTCACCCTGCACACCAGAAGTGATCGGGAAACTTCCTGGGTGGAGAAAATTCTCCTGGAGATCTCCTCCCCCCTCCAGCAAAAAACCCGAGGATTCATCCTCTGGATGAAAAGAGTAGGGGAACGTTATATTTTTCTCACCCGCGTGCAGCAAGAAAATGAAGCACTGCAACGGATGGTCAGCGCTTTGCGGCAGGAGAACAACCGCCTCCAGGAAGCCATACTGGCCCAAGAGCGCCTCAAGAAATTGTACCCCTTACAAGCTCAACATCCCTCCCCAGCCATCCTGGCGCAGGTATTCGCCCGTGACCCTTCGAGTTGGTTCAAGACCCTGCTGGTCGACAAGGGGGAAGGGGAAGGCGTATCCAAAAACATGGCCGTAGTCGTTTCCGAAGGAGTCGTGGGTCGGGTAATCGAGGCCTCGGCCAATACGGCCAAAGTACTCTTAGTGACCGACCCCAACAGCGCAGTCGATGTGATCATTCAGCGCTCCCGCGCTAAGGGGATCATGGAGGGAAAAGTGGAGGAGTTTGGTATCCTTAAATATGTGCAAAAGAGTGACGACGTTCAGGTCGGTGATAAAGTGATCACTTCCGGTTTGGGAGGAGTCTTTCCCAAAGGGTTAATGATGGGCACAGTTACCAAAGTGGAACGAAAGCGTCCGGGTATTTTCCAATACATTGAGGTTACCCCTGCCGTGGATTTTTCCCGGTTGGAAGAAGTTCTCATCCTTGGTGGCCAGCCATGAAGATCCGCGGCATCGAGAAAAAGGACCGGCCGGCGCTGAAAGCCATCCTTAAGGCCCAGGAGCATTTCAAACCATCAGAAATAAAAGTTGCGTTGGAGATTATAGACTTAGCCCTGACGCAACCAAACCAGGGCGACTACAGTATCCGCGTAGTCGAAGGTGAGGACGGGGAAATTCTCGGATACATTTGTTATGGAAAAGCCCCCTTGACCGACGCCACCTACGACCTTTATTGGATCGTGGTCCATCCGGTATTCCGGAATCAAGGGACCGGAACTTTTCTGCTCCGTTATGCCGAGAAAGACCTGACGCATAAGCAAGCGCGCTTGTTACTCATCGAAACCTCTTCCCTGCCCCCTTATGAATCCCCCCGGGCGTTTTACCTGAAACACGGGTATAAGGAACTGGCCAGGGTAATGGATTACTATGCGGTAGGAGACCACAAGCTGATTTTCGGCAAAAGCCTTACCCCGCGAAGGAGTTAATTACAGGATTAAAATTAATAGGACGCAGATCACCGCAGATAATTACAAAAAGATCCTCTTTTATTCCCGGCGTGCAAAGCTATGCTCAAGACTTGGGCATCCAAACTCCAAAATATTCCCTGGGGCGAATCTCCTTTCCTGCAGCGGCCCTTAGGATTGCAGACACGGATTACTCTGCTGGTAGCCATGATCGTAGTCAGCGTTTTAGTTCTATTCTCCTATCTGGACCTCCGGCTCACAGAACGTTCCCAAAGAGAATTATTCCGGGAGAGGGCGATTTACGTCGTCCGGGAAATAGATTCCCAAATTTACACCATGAAGGAACTTGAAAACCTATCTTTTTTAGAGGAAGAAATTGCCAGTTGGATGTACACCCGCCCTGCCATTCAATCCATGGATATCTTTGTTTTCCATAAAAACAGTTACAAAATACAAGTATCGAGCTTAGGGGAAAAAGATCTGGGCCTCACCCACAAGGATCTGCAATTGTTGAAACGCGATCGGGTTCTCACCACGCTGAAGGAAAAAAATTATCGGACCTACTGGGAAATCCTCGCCCCCCTGCACGTTGGCCGTAAAATCGTGGGCGGTATTCGTATCATTACTTCTCTAGAGGAGGCCGAAGGCTTCCTGGCCCAGAAACGAACCCGGACGGTTGTTTTCACTATATCCAGCGTGGCTATTCTTATTCTTATCCTTACCCTCTTTTTCAGCCGGGCGATCAATCGTCCCATCCAGCGCTTGGTCCGGGCTATGTCTGAGGCTGAGGAAGGCAAATTAAACGTAGAAGTGCCGATAACTTCCCGGGATGAATTAGGCCTGCTATCTGACCATTTTAATCACATGCTATCCCGGATCAACCAGTTCAATGAGGAGCTTACGCGGCGAGTGGAAACCGCAACCCGGGAATTAGCCCAGAGGAACGAAGAGCTGCGCACGGCCAATGAGTCTCTCTTCCAGGCCCAACGCCAGCTCGTCCAATCCGAAAAGATGTCTGCTCTGGGCCATATGGCTGCCACGATGGCCCACGAAATTGGCACGCCTTTAAATTCCATCTCTGGTTATATCCAGCTCATGCTCACGGAGGGGAATGACTCAGACGTGATGGTCCGCCGACTGAAGATTATTGAATCGCAGCTTGACCGCCTGACCCAAACCATCCGCAACCTGCTCCATTCTACGCGCCAACCGGCCCCTAAGCTCGCCCCCCTGGACATCAATCAACTCCTCGAAGAGGTCGTCAACTTGACTCAACCGGGAATGTCGATGCGGGGAATCCATTTCGTTCGTCAGATGCATTTCCCCCTCCCCCCCGTTTCTGGAGATCCTGGACTTTTGCAGCAGGTTTTCCTTAACTTGATGACCAATGCCCTCGATGCCATGCCTAATGGCGGTGTCCTAACCATCGCCACGAGCCCCGGGGAACTTTTGGCGCAGAATGGAGAAATCGTGGAAGTCGCGGTTATCGACAGCGGCACAGGCATGTCCGAGGAAATTAGACGAAAAGCGATCGAGCCTTTCTTTACCACCAAGGAACCGGGAAAAGGCGCTGGTTTGGGACTGGCTATTTGCGATGAAATTATTCGCAGCCATCACGGTAAACTCTTCGTAGAAAGCCTGGAAGGAAAAGGCTCTACCATTCGGGTTCAACTCCCCGCTTTCTCCGCAGAAGGTGAATAATTCTATGTCTTCTCCAATGGGCATACTCATCGTAGACGATGATGAAATCACCTGTAACCTTTTAGAGGAGGTATTATCCAAAGAAGGGTATATCGTCGATAAGGCTCTCGACGGCCGAGAAGCCATTGACAAAGGAGAGAATAAGACTTACGACGTCGTACTCACCGATATTCGGATGATCGATGTCGACGGCATGGAAGTGCTCAGGGCTTACCGGCAAAAGAGTCCGGACAGCATCATCATCATGATGACTGCTTTTGGATCCATTGAAACAGCCATCCGGGCGATTAAAGAAGGGGCTTATGACTACGTCAGTAAACCCTTCAAGCTGGATGAGATCAAGCTGACCATCCGGCGCGCTCTTGAACAGAAGCGTCTGTTGCAAGAGAACCTCTTCTACCGCCAGGAATTAATCACCAAATACAAACTGGAGAATATCGTTGGGCGTAGTCCGCAGATGCTCCAGGTTTATAAAACCGTTGCCCGCGTTGCCGAAAGCCGCTCCACAGTTTTGATCGTCGGAGAAAGCGGTACGGGAAAAGAACTGGTTGCCCGCGCCATCCATTTCAACAGCCCGCGGTCCTCCAAACCATATGTGGCCGTGGATTGTGGTTCTTTAGCTGAAACCCTTCTGGAGAGTGAACTTTTTGGACACGTTCGGGGAGCGTTCACGGGCGCTGTTACCAGTAAAAAAGGTCTTTTTGAAGAGGCCGACAACGGAACTTGCTTCCTGGACGAAGTGGGAGACATCAGCCTGGCGATGCAGGCCAAACTTTTGAGGGTCATTCAGGAGCATGAAATCAAACGGGTTGGGGGAACGGAAACTACCAAGATTGATGTCCGCATCATTGCGGCAACGAACAAAAATTTGGAAGAGTTGGTTGCCGAAAAAAAATTTCGTGAGGACCTCTTCTACCGTCTCAACGTGGTATCTATTCATCTTCCCCCCCTGCGGGAACGGGTGGATGATATTCCCCTGCTGGCTGACCACTTTTTACGGAAGTATGCCGCGGAGAATGAAAAGCCGGTTGCGCGGATATCCGCAGAAGTTTTGGATCTTTTGCTCCGCTACCAATGGCCTGGAAATGTGCGGGAGTTGGAAAATGTTATAGAACGCGCCGTAACTCTTTCCCCCCATTCTTTAATCCTTCCCGAAGACCTTCCCTGGCGACTCCGGGTAGAACCTTCTGCGATTAGTGCCACTTCGCTCCCTTCCCAGATTTCCCTAACTGAGTTGGAAAAGCTCTATATTAAAAAGGTCTTAGAAGATACTGGGGGCAACAAAAAGAAAGCTGCCGACATTTTGGGAATTGACCGCCGCACCCTCTATCGTATGGCCGCCCGCTATGGTATTAACCTCAAACGTTAAATGAGGCTAAATGCCCCACCTAACAACATAGCCCCATTTTTATAACTATTTAAAATAATTAAAATATTTTTTTAATTTCTCAATAATGAGGCGATAATGTCTATATTAAACTTTTCCCAAAATAGATTTATTTAATAGTGGGACAAAAACTTTATTATTAACTATATGATTTGACAATGAATATGTTTTTAATTGATATTTCAAATACTTAAAATTTTTTTGGTATTGTTATTGCTTGATGAATTGTAATTTTCAAGATATTTTTCGACCTATGAGACTCAAAAAAAAACCAATTTTATCCCTTTTCTTTGGGCTCCTTCTAATATCACTGGTTGCCCCTTATGGATGCAGCGGATTTAAATCCGAGAACGAAAGATTGAAGGAAGAAGTCACGGATATTAGCACAGAGAATGATAAATTGAAAAAAGGATTAAACACCTTAAAGAGTGAAAATTCTAAGATGCACATTCGGTTAGCCCAGTTGAACCTGCAGATTGTCTCTCTCCAAAATGAAATCCAGAATTTGCAAAAAGACGTTGATACCCTTAAAGCCCAATTAAAGGGAGTGGAGAAAAAAAATAAAAAATCTTGAATGAATGTATCTGCACAATACCGAGAATTCTTTCCCCCAACGGAAGGATTGACAAAATTAATAAGTAAGGAGGTGAAAAAAATGCGCAAATTGATTGCTTTGTTTGTGGCTTTGTTGTTTGCCACCTCAATGATCGTTGCTGCGGGTTGTGCCAAGAAAGAAGAGCCAGCCAAGCCTGCGGCAGAGCCAGCCAAGCCTGCGGAGCCGGCAAAAGCCCCCGAGCCCGAGAAAAAGGCTGAAGAAGCAAAGCCAGAAGCAGCCCAGCCTGCGGAGCCGGCTAAAGCTCCTGAGAAAAAGTAAGTAAACAAGGTGGGTTGCTCGAAGATCGCCTGATATTTCCACAAGAAAGGAGGTGAAAAAGGATGAAAAAGGTTCTGGTTGTTCTGGTTGCTCTTTTAGCCATGGTGGCTTTTGTCAGTGGAGTCGTAGCCCAGGGAAAGGAGGCCGAAAAACCGGCCGCTGCCGCAGACAAGCCGAAAGCCGATAAGCCCAAAGCCCCCAAAGCGTTGAAGGTTACCGGTACGGTTGCCGCGTATGAGGCCGGAAAGACGATCACACTGAAGGCGAAGGACAAAGAGTTGGCCTTCGATATCGCCGCTGATGCCAAAGTAAAAGGGAAAGTTAAAGAAGGCGCCAAAGTAACGGTAAAATACAAGAAAGATGGCGATAAGATGGTAGCGACTGCCATCTCCGTTGCTGTCGCGAAGAAACCAAAAGCTGCCAAGAAAGAGAAATAGTCAGAAAAGAAGCCACCTTTTCAAGGCTGGTGAAAAAAAGCATAACTCTTGGGTACAGAGTTATGCTTTTTTCTTTTATTTTCCTCAACCGGTCCAGAATTATTTTCACCGCTTCCCTTCACTTTGCCAATTCCGTTGAAAGTTCATAAAGATTGGCAAGAAAGAAGCAGGGAGATGCTGAGCCCTGTACACCATGCGGTTCAGGGCTGAGTATCTTCCTGCCTCTCTGGGCTCGAAAATGCTAAGGAAATTCAAAAGTGAAGGGGGGCAATGCCCATAATCAAGCTGGCTTTTTAATTGACAGACCATGGGCCATTACTATAGATTTCACAATAAGATGACCCCATGAAAAGGTTCAATCCGTTTTTTTATTTCGAACCCACGACTCAACCTGAAGGGCATCGATGGCTTTACCCGCATCGAATGAAAAGCCTGAAATAAGCCTTCATATCGGCGCCCTGGCATCCATATCCGCAGTGGAGGATTTTTCAGAAGTAGGAACTCATCCGCAGGATGGAAATAGAGGAGGAAAAGATGCAAGAGACAGGCCTTGGTTTATTAGGGGTAGATTGGGAAGAACGCATCGACTTTGCCAAGATGCGAACCGAGCGGGTGGAGAAGGCTAAGCAAGTTCTGAAAGCGGCCGAGGTGGACGCAGTATTCTTTTTCCGCCTGGAAAATGTGCGTTATTTAACCAGTCTGCGTACCCACCAATGGCCGGTCATGGCCTGGGGAACGGCCTCCACTGTTCTTCCCCGGGACCATGAACCAATCCTCGTTTGCCAGGACTACAATCATGTCCAGGCACGCATGCCCTGGATTCGGGAAAACACCATTGAATTCCCGCCGGGGGGTCTGGAATTCGAGTATGGCGCGAGACGCTGGGCGGATCAGGCCAAGAAAAAACTCTTGGACCTGGGAATCAATCCCAAGCGGATTGGCGTAGATGCTTACTCGCCCGCCATGGCCAAAGTCTTCCCCCAAGTCTTCTCCGAAGTTGAGTTGGTGGACGGGGAGGCTGTTATCCTCCAGGCTCGGGCGATAAAAACCCCGGAAGAAGTGAAATGCTTGCGGCAGGCTTACGCTATTACGGCTGCCGGAATGGAGGCCGGACGGGAATTTCTGCGCCCGGGCCGAAAAGAATGCGAGGTGCTGGCAGAATGTTTCCGGGCCATGTTTTACCTGGGGAGCGAATGGACCCAGTGTGCCAATATCGTCTGCTCTGGTCCTTACACCGTCCCCTATCGTCGTTTCACTTCCGACCGGGTTATTCTTCCGGGGGATTTTGTTATCATTGACATCGGATCCATCTTCAACGGCTATTACGGCGATTTTACCCGCACCTGGCTTTGTGGTAAAGATGGGCAACCCACCAAAGATCAGATCCAGATTCACATGGAGTGTTACAACGCTTTGCGCGCCTGCGAGAAAGCCATTAAACCGGGGGCCACCACTTGGGAGGTTTCCCGTGCCTCGGGGGAGCATATTCTGGGCGGCCGGCTGGGCCATGGCATCGGGGTGGGGGCCATGGAACCTCCGTACTTTGGTTCCGAAGTGCTCATTCCCAAGGAAAAGGCGGTGGTTCTCCAGCCGGGGATGGTCTTCTCTGTTGAGCCCTATGCCGGGAAACCGGGAATCGGCGGCGTGCGCCTGGAGGACAACTTCCTGGTGACCGAGGATGGATGTGAAGTTATAAGCAAATTCTATTTCGAAGAAAGGCTGCTGCAATAAAAAAATAATGATCTGCGGTTATCTGCGCAAATCTGCGTCCTATTAAATTTGATGGCTTCGTAAAAAGTCCATCTGCGGCGTTGCGCTGCATCCTTCGTCATTGCGGCGGTTTAGTAGGGGCACGATGCTTCGTGCCCCTACAGGATTTGCGCGCCTTGCATATGGAGCTTTTTACTTTGCCATCCCAATTTTGACTTTTTACGAGATCATCAAATTTAAAAGGAGGGGAAGCATTATGAAGGTAATTACCATTGAAGATCTTCCAGGGGTAGTACCGGAAGCGCACTATGACCTGCTCAGTTACCGGATTGTGGACGAAAAAATCGGGGCTAAAAGCATGGGAGCTTCCTTAGGGCGCATGGAACCAAGTGGAAGGACCGGCCCTCATGCCCACGAGAAGGCAGAACAGTTCTTTATAATATTGAAAGGGGAAATGCTGATGAAAACCGACCGGGGAGAAGCGCGGTTGAAACAGGGTCAGGCGGCCTTCATTTACCCCGGAGAGGTTCACGAAAATTACAACGTGGCCAATGGGACCACGGAATATCTTGTGGTCACGAGCAAACTTTCCACCTAAGAAAAAAGAATCCCGTAGGGGAGCAAAAAAAGAGATACCGGAAGGAAAGCCGGAGGCAAGGCTTGGAGGGGCGTCGCCAAAGGCCTCTCCTCTTGAGTAACTTCGGGCTATCGGGAGGCAGTTCGGAATTTGTTTTAAATAAAATGAAAAAGATTCAACCCTATACCAAGGAGACCTTCCAGAAATTCCATCGGGCCGGGATAAAAATTGCTCTGGGTACAGATACCCAAATCGACCCTGAAATGGGTACCAGTGCCTATGAGCTGGAGATCTATGTTGATTACGGGATGACTCCCCTGGAAGCGCATATAACCCTTACTACTCCCGTCTGACTTTGGCCGCGATGGCCTCCGCCATCTCGGTGGAGGATGAATTTCCTCCCAAATCATAAGTGCTCATCTTTCCTTCGATGAGGATATCCGTTATCGCCTTCTCGATCCGGCGGGCCATGGCGGTCTCCCCGAGGTAATCCAGCATCATCATCGCCGCCCGGATGGCGGCGATTGGGTTAACCACATTTTTGTCCGCGTATTTGGGAGCGGTTCCGTGAATCGGTTCAAAGACGGCGAAGGCGTCGCCGATATTGCCGCTGTAAGCAAACCCCATACCGCCGCTGATCCCGGCGGCCACGGCACCGCCCAGAATTTTGGCCAATTGTTTCAGCTGCTGGAATGCATCTAAACTCCCCAACCCCCGACCTCCGGAAACAACAATCTTGGCATCCTCCAGGTTGACTTCCTCTCCTTCCTCCTCGAGGCGATCTATGACCGTCGTTTCCCGGGGGATCGACTCAATTTGCGGCGCAATGACTACCCGCTCGGGGATCCGGATCATCGGGCATTGGCAATGGAGCGCATGATTTTGATGGAGGTAAATTCACAGTGGCGATCTTGGTGATGTAACATTATATTGCCTGAACAAGGGCGATTTGTTAGGATAGGTTTACTTCCTATGGGTTTTTAGACCGCCAAAGATCCAAAATCATTTCATTCCATCCAGGAGGTTGGTAATGAGGATCTTCAGGACCGAAGAGTATGGGCAGATGGAAAATCCGACTCCGGGCGAAAAATACCGGGGGGAGATCCTAACCGATGAAAATAAGGCCAGGGATCTCGGTGGAATTTTTGTCGTCCTTGTGCCTGGCAGCGGGCCGCCCTACCATTACCACGAAAAACGTGAATCCATTATTGTGGCCATCAGCGGAGAGGCAACGGAGATCTGGGAAGGCGAAGAGATTCCCATTAAAGCCGGCGACGTGATTTTCATTCCCCGGAGAGAAAAACACACGACCGTGAACACTTCCCAGCAAGAGTTTCGTTACCTGGAGTTCTTTACCTGTCCGCCCGTGGGGACCGATTTTGTGGAAGTAAAATAAAGGAGGACAACTCATTGGCGACGAAAGAAACTTGTTTACAGGCAGAGCTGGAAGCAAGCGCGGGCTGAATTGCCATTTTCGGGTTATGATAGGGGATATGCGATGAATGATCGTTTTTCCATGGGATTTATTGGTTTTGGTGAAGCAGGCTTTGAGATCGCTCATGGGCTTTATTCTGCCGGAGTAACCCGCATGTGCCTCTACGATCTCCGCACGCCCGATCCCGACAGAGGGGCCTTGGTGATAAAACGCGCCCAGGAAGCAGGGGTAAAGATTCTCGACTCAGCCAAGCAAGTAGTAGAACAATCCGATATGGTCATCTCGGTTGTTACCCCGGAAGCATCCGTCCCCGTGGCCCAAGAAGTGGCTACTCATCTGCAAACGGGGCAGATTTATGTTGACCTAACATCCTCTTTCCCCGACAACATGAAGATGATCGCCGCCCTGGTAGAACCCAGCGGAGCGAAGTTCGTGGATGGAGCCATGATGGGTTCCCTGCCGATTTATGGACACAAAGTACTGATCTATGTAGCCGGACTCTATGCGGGAGAAGCCGCGCGGATTTTGAATGAGCACGGCATGAATCTCAAGGTCGTCGGGGAGGAACCCGGTCAGGCTTCGGCCATCAAGCTCATCCTGAGCATCGCCACCAAGGGCTTCGAAGCTCTCCTGGTGGAGATGCTTTTGGCTTCTCATCACTACCAGGTAGAGGAACCGGTACTTTTGGCTCTCCATCAATTCTTCGCCAAAGGCCTTGAGCCAGTTGTTGATCGCTTTGTAGGAAGCGACGCGGTTCATGCCGGAAGAAGAGTAACGGAAATGGAATCCTCGGTCAGACTTCTGGAGAAAATTGGTACGGATCCGATTATGACCAAGGCCACGGTTCAAAGGCTCCAGTGGTCGGCCTCCCTAAATTTAAGTGAATACTTTGGCGGAATATCCCCAGGTGGGTATAAGGAAGTCATCCAAGCCTGGGAGAACATCGGCCTTTTCCCTAAAGTAAAGAGATGAAATTCGACCTCCTGATTCAGGGCGGAAAATTGGTGATCCCCAAGCAAGGGATTGTAGCGGGGGATATCGGGATTCAAGACGGCAGGATCTCCGCCATTTTAAAAGCGGGAAATGATCTCCCGGCGACTCCATAATCGATGCCACAGGGCTCTATGTGTTTCCAGGGGTCATTGAACCTCATTCTCATATCGGGATCGGGGATGGAATTCGGGATCTGGCCACGGAAACGAAGGCGGCCGCCCTGGGAGGGGTATGTACCAACCTCTTGTTTCTGCGTCATCCCGAGCCCTATGATGTCCTTTACCGAGAGATGAAGGAAGCCGGTGAATCTTTGGCCTACGGAGATTTCTCTTTCCATTTGGTGCTGCTCACGGACGAACACTTGTCCTCCCTTCCGAAGTACATTGAGGAGTGGGGAATCACTTCCTTCAAGTTTTACCTGACCTACCGGGGTGAGGATGCCAGGATGCTGGGAACGGACGGCATCTACCATCAAGTGGATGGGGTGGATGATGGATTTATGTACGACTGTTTCCGGGAAGTTGCCAAGTTCCCCCAGGGGTTGATCATCTGCCACGCCGAAGATATCGAGATTATCCGGCGAGAGAGAAAAAAACTGGTTGCGGCGGGGCGCGACGACATGGAAGCGTGGCAAGCATCCAGGCCATTAATCGCCGAGGTGGAAGGGGTTCGCAGAGCTCTGCTGTTTGCGGAGATGACCGGCTGCCGCCTAAACCTCCTGCACATCTCCTCGCAAGCAGCCTTGGAAGCAGCAAAATCCATCCGCAAACGCTATGATAAGATACTCATAGAGGTGTGCCATCCGTACTTGAGCTGTCATGCGGACGAAGGAGTGGATAAATCCCATAAGTTTAGACCCCCCCTGCGCAGCCGATCCGATTGTGAAGCCCTCTGGCAGGGCTTGCGGGATGGAAATGTGAACACCGTGGGGTCGGACCACGTGCCCAGAAAGCTTCAGGCCAAGATGGGGTCAGTTTGGAGCCAGCCCACAGGCGGCCCGGGAACTCCTGTCCTGCTCCCCGTTTTGCTGGGAGAGGGCTATCATAAAAGAGGACTTCCCCTCGAGCGAATCGCTGAGCTTACCTCTTACAATCCGGCCAGGGTCTATGGCTTATATCCTCAGAAGGGGGATATAAGAATTGGGACGGATGCCGATCTGACCGTGGTGGATTTGAATAGAGTGAAAACCGTTCAAGCGAAAGATTTTGAGATGTTCGGTGATCACTTGCCCTGCGATGGCTTGGAAATTAAAGGATGGCCGGTCATGACTCTTGTGCGGGGGAAAACAGTCATGAAAGATGGAAAGATTGTGGCCAATGCGGGGTGGGGACGTTTTCTGGCCAGATAGAGGTCCGCTGGAAAAACGCAGCGAAATTTTCACCTTTAAAAGAGGAGTTTTACCATGACTCTGGGTTGGGGCATCGTTAGCACCGGACGGCATCCGGATAATAAGATCGTTCCGGCCATGAAATTGGCGGAGGGGAATCAGGCCATCGGAATATTCAGCCGCGATAGGGGACGGGCGGAAGCCTTCGCGCAGAAGCACGGACTTCCTGCGGCTTACGATTCTTTAGAGGATCTTTTGCAGAACCCGGAGATCCAGGCCGTCTTCATCGCCTCCCCCAACTCCTTGCATGCCCGGCACACGAAAATGGCCGCTGAGGCCGGTAAACACGTTTTGGTTGAAAAACCAATGGCAGTGAGTGTGCCCGAGGCCCTGGATATGGTACATACCTGCCGCAAAAACGGGGTGAAGCTGGGCGTAGGCTTCCATCTGCGCCATCATCCCGGACATTGCCGGGCGCGACAGTTTATCCAGGATGGGACTGTGGGCTTCATTTCTCTGGCCCAGGCCCAATTCTTTTTTCCGGACAAAAGAGGGGTGGTGGATCTGCCCCGCCGCAGCGGCCTTTCCCTGTGGTGGGAAGATCCGGCCATGACCGGAGGCGCCTACAGTATTATGGGGATGGGTGTCCACGCCCTGGACTTGCTCCAATTTCTTTTGGGGCAGCCGATAACGGAGGTGGCGGCCATTACCGACGGCCAAAACGTCCAGAAACCATTGGAACAAATTGCCGCCATCGCCCTCCGCTTCGGCAACGGCGCTGTGGGAACCGTATGTTGCGGCCGCCGGGTACCCGAGACAAAAAATGACGCTGTCGTCTATGGCACGGGAGGACGGGTTTGGTTGCAAGATACTTTATGGGAGCCTCTGCGGGGTAAGCTGGAAGTAGTCAGTGATGCGGTGAATATGGAAGAGTCCTACCAGGGGGATCTGTTATCCTTATACAAACTTCAAATTGAAGCCTTCCACCGGGCGATTCAGCGGGATGAGGAGTTCGACGCCTCGGGGATGGATGGTTTGCGTGCCGTCCAGGTGGCCTCGGCCATCATAGAATCCGCCTCCACCGGCCGCGCTGTCAAGATCGAACCCCTTTGAAATTGGGTCCCCGTGTCAAGATCCAATGATGAAATAATCCTTAAGTTGGAAAGGAGGTGAATGCAAGATACGAGCTAAACATAAAAAGGAGTCGATGCCGACTCTGAATTTCAAGGAGGGAAAGAATGAAAAAGAAAATCTTTTTATTTTCGCTGCTAATCCTGTTACTGATGGGGCAAACGATCGTTGATCGGGCTGCTGCTAAGCGCCCGGATATCATTTACTTCGCCAGCCACACGGCAGGCGCAGGTGCTTATAGTTTGCAGGGACTGGTAGCCGAGGCCATTATCGAGAAGGTGGGGATTAAAGTCAGGTTAGTGCCAGCGGGCGCGGACGTGGCCAGGGCACTCATGGCCTATAAAGGCGAGGCGCACACCGCCGCGTTGAATTCAATTTCTGGATGGCAGATACAGGAAGGCTTATTCGAATTTAGCGCGCCGGAGTGGGGTCCTACACCCGTGCGATATCTGTGGATACCAGAGCATGTGGGAGCGGCCATGGCGGTCAGAGGAAACTCGGGATTAAATAAAATAGAAGATTTAAAAGGTAAAAAAGTGGCCACGATGCCTGGTTCCCCTTCGCCTCAACTGATGAATGAGGCCTTCCTGGCCTTCGGAGGTTTGACCTGGAAGGATGTGGTTACTGTGCCGCACAGTGGGCCTGTTGCCGCGTACGACGCTGTCGTTAAACAAAGGATCGATTCCACCTTCTTTAATCTTGTCAGCAGCCAAGCCTATGAGCTGGCCTCCATGCCCTCCGGTATACGGTATCTCGAGATGCCTGCAGATAACCAAGAAGGTTGGAAAAAGCTGCAAAGGGTTTGTCCCCCGATGTCCCCGAAGAAGGCTACGGTAGGAGCCAACATTTCGGAAAAGAATCCCGTCTGGGTTGCGAGACAGGGGTATCCCAATTTCTTAACCTGGGATAAATTGGACGAGGACACCGCCTACCATATAACCAAGTATCTCCATGAATGTTATGAGCTATATGCAAAAAAGAATAAATCCCTGATGTTGGACTGGACAATCGACAAGTGCCTTTCGCTTTTTGATGATGAAGTTGTGCCTTTGCATCAAGGAGCGATTCGTTACTTTAAGGAAATCGGCCGGTGGAACGCTGAACGTGAGAAGAAGAACCAGGAGCGAATCGCCCACCAGGCCAAATTAAAAGAATTGTGGGACCAGACCGTAAAAGAGGCAAAACAGAAAGGGATCGAGGGCAAAAAATTTTCCGATTTCTGGATGGAAAAAAGGGCCAAAGCCGGCCTTTGGATCCCCAAGCTATAGCTCGATGGTAAAGGAATTTCTTTTTTGGACACGGATGTACACAGCGCGGCAGTGCTGCAATCAAAAGCCCCCTCACCCTCCCCTCTCCCCCACGAGTGGGGGAGAGGGATGGGGTGAGTAGTACAGATGATCAGGATAAAATAAAAAAATAATTATCCGTTGTTATCTGCGCAAATCTGCGTCCTATTAAATTTATCCGTTTCGGCAACGGCCACAGTTTTTCCGGTGGCCACGAGGACCCTTCCTCTCAAAACTGGGGGAAGGGTCATTGCCTCCTGGGCGGCAGCGTAAAAGGGCAAGGTGGTTCTGAATCGGGAGCGGCCGATCTGAAGGAGGAAATGGATGGCCAAAGAGGAAAGACGTATAGAAGGGTATCGCGGCTGGATTTTCATTTTCTTTTTCATGATTGCTTTATTTTTTGCGATCAATCAAGTTTTTGATCTCAATTTTTTTTCCGGCTATGTCCTCATCGGCCCAACCTTTAATTTTGTGATCGTCGGTTTTTTTATCCCCTTGGTTTTCTTAGGTCGTTCTTCAGGGCGGGCAGGGAAATTGATCGGGCTCGACATTTTTTTCTTCGTTCTGTACTGGGCCTTATCTCTCTACTTGGCCTGGAACGGGTTAGACATCCTCACGAAGGGTTACGGCTATATTGCCCCTGGGCACATGGTGGTCATATCCATAATCCTCTGGGGTCTCCTGATCGAGGCGATCCGGCGAAGTGCGGGTATCGTTTTTATGGCGGTTGTGCTCTTTTTTTCTCTTTATCCTCTCTTCGCCTCCCACATGCCTGGCTTTTTGCAAGGGGTTGAGCGCTCCTTTGAGAAAACGGCCTTATTCCATATTTTAAGCACCGAAAGTGCCATGGGGACATTAGTGGATATTTTCTCCAATATTGTATTCGGCTTCATACTTTTTGGCATCGCGGTGGTAGCGACGGGAGGAGATAAATTCTTACTGAATTTATCTAACACTATTGTCGGGCAGACCCGGGGGGGACCCGCTAAGATGGCGGTCGTCGCCAGTGCCCTTTTCGGGTCTTTAAGCGGGAGTGCCATTGCCAATGTGATCACCACCGGATCGATTACGATTCCAGCCATGAAATCCTGCGGCTATCGCCCCGAATACGCCGGCGCAATTGAGACCTGCGCCTCGACGGGAGGCACATTAACCCCTCCCATCATGGGGGCCACGGCATTCGTTCTGGCATCCTTTATAAACGTGCCCTATGCTACGGTAGCTTTAGGCGCAGCCATACCCGCAGCATTATTTTACCTTTCATTATTTATTCAAGTGGATGGCTACGCGGCCAAAAGGGGGCTGCGAGGGTTGCGGACGAGTGAAAGCCTTAGGCTGGGAGAAGTTCTCAAGGATGGTTGGTTCTATTTGCCGACAATGGCGGTGCTGGTAATTTTTCTATTTGTCTTGCGGTGGACAGGGGAGTCGGCATTCGTGGCCACGGCGGTGATGCTTGGCCTGGCTCAGATTCGCAAGAAAACAAGATTCACCCGGGAGGGCTTCTGGCGCTTCTTGGAAAATGGAGGAAGAAGCTCAGCCATGCTGCTTACTCTCATGACCGGATCGGGAGTGCTGATGGGTTCTTTTTCTCTTACCGGGATCGCCTCCACCTTCTCGCGAGAGCTCTTTATCCTTGCCGGAGGGAATATTCCACTGATGCTCCTCTTTACGTCCGTGGCCAGCCTTATCTTAGGAATGGGGATGACCACTATCGCATGCTATATCTTTTTGGCCCTGGTTGCAGCTCCGGCTTTGGTCAGTGCGGGATTGAATGAATTAGCGGTGCACCTGTTTGTCCTTTATTGCGGGATGCTTTCATTCATCACCCCTCCGGTTGCCCTGTGCGCATTTGCAGCGGCAAGTATTGCTGAAACATCACCGATGAAGATCGCGCTTACCGCCTGTCGTTTGGGAGGGGCCATATTCGTGTTGCCTTTCTTTTTTGTGCTCAATCCTGTTTTAGTAATGCAAGGTGAGCCTATGGCCATTGTACTTGCGGTTCTCACGGCTTCCTTAGGTATGTTTCTTATTGGTTCAGCGTTCGAA
>Ga0180009_10001366_pt1 | contig 30163 bp, 38 predicted proteins | sample OS_PC_MetaG_FD_123537 | JGI IMG/M metagenome (GOLD analysis project Ga0180009, IMG submission 123537) | Groundwater microbial communities from the Aspo Hard Rock Laboratory (HRL) deep subsurface site, Sweden - OS_PC_MetaG | ecosystem: Environmental > Aquatic > Deep subsurface > Groundwater...
AATGGGAAAACTCCGGCAGAGGAAGCTGGAGTAAAATACATTCTCGGAAGAAATAAATTGATGGGTCTCATCGAACTTGCCGCTAACTTTAAGAAAACAGATGACGTCAACTAAACAATGTCTGAAGGTGAAAAGGCTGGCCTATGGCATGAATTCTTGCTTTTCTCTGCCTGAAATCGAAATCTTTATATATTCCTTGTTATATCCTTTGATATAACATGAAGGTAGTGCAAATACAGGTTTTAAGGTATCCCAGATTAGATACTGTGCTGATGGTTGAGAATTTCATTAAAAAGAATGACGGGCATTACAAGAAAAGAAAGCTCTGGGAGTCCCTGCCAAAGAAAATGATGTACCAGACTTTCTGTGTTGTAATTGATTATCTTTTGCATTCAGGCAAGATTTCAATCGATGCTGAAGGCAAGATTGGGTGGATATTTTATCCTGAAGATGCAAGATATTATTATTCAAGAAAAGACCTGGGGCGCTGTTAATAATGGAATCTTCTTGCATATGATTTATGGTCAAACCATTCAAGAATAAGGCTTATGACTATAATCTCCTCTCTTCTTATTGAGTAAATCAGGCGCCATCCTTCAGGCAGATTATATTTTCTGAGGTTTTTTATGCCATATTTCCTTATGTATTCTTTTGGTATTTGCCTTTTAGGGATTTGTATGCCGCAAAAAGCGTCATCCTGTATCATGTCAAATGCGTGATTAATGCTTTGGAATAATTTCTGTTCTGCATCATCCCCATTTGCTAATTCCTTGAATGCTTGCTTTAATCTTAGGTCTGCGAATCTTATTGTTGACGGAAGTTTCATGCCGGAATCTTCAGGAAATCTGTGTTTATAACGTTTGCTTTTAAAAAACGCGTATTTTTTCACAAAAGTTGGAAAGGTTTCGGAAATACTGGAAACCATGCGGAAGATGCGGAAAATTGATATATTGGGCGGAAAAAAGGCCGGCCTCCGGCTTAATTCTTGCTTATTAATTAAAACGCCGAGGGTGATGTCCTCATTTGCATTCGGGACCACCCTCTGGCTCCGCTACGCCGAGGGTGGGATTTGAACCCACAAATCCGTGAGGAAACTGGATTAGCAATCCAGCGCAGTACCAGGTTGTGCCACCTCGGCATATTGGCTAAATATACTCATTACCCTTTATTTATTAAGCTTTTCCTTCCCACTCTTTGAAGAACCTATCAAGATATTCTTCCATGAACTTATGCCTTTCTTCAGCAATCTGCTTTCCTGCTTCAGTGTTCATCAAATCCTTGAGTAAAAGCAGCTTTTCATAGAAATGGTTAACAGTTGTTCCAACATGGTTTTTGTACTGCTCAAAGCTCTCGTGCATTACTGGCTTTATATCTGGATTGTATATCTCCCTTCCCTTGTGCCCTCCATAGGCAAAAGCTCTTGCAATGCCTATTGCGCCCATTGCGTCTAATCTGTCAGCGTCCTGCACAACCATTCCTTCTTTTGTTTTTATGCCTGACTTGACGCCGGCTCCCTTGAATGACAGCTCTTTGATAATATCGCAAACATGGGAAATAACAGCTTCTTCAACACCAAGCTTTTCAAGCCATTTTTTGGCTTTTGTAGGGCCTACAGAATCATCTCCATTGTGAAACTTCCAGTCAGCAATGTCATGCAGCAATGCAGCCAGTTCAACAATGAATAAATCAGCATTTTCCTTTTCAGCTATATGCACTGCATTCTTCCAAACCCTGTAAACATGCCACCAGTCATGGCCAGAGCCTTCTCCCTCTAATGTCTTTCTTGCGTACTCGGCAGTCTGCTTGATAACCTCTTCTTTTTCCATCGGCATTTAAGGAAGAAAAGGCGTTTATATGCTTTTTCCTTATTAATCCAAAACCTATATAAACCCTCATTATCCATTCTAACCCTATGGCTTTATACATAATAGGATTGGGCTTAGGCTCTGAAAAGGACATAACAGAGAAAGGGTTAGAGGCTGTAAGGAACTGCAATTTCATCTATATAGACACATACACATCAATACTGCCGGCTGATATCAAGAAATTAGAGGACTTTTACGGCAAGAAAATAATCCCTGCGACAAGGGAATTGGTTGAGAAGCAGGCAGAGGAAGAGATTTTAAAGAAAGCTGTTGAGAATGATGTTGCTTTTCTGGTTGTAGGAGACGTGTTTTCAGCAACAACGCATGTTGATTTGGCTTTAAGGGCAAGAAAGGCAGGAATAAAGCTGCACTTAATACATAATGCTTCTATCTTGACAGCAATAGGCGATACTGGCTTGTCATTATATAAGTTCGGCAAGACAACTTCAATACCTTTTGAAAACAAGGATGTTGAGGCGCCTTATGATGTTTTGAAAGAGAATGCAGGAATGCACACTTTATTTTTATTGGACTTGAGGCCTGATGAGGGCAATTTCATGTCTGCAAAGGACGCTGTTGAGTATTTATTAAATGTTGAGGCAAAAAGAAAGGAAAAGGTATTTAATGAAGACACAATGTGCCTGGCTTGTGTCAGATTGGGATTTGATGATGGGGAAATAGTGTATGCAAGCGCAAAGCAGTTGTTAAAGCAGAAGCTTTCCAAGTATCCCCAGTGCTTAATTGTTCCCGGCAAATTGCATTTCATGGAAGAGGAATACTTAAAGGGGTTTGAGGTTAAATAGAACGTAGCTTGTGGCAAGTAGGTAGTAGCTGGTGGCTTGTGGCAAAGAAGGCGGGCCTCTGTCGCTATCGCTCCGAGCCTCCCTTCGCTGCGCTCGGAAGACTCCGGCGTGAAGTTGGTGTTTGATAGCAATGAGCATTGTTTAAGACTGAGAATTAGAAACTTGCCGTTTTCCAAAGATATTTAAAATAATTCCTGTAAGAATCATAAACTGCTCTATGCTCTACCAATATGCCCATTGGATTTTCTACCCACATAATTAATGCCACTTTTCCATCAAAGATATAGGTTGAAACCGAAGAATTGAATTCTGACGGGACATATTTAATTGTTGTTAAAGGGATAGTCGTTGGCTTTATTTTTATATTTGCCACAATCCGCATTTTAATCTTTTTCAGCACCCTTTCTTTATCCCATTTTGGATAATCATACGGCAGGAATTCTTTAATTTTATATTCTGCACCAAAATCAAGAATCTCTGTTTTTGAGTTTAGCATTTCTTTTAGTATGGTTTTTACTCCTGCAATCCCTTTAAAGCTATGTATTTCTTGTTTTTGTTTAGCCGTCTTAAAATCAAGTAGAAGCTCAGGCACTATCTTTTTGGCTTCGTTAAGCTGCTCTTCTTTTGCTTTTATTATGTCTATTATCTTTTCTGGATTTCCCGCTTCAAATAAAAGTTTATTGGCTTTGGTAATCTGGCTGACCAACCCTTTCTCTGCAAGCCCCCTTAACGCATCATATACCGAAACCCTATGGACTCCTGATTTTCTTGATACCTCATTAGCCGAAGCCGAGCCTATCTTCAAGAGTGCCAAATAGCATTTTGCTTCGTTTGGGCTTAATCCTGCTTTTTCTAATCGCTCTTGCTTCATTGATTGGTAGATTAATTGCTTTCTTTATAAAACTTCCTAAATGTTGTAACCCCCCTTACTACACTCTCTTTTATACCCCATAAGTTACAACTGCTCTATGATAAACAGAGAAAATTTAATGAAGACAGAAACACTGGAAGAAGCAATTAGCCTATTATTTAACAGAATCTCCACTGGCAGGGCGTGTATTTTTACACAGGAAGCAATGACCGGCTGTGTTGCCATTGAATACGACTCTTTAGGAAAAAGCGGGAGGGAAGAAACCTATAAGAGAATAGCAGAAGACTTCAAAAGAAGGACTGGATGCTATGGGAAAAACCACCTTTCGTTTAATGTCGGCTCAATTTTGGAAATAGGCTGCGGCTCGGGGTTATTGACTACTGAGCTTGCACAGCAAACAAACAGCGATAAGATAATTGGCTTGGATATATCAGGGTATATGATTAATTTAGCGCAATCTAACCTATCAAGAAAATCAAAAGAAGAAATAGAGAAAATTAAAGAATTCTGGGAAAGGCTGCCTGAATATTGCAAACCAAGCCAGGGGGATTATGAAAAGTTAGAACGAAATCCTCCTATTTTCAATAGAATCAGGTTTGTGATGGGAAGCGTTTATAGCCTGCAAGATGCAGGTTTCCAAAACATAAATTATATTGTTTGCAGGAATGCTTTGCACAGATTCCAATATCCTGAAAGGGCATTAAAACAAATGCACCAAGCGCTTTCCCCAACTGGAAAAATTTATATCAGAGATTTACGCAGAAATGCAAATTGGAAAACAGTAATGGAAAGAATAGGAGAAAAGCGCTGGCAAACTCAAACTTTGGTCGAAGATTATATTGGTGCAATGGCGTCTATGCTTACAACAGATGAATTAGAAAAGGCATTGCATTCTTTAGGTATAACTTCTTTTGAGATAAGCGATGGCAGATATATCAGTGACGGAATTAAAAGCCCCGATAATATAAAAGAATACGAACAAGATACTGAATATGTCTGCATAATCCAAAAATAGGGAAGTGCCAGCATGGGGGTGTTAGGGGCGCTCCCCTTACCGCCTTCCAAACCTTTATTAACCACCCTCCTATCTCTCCACATATGGAACTAAAACAGCTATTAGACTTCATCGCTTTGGAAGACGACAGATTAAAACTCCAGTACGGCCATCCTGATGAGACAAAACGAATTCTTGCAAGGACTGTAAAGATAACAGAAGAGCTTGGCGAGCTTTCAAATGAGGTTCTTGCATTCCATTCAATGCAGAGAAAAGAAAAGATGGATAATCATACAAAGGAAACACTGCATGAGGAAGTTGCAGACGTCTTGATAACAACACTTTTGTTGGCAAAAACATTGAACATGGACATAGAGAAAGTATTAGAAGCAAAGATTGAGAAGATTAACAAAAGGCATGAAACAGCTACCCCTTCAAATACCATTTAAGGATATATTCAACAAACGGCTTTTCATCTTTCTCAACCTGGTACCTGTCAAGCACACCATAATAACTCTCCAAATCCTCGACAGGGATGTCAACAGGCGGATAATCCTTCTTCCATAATACCCAGTTCATCAAAAGCCTTGACAGCCTGCTGTTTCCGTCTGCAAACGGCTGAATTGAAACCAGCTTTAAATGTATAAGTGCAGCCAATTCAATGGGATGAAGCTTTTTGTGCTCTGGCTTATACCATTTAAAGAAAATATTCATTTCTTTTTGGATTTCCCGCCATTTTGGCGGCACATAGGATGTTCCTGCAATCTTTACGTTTCTCTTTAATTCGCTTCTTAATTTCCCTGCAATCACTTCATCAACCCCTGAAAACAGTATCCTATGGAGCCTTTTAATGAAATTAATGTTTAGGTTGCCCTTATATTTGGTTATTGCTATTATTCCCTTCTCGTGGTTTTCCAGCTCTTTTGCAGTCCTTAAGTTATGGATATCCTTGGGCATGATTCCTTCTTTTAATATAAGATAAGTCTGCCTTAATGTGACATCCACGCCTGACAGCTTGCTGCTGTCGTAAGTGAACCTGATAATAAACTCTTTCAGCTTTTTTTCCTTTTCCAGCGGGCTCAGGCTTTTTTCTTCTTTCCTGTAGCTTGCTCTTCTGTTTTCCGCTGCTTCTGCTTCTTTTGGGCTGAGATACTTATACTTCCCTCCCTCCAGCTCCTTTAAGAACTCTTTTTTCATCTGCTCAAGCCTTGCTTTCGGCGGCAGGGCCCTGCCTATCTGCCTCTTTTCGTGGGCTATCTTGCCATTCTTCCGTATGCTGTGGCTGAGCCTGTAATATGCGTGGTCCTTTGACCTGTACTTCTCAACAAATACCATATCTTCTGGTTGGGACTACAAATATTTAAAGCTTTTGGTTGGGACTACAACGGCTGAAATAGCTAACCTTTATATACCTCTGTAAAGCGCCTTCTACGCATGGCAAAATCAATATTATTGAACGGAGCCTCAAGCTCCGGCAAGACTTCAATAGCAAGAGAGCTGGAGAAGCTGCTGCCTTCATATATTTATCTCTCTGTGGACGATTTCGGGGAAAATTGGGCAGAACAGAATCCTGATAGGGTTAATGGCCTGGTTGCATTGATCGATAAACTCGGAAAAGACAATGAGGAAGTTAGAAAGCAGTCAAAAGAACTGTCAACAGAAGTTATTTCTGCTTATCATTCTGAGATTGCCGAAAATCTTGAAAAAGGCCGGACTTATATCTTGGACCATGTTCTTTGGTGGCAGTCAATTATAGATGATTGTGTTGTAAAGTTATCTCCTTATAATATTGCTCTTGTCGGGGTGCTTTGCCCGCTTGAAAAACTCAAACAGCGGGAAAGAGCAAGGGGAGACAGGACAGAGGGAATCGCGGAGATGCAGTTCCCGCATGTCCATAAGGGCAAGAGATATGATCTGGAAATCGATACTGGTGAAATGAGCTCTTATGAGTGCGCATCTGTTATTGTGGGTTTCATGAAAGCAAGAGATTCTGCAGTTTATGTGCCTTTTGCTGAGAAGTTCTATGCTGTGAAGTAAAAATTATTTGTAAAGTTCATTTTTCCGGTCAAAGTTTCAAATTTCCGAAACTTTTATTAAAATTACAAAGCTTATATTTGGCAAACACTTTTAAACATAAAATCCCGCTATTCTTGCATGAAGCGCTACAAAAAGAAAAACGGAAGAGTATACCCTTCTTTCAAAGGCAGGGTAAAAGACATGATGCGCGAAGTGCCTGAAGCGTTCTTATATTTCTATGACTCATGGGAGACCTGGCATGATGGCTTAAGATTTAACAAAGACAAATCAATGATAAGGCATATTAACAAGAGCGGCTGGAAAGCGGAAGAAATACAAAGAATGAATAAAAAGCTAAAATTGCTTTCACAGAGAAGGAAATTAAGGCATCATCTGCTTGGATTTTAATCTTTTCTTATTATTACTTATAAAAGTAACGATAGTTATTTAAATAAGTAACATTACATAAATTATATGATTTCAAATGAAAAGCTGAACCTGCTAAATGCGTGGAAAAGCAGCCCCTTTCAAGGGTTGAGCATATCTGAGATAATGCAAATTGCAAAGAAGAATACAAAGCCATGGGTGTTTAACGCGCTTAAGGAGCTTGTTAAAAATGGGCTTTTGGCTTCAGAAAGAAAAGGCAATCTTGATATTTACAGCTTAAACTGGGGCAATCCATTGCTGTTTCATATGCTGCAATACCTTGAAGCGCAGGAAAATCTTGGTTTTCCATGCACAAATGTCATTTCAGAAGCAATAAAGGCAATTCCGGAGAAAAATTACTGCCTGCTCGTATTCGGAAGCTATGCAGAAGGCAAGCAGAAAAAAGATTCCGATATGGACATATGCTTCCTTGTGGAAAATGCAATACAAGAGAAGAAGATTAAGCCTTATTTTAATGAAATTAAGCTAAATTATCCTGTGCATATAGATGAGCACTACATAACATTTGAAGATTTTGTAAAGATGCTGTTAAGGCCTGAAGAAAACCTTGCAAAGCAAATCTTAATAAGGCATAAGCTGTTTCTTAACGCAGATATTTATTACCAGCTTGTAAAGGAGGCGCATGAGCATGGATTCAAAGGCGAGATTATATCTGGAGCGGGCAAAAAATGAGCTTGATCTGGCAAGGGCGATTTTCAAGATTTCCATAACTCCGGAAATCAAGCTTTTACTTGAATTAAAGGAAGATGTAACTTTTTTCAGCGATGCAATAAGCAATGCCTATTACTGTATATTCTACTCTGCGAAAGCATTCTTATCTTCAAAAGAGATTGTCACAGAGCCGCCGGAAGAGCACCAAAAAACATATGTGGAATTTGAAAAGCTTACATTGTCAGGTGAGATTGATGTTAAGCTGCTGAACATTTACAAGTCGCTTGTTGTGAAAGCAGATGAATTGCTCGGCATCTTTAAATGGGAAAAATCAAAGCGGGGGAAATTTACATACAGGAAGCTGCCGCAGGCAAACATGGAGCCTGCAAGCGAGAGCATAGCAAATGCAGAGAAGTTCCTTAAGAACATTAATTTGATGCTGAGGAAGTAGAAAGCCGCTTATCAAGTTCCCATGCAAGGCATGGGAACACAAGCAAAGCCATGGCTTTGCCATCATACCATGGCTGCATTGCAGCCATCCTCCTTTAATTTTTCTAATCCGAAACCTTTATAATCTCTCCATACACGTTCTAAACTGCGGTGGATATGCCGGGGTGTTGGTTCTACCCTATAACCTCAAACGAACCTACGGAGGGGCTATCGCCTGGAAGCGGGTCATGCTTTGGCATTGGTCCCTTGTGTACCGTTGACACCTTGTCCTGCAGGGTCGTTGCTTTTGGGAATCAGGTCAGGCCAGGAATGGAGCAGCCTTAACCAACTGCAATAACGCTTGCAGGGTCGCAGGGCCGAGGAAAGCAGGGGATTCACCAGTGTTAAGGTATGGGACAATTCCAGGCTTCTGCCGCATTTTATATTTCTATAATTTCCTCTTCTACATAAAACCACCAAAAACCTTATATATTACATGCGTAATACAATATAATACATGGTTTCGAAATAGAATATTTCGGAACCTTAAAAATTCAGGAGGAATTTTTAATGAATACAATCTCATTCAAGCTGCAGGAAGACATTGTAAAGACAATGGACAAGCTAATCAAGCCATTGCATTTCAATAACAGGACAGAGTTCATAAGGGAGGCAATAAGGGAAATGATATGGAAAGTAGAAGCGGAAATCACAATAAAAAAGCTGGAAAAGTTCAAGGGCGCTGCGAAAGTGCATGTAACTGATGCACAGCTTGAAAAGACAAAAGAAAAGGTTGGCAATCAGCTGATGAAAGAGTGGGGATTAAAGTAGCTCTTCAGGCTTTTTGGATTCAGTTATATCTGCAAGCAATTCAAAATGATGATCCCTTGCAACCATTATAGCTGAATTGTCTCTTGCTAATACTGCATGCAGGCAGTCATTAAATGGTATATTCCTTATATTGCATAAGTTGCCTGCCCCTCTTTTCTGCTCCTGACTTATTTCTACTTTTTCCAAAAGCCCCTTGCCAGCTACGATACTGAATATCCTTTTGATTTCATCAATGCTGAAATAGTCTCTTAATTCTTTGAATGTAGCTTCTGAATACAATACGGCGCTCTTCTCGCGTATTATTTTCTTGAATAATTCAAAAGCCCACTCTCCCAACGGCCGGAACCTGTCTTTACGATTTTCATAGAAGTCTCTCCAAATGGAAGTGTCTAAATAATACCTCTTTTGCATTGCACTGCTTGTTTTGTATAGCTTATATAAAAACTTACGTCCGGAAAAATGTTAATTTTTCCGATAATGAAATTAATTTTCCATTTTATAAAATCTATAAAATCAATTGAATTCCAGCCGCCTTTTCTTTCTCAGCTCCAACAAAACCTTAATAAGCAATAATTCTCATTATAACAGCTATGAAACCATGGCTTCACAAGATAGAATCCTTTGTAGACAGAGCCATACCATACGCATTAATCGTGCTTGCATTTATCATAATAACAGAGCTTTTCTTCAAGGAATTCGCAGAGAAATATCATATTTGGCTTTTAATCCTTGATTATATTGTAATTGGCCTTTTTATAATAGATTTAGGCTTTAAATACAACAGGATTAGGAACTTCAAGAATTTCTTCAAAGAGTGCTGGCTTGACATAATAGCTGTCTTCCCTTTCGTGCTTGTGTTCAGGATTTTTGAGACATTTACAATATTTGCAAGGCTCCCTGCGGAAATTAAGGAAGGGCAGTCAATACTCCATACAATAGTTGAAGGGAGAAAGGAGATTTCAGAGTTCTTCGGCAGGGGCGGAAAGCTGATAGAAGAAGCAAAGCTTGCCGGCGAGATAAGCAGGACAGAAAAGATATTAAAAGTAATGAGGCCGCTTGCAAGAAGCCCAAGGCTGGTGAAGGCAATCCCATTCTATGAAAAGCCGATAGGCAAGCACCATTTGCATGAAATGGAGGAATTAAAGGAAGCAGAGCAGGAAATAGAGAAGGCCGGGAGAAAAGCAGGGAAAGGGCTAATGAGGGCAGAGAGATTTGCCGAGGGAAAAGCAAAATCAGTTTCAAGGAAGTTAAAAAAAAACTTAAAAGAATGCTAAAATTGCATTAAATTTTCAGAACTTCTGTTATTATTTCCGATTTCTTTGGAAAAAAACACGTTTTTTTTCAGCAAGCTTTATTAAGGGGTGATTTGTTGTTTCCGCAGGCTTTAAGAGAAAGCCAAAAGGAGGATAAAAATGGGTGAAACAAAGCTTGTCGGAGTCCTGAACACAGAAGTGAACAGGAGAAAATCAATAGACGCAAAAGGCGATGAAAAGGCAATGTATGAGTCAAGGGCTGTGTATGCAGAGCTTGATGCTAATTTGAGAAAGGTGACATTCAGGGAAGTGCTTGAGGCAATGGTGAAAAACTCAACAGAGCCTGTTGCATTGGAAGCAAGGGACTATCTGCAGCAGCACAACGGCGTGAACACAACCTGCGAGGTAAGAGCATACAATGCTGACAGCACAAGGAAAAGAAAAGACAATACAGAGATACTTGGGCTTGATGAAAAGGTTGCTGCTTACATTGACAGAAGAAAGACGCCTGAAGGCACTGACTATGACTGCCTTGACATGACTGTAAAGCTGTATGATGATGTGGGAATATGCATCTGAGCAGTGAAGTTTTTAGCAGGATGTGCCTGGCTGCAAGGGAAATATCAGGTATTGTTGGCAGGGATGTTGAATGCATGGGATATCTGCTTGCTGAGAAAGGCAGCAGTGCAGTAACTGACTTTTATTTTCCTGAACAGCACGGCGATGACGCTGAAAGCGGGACAGGGGATTTTCTTTACAGGCAGCTCTATGAGCAGGGAATGAACATAACAGGCATGTGGCACAGCCACGGCTATTTCCCTGTCTTTCATTCGCCAACAGACCACACTCATGTGAAAAACAGGCTGAAAGCAATGCAAAGGGAGAATGATTTGCTTGACGCATGGGATGCTTATTCTAATCCGGGAAGCATAAAGTTGTTTAACAAAGAAACAATGCAGGGAATGAAAATCAAATTAAGCATTAACTATAAGCCGGAAATAAAAAATGTGCATGAACAGCTTCCTGAAACATTCCAAAGCATTGTCATAAACCGTGACACTTACAATGGAAGCAATAAAGCATATGATGCAATGCACTTTTCGCTTGAAAACAATGAACTTAAACAGGAAAAAGCAAAAATAGATATCCATCCTATAATGGCAACTTCTGTTCTTGAAAACATGGCAAATAATTACACAATAAGTGGCCTTTTGCTTAAGGACATGCCTGCTTACAGAAAAAAAGCATCCCCAAAAACCCGGATTAAAAATAATGCAGTTGAAATCACAAGCAGATATGGCTGTTTTTCAATTAAATGTGATAACCCTCAAGAGCTTGCAGAATCAATCGAAGACGTAATCGCGCTTTCAGATGAAGAGTTAGATAAATACAAGGAAAAGCTGCCTAAAAAGCCAAATGCAAAAGACTCAATAGAAAACATTGTAAATGAAAAGCAGTTATTCTCTTTCAGGCAATATGATTCAGAAGATCCATGCATTGAAGCAACGGAGATGCATGCATTTTATGTTGGATTATTCCTTTCTGCAATAGATTTTTACCAGCGCTCTGAGTCATGCAAAAGATACATGCACGCTGACAAGGCAGTGATTGACTTATTTGCAGCGCTTTCAGGCGCAGTTGAATCAAGCCCTAAAACCATTTTTCAGCTTTTCTCAAGCATTGAAGAATCAGGCGTTCCGTTAGATGTCTATATCAATCCCTTAAATGAGGCAAAAGCAATCATTGAAAAGATGCCTGGAAAAAAACCCTTGCTGAAAAAGGTAGAGTCAATGCTGAAAAAGGCAAAAGGAGTGAAAGATGCCTGAAAGCTTTTTCAGCACTTATCTTGCAAAAACCTGCGCGGCAATCTCATATCCTGAAATGTACAGGAAAGACGAGGATGGAAAAGACGGGTTTGTGCAGTTTTACGGCCATGAGATAAGGCTTGCCAGGGCAGGCACAGTCGCGCAGCTTGAGCATGCCTTTATAGAGCAAAAGCTAAGGAATACTTCAATAATTGACTGCATAAGAAAATCCAGCATTGAATCTGCTGTGAAAAAGCTTGAAGCGCAGACATCGCATTTTCATTCAAGCTTTCAGGTGCTTGCTGATTTCATTGTCAACAGCCGCCTTCCTGAAACACAGCCTGAAATTGCAGAAAAAGTATTGCCTATGCATGACTTGTTTATACTTAACGGCAATGTATACCCCCTTTTTGAGCCAGGAGCAAATGCGAAAATTGGAAACAAGCGCTACAATCTTGGATTAACGCCTATTGCAACAATACCAGAGCTTGAAAAATCATACCAGGATGCATTAAAAAAGAATAATGCTGGCAAGCCCTGCCTTTATGCAAGGAAAATAACGCTTGAGGCGCTTGCTGCAGGAGAATATTATGATGCAGAAAGAAAAATTGGATTTAGGATAATTAATAATGAATTTTATGCAATAACAAAGGTTGCGCCATATATCCTTTATGAAAAAAGAAATGGCTCTTATTATGCATTTCCAGAAGCTGTTGCCGGCTCAAGGATTTTCTTCAACAAAAACAGGATTGATTTTGGAAAATTGCATGTGCTTAATGCGTATACGCATCCCTCCCTCTCCTCTGCCAACAAAGCCATGCAGGCAATCTGCACAGGCAATTATGATTATGATGCAATAAGGAGAAGGCACCCTGGCAATTATGTTGCGCAAATTGCTGAGCTGATGGAAAAGGCAAGAACAGTGTTTACAGAGGAATACAGGAGCAGGGGAAAGCCCTATGCGTACCTTAGTGACAAAAGGTTTGACGCACAGAAAATAACAGGCAGGGTTGATATGCAGTTGCTGACAAACAGGAATTAAAATGGACTATTCAAAACAAACAGCGGTATTTGACCAAGCAGTGCTTCGAAACAGCTCAATTGCAGTAATCGGAAATTCAAATATTGCATCCTTTTTCCTGCTTTATGCAGCAGGTCTTGGTATTGGAAGCATTACATTGTTTACCGGCAGGGAAAAAGGGTTTTTGGATCCAATGCTTGCGTCAATGATTAATACTGATCTTGAGATTGCAGAAATAAACACGGAATTTGAGCCGGATTTTATCGGAAAAGCAGATATCATAGCTGATTTTACAAACAGCATTGAATCAAAACAAAAAACAAGGGAATATGCATTAAGGCATTCAATCACATACATGAGCGCTTCGTCTGCTGCAGCAAAGGCAGGGATTGCTGTTGAATATCCAAGAAGCAGGCTTGAGTCAATGCTTAATTCTTTGCCTCCAATCACTGGATATGAAGAATTACAAGGCTCTTTCACATCTGGATTAATAGCTGCAATTGCCATGGACGAGGCAAGAAAATCATTGCTTAATCTTCCTGGCGATGAAAGGGTTTCAGGCGCTTTAAGCATTAATGCAAAAACAATCATTGCAAAACATAAGCCTGCGCTGGTTATCGGAGCAGGAGGCATAGGCACTTATCTTGCATTAAACCTTGCATTGCTCGGCATCCCTATTGAGATATATGACGGAGACAATATTGAGGAAACAAACCTTAACAGGCAGGTGCTTTATTACGATGCTGTTGGCAAAAACAAGGCGCTTGCGCTGAAACAGAAGCTTGAATCACTTATTGATGCAAGAATACAGGCAAATGGCTGCTTTTTTGAGGAAAAGCATGCAGCAAACAAGGATTACAGCGCAATTTTTTCCTGTGTTGACAGCTGGCATGCAAGAAAGCTCATAAGCAGGTATGCGCTTGAAAGCAATATTCCTCTTGTTGATGCAGGCGTTGGCGCTTTCACAGCAAGGCTTGATGTTGCAAGCAATAATACATGCCTTGAATGCAGGCGCGGAAAAATCAAATTGCAACAAAAAAAGCCTGAAAGCTGCGCTTCTGTGGCTGAATCAAACATTGTAATGTGCAATGCATTGATAGGAGCAGTGGCTGCTGGCTTTTATTCAAAGGAATTCCTAAACCCTGAAAAGCAATTGCTTTATTTCTCTAAAAAGCCAATACACGAAAAAATATCTTATTTGCCTGTTGAGGCGCAGTGTTCGTGCAAGAAGGGAGAAGGTTGTGCTTGTCATAATCAGGAGGCGCAATGAAAGAAAAAGAGATTATAAAACTTTTAAGGAAAGATGCAAGGCAGAGCCTGGCAGCAATTGCGCGCAAGGCAGGCATGCCAAGGCATTGCGCAGCCAGGGCATTAAGAAAGTGCAATAAATATATAAAAAAATATACAATCATTCCTGATTTCCGCGCAATGGGTTTTGAAGTGCATGCAATGTTTTTTCTTGCGCCGAAAAGCAGGAAGCTGATGCAGTATCTTGATTCAAGCTATAATGTAAATGCGCTTTTTACAGCAGCAGGCCCTTATCCGGTTATTGTTTTTGCAATTTTCCGGGAAATGCACGGCTTTTACATGTTTGACAAGGAGCTTGGAAAGCTTTGCAATGCAAAAAGAGTGAATTTTATTGTTGATGAGGTAAAGCAGGAAAATGCCTGATGAAAGAAGGATTGAGTCTCTGTTGTCAGGCTCTGCAAGGCAGGATAAGAGGGGGCTGTTTCGCGGAATAAAATATATCGCGCTTGGCATTGCCGCCACAGCCGCTTTGGGGTTTGCGGCAACAAAATGCATGGATTCTTGTAATAGCGGGGAGGTTAATGCGCCTGGCTTTGAAAAGCTTGCAGTGTGCGAGCAATACCTGCTTGCCAGGGATTATGAAGATACTGATAAATGCGCAGAAGAGCTGAAAGCTTTTACAGGGATGGATAATTTTTACAAATCCCTTGAGCAAAGGCTGCAGCAGACAATGGAAGCTGATTATTCGCTGCAGTTAAGGCAGGCTGAAGCTGAAATAAAGCTTGGCAATTACAGCGCTGCTGAATCAATCTGCCATAATCTTGAGTCTTCAATCAGAAATGCGGATTATTTTGAAAAGCGCGATGAATTCATGTCAAAAGCAGGAGAACTTGAAGAAACAGCAAAAGAGGGCGATAATGGCTATTCGCAGGATGAGAGCGGCTTTTATGACAAAATTATAACTTTTTACATGCTGATAGGGCTTAATGAAACATGGGCGAACATTGCAGCAATGCTTACTTTTGTGTTTCCTGTTATGGGGATTGCAAGAAGAGTTATGAGGAGATTCTAGCTTCTTTTTTTGCAGCAGTACCTGCCTGTTCCGCAGGCTGAATCATACGCATGGATTGATATATACTCAGCAGCCAAAGAAGGATGCTCGCAGCTTAATGCCTTGCACTCATTGCCGTTGCTTTCGCATTCATTTTGCTCTTGCCCGACAAAGCAAAACTCATTAGGCCTTTCACAGGTTGCGCCTGTATAAAGAGTTTCGCCAGCAGCCGGGCCTATCCTGCATATCCCTTCCATATCAGTGCATGAAGGCAATAAAGGCACTGTTTCCTCTTTTGGCTTGCAGCAGTGCTTGCCTGTTCCGCAGTTAATATCCAAAGGCTCTTCATCATATTCACATCCTGCCTGGCAGCTGCCTCCTGTTCCAACGCATTCTGCAGATGTTTCAGCCGGAATTTTGCAGCAGTACTGCGCAAGGCCTTCACTGGATTTTGGGCAGACAGCGCCTGCGATTGCACTTTCACCGCTATTTGTATCACACTCAAGCCTGCATGCTCCGTTAGCTGCGCTGCATGTTTCCTCAATCTCAGCAGGCGGCACAAACTCTTCAACATCTGCTTCAAAAATTATCCTGAAATTTGGCTTGAATAAATATGTATAATCATCAGAGGAAATGACAAGTGTATTTTCAGTAATGCCTTTTATGCTGCTTTCATCAGCTGAAATCTCAAAGTCAGCAGCAGATATAAGCTTCGCGCCTTCTCCGTATATTCTATTAAATGACTCAAGGCGCTTTTCAAAATCTTCAGTAAATGCAGCCATAAACTTATCCTCATCTTCCTTTATTTGGTTCTTGCCTCCTGCCTTGTCATATGCATATTTTGCAGCCATGTCAATGTAAAGGCGCTGCTCCTCCCCTGAAACATACGCATTGAACATCTTAATCTCAGTCTGCCCAAGATAATCTGCTTTTGGGCCAGGGGCAAGCCTTATCACATCATGGGAAAGCATGATAACTGCGATGAAAAATGCAATTGCAGACAGGCTTAATACGACAACTGCCTTCTTCCTTATGGGCATATTGCCACCTCCAGCCTTGCGTTTCCTTCATCTTTTAATGGAAGCCATATGCTTTTTTGCCTGCAAAACACTGCCTTATGCGATATTGGTTCGCGCCCATTTGGTGCGCAGCGGAACAATTCTCCTCCATCCTCATTATAAAGCTGGATATCCCAGCCAAACCTGAAATTATCAGACATCATCATCTCAAATTTTTCAGTGCATTCTTCATCATCAACAAAAGCAGCCTCTCCAAAAATCCAGGGGTATTTTTCTTTTTCATCTTCTGCAATTACTGCAAAAAGCTCTGCAAATGCCATCTCCCTGTAGCCATAGCTGCTTAAATCTGATTTAAGCATCATTAGAATGTCAGTGCTGTAAAGTTCTGCTGTTTCCTGTATGACCTTGTATGGAAGCTTTGCCTCTTCACCTGATTCTGTGCATGAGATGAGGATTATTGTTGTTATTATGAAGATTAAGGCAATTACAAAGTCTGCAAATATGTCTTCTGCCTGCGCTTTTTTCTTCATCATTTTAGTATGTTATTGGGATATCTCCATAACCTTCAACTGAAACCGTCGTAGCTGCCTTGGGTTCAACTGGTTTATAGAGGTTAGTCGGTTCTGACTGTTGGCGTTTTTCATCCAATCCTTTTATGTCAACATAATAATCATTCACTTCAATCTCCATCTTGCCTGGAAAAAATCTTGCTTCTCCGCTGCTTCTTTCCGCTATAAGGATATTTCTTGTTGCTTTCTCTGTTTTGGGATTTAATCCGCCCCTGGCAACGCTTGCATGAAGCTCCGGTGTTTCCCTGAAAATTGAAGGCGCATCATATATGCTTATCTTGAAAGGGTTTTGCGCATACTGCAAACACCCTAATTTTAGCCCTGCTTTTATTTTGTCAAAATCAATAACACCTGGATAAGCCCTGTCAAGCTCTTCATCATAATAAGCAAAGCATCTTGAAGATGTAAGGGCTTCTGCTGCAATAAGCTGCCCTGATACAGATCCCCTGTGCGTAATCCCCTTTGTTCCCTGCTTGATAATAGCAGCATGCATATACAAAAATATGAATGTAACCACAAAAAGCACAAGTATGAAATAAAGCGCTTTCCTGCTTAGGTCAAAGCTGGCTTTCCGATTCATGCTGCCTCCCTGCGCGGTTTTTTAACCTCTGTCGGGCTCGCCTCAAATATAAGCAGCTCTTTTCTTATGCTGCCGAGCGCAGTGGACTCATGGTGCACTATAATCTGCCTGCATTCTTTTATTTCCTGGTCACACATCTCTATCTTATAATCAGGGCTGATAGGATATCTTATTATAATATTGCCTGGCGCTGAAAGCACAGCGCCTGTCAGTAAAGATATGTCAGATTCAAGATATACCTTGCCGTAGCTTGAAAGCCCGCTGAAAGAAACAGTTGCGAGTATAAGAAAGGCTGCAACCATAATGCCCAGTATAATATCAAAAAGAGTGATTGTCTCAAGATCTTCAGCTTCCCCTCTTTTGTCCAGCCATTTCATACTTATTATTGATGGGAAAGGGAATTTATATAGCTAACCCTTAATATTCCTCGCACTTCACCTGGTAAAAGCTTCTTGCGTGGTCGCATGAAGGGCACTTAACAGGCGGCTCTTTTCCAAAGTGCACATACCCGCATTCCCTGCACATCCACTGCACTTCTTTTTCTTTTTTGAAAACAGTTCCTGCCTCGACCTCTTTTAATAATTTTTTATATCTTTCCTCATGGTGCTCTTCTGCCTTTGCAATTGCCCTTATCCTTGCTGCTATTGCCTTAAACCCTTCTTTCTCAGCAGTGTCTGCAAATTCAGGATAAAGCTTTGTATGCTCCATGTTTTCTCCTTGTATTGCTTCCTTAAGATTATCTGCTGTTGTTTTCAAAGCAGTGTTCACAGCAGCTTCAACTTTAATCTCTTCCAGTTTTGCATCTCCTTTCTTTAATTCATTCGCCATCCTGAAGAACCAGCTTGCGTGCTCTTTCTCATTGTCAGCAGTTAATGTGAAGATTTCAGCTATCTGCTCATACCCTTCTTTTTTAGCAATCCCTGCAAAAAACGTGTAGCGGTTTCTTGCCATTGACTCGCCTGCAAAGGCTTTTGATAAGTTTTCCATTGTCACTGGCGTTCCAGGCTTCCCTTCGCTGCGCTCGTGAAGCATTGTTTTCATTGTATTACCTCTTGTGCTTTCTCTCTGTTTTTGTCGTCTGCTTTGGCTCTCCGCCCCTTGTGCAGAAATATACATGCGAAAACTCTTTCCTGTAAAATACAGGACACCCGCGGCAGATACATCCTTTCTCAACCTTTATTGCCCTGCTCCTGCTTTTTGTAGAAAAGCAGAATGCAAGCTCCCCTTTGTCAACATAAGAAGGGCATTCAATGCACATGCATTCCTTTGCTGCTTCCTTTTTGTCGATTTTTTTCATGTTTTTACCCCTTTTACAAATACTTAGAAACTCTTATCCATTATAAATCTTATCATATATGCCGCCTGTCCAGCTCATTATGCACAAGTATTATGCAGTGCGCTGCAAACAACATCTCAGGCCCTAATGAAGCCCTTTCAGCGCCTAATCTATCTAACAAGCTTTCAGTTGCTCTTGGCATTCCAATGTAATCCCCAAAAACAACAACAATGTCCTTTTTTAATTCAGCCTCGCGAATGTCTTTTCCTTTCTGATGCAGATAAACAACCTGCTTTCCTTGTTTTAATCTTTCCTTAACCAAAGCCTCAAAGCTTTTCTTCTCAACAAAAAGGCCGTCTGAAACTTTTATCTTTTCCTTGCCTTTTGATTTCAAAAGAGCGTTTCTTATAACAGATGCAATGCTTTTCTCATCCCAGAGCATTCCTGTGATTGAATCGCCATGAAAGCTAACAATCTTCGGAGGCTCAGGGCTTCCTTCAAGAACAATGTGCATCACAGTGTCTTTTCTTAATTTATTTGAAATGTTCAATGCATTTGAAATAGAATTGCATACAATATCCATCCTGCCTGCTCCTGGCAAGTCATTAATATCAAAATCACCTGTTTTTGCTGTCCTTGCGCGAAGAATGAATTCCCTCATTTTATCCTTCAATCAGCGGCTCTATGTCGCTTTTGCAGCATACCTGCCCATTGCTGCAGCCTGCATCAAATTCAGGCAGCTTGTTTGCATCCAGGCACAGGTATGTGCACATTCCGTTTGCCTTGCATATGTTTTCCTTGCAGCATTTGCCTGTTTCGCATGAGCCCTGAATGCTTAAGTCATCTTCAGTGTCAGAGCATGTATCTTTGCAGGTTCCATCGATATCAACGCACTTTGAAACTTTGCAGCATATAGTGCCCGGCTCTTTGCATTCAGAGTTGAATTCCGGAAGCTTTTTGTCTTCTGTGCATAGAAACATGCACTTTCCTTCGCTTCCGCACTTTGATGAAACACAGCACGACTCGTCTTCATTTTCGCATTTTGCAGTTATTGGATTCTCTCTATCAAAGTCACAGCTTTCCATGCATTCCCCTTCTACATCTGCGCAGCTCTTTTCAGCTGCTTCCATTGCATCGCATCGCTCTTTTCCTGTTATCTGCGGAGGCGTAAAAGCCATTCCATTAAATGTGCCTTTGGCAAATGCCACAAAACCGCCTTTTGACTTTAATAATGTATATGATTCAAAGCATCCAAAATCAAAGCTTTCGCAGGATACTGGCACTTCTCGCTGGACATCAAACTTTGCCTGCTCCACTGCCTCATCCCTCCCTGCAGAATATGTGCCAAAATAGTCATCAGGGATAACTCTCAGTGCTCTTGCCGGTCCGTCAATGTCCTGCAGGGTTATTGTGGTTTTTGTGCCGTCTGTTTTAAACCGGATGAAATGATCAAAGGGCATTGATGATATTTCAACGCTGCCGCATATGCAGTCATCCTTTTCATATGCCTTGCATTCAAGGTATTTTTCATATACTTTGTCAAATACTTCCCTTGCCCTGTTAATATCCTCGGAAATGCAGTCTTTATCAGTGCATATTCCAATTGTATCTCCATTCTTAGCATAATATATTTCAAGAACAGGATTGTCTGTCTTGATAAAAGGCCCGTATTCGCATTCCGAGCCGCCGTAAAACCTCGGGTCCATGCCTTCATCATAAACTTTGCAGGTTGCGCTTTCGCACGCACCTGGCCTTAGAATCAAATCAGTGTCAATAAGCGGCGCTTCAGTAATCGGGCAGGCGCACAGGCACGCTTTATTCCCGCATTTGGAAGGCTTTTTAATGTTCCACGGGAATACCCAGCCGCCGCATGACCACACGCCGCTGCCGCCGAAATCACTGTTGTCTTTCTCAAAGCCGACAAGCACATATCCTTCTTCCATGTATCCGACAATGCTCCCTTCCCCTTCATCTCCAAGCGCGATTGTCCTCTCAATAAGCAAATCAAGAGTCTGTTCCATCTTGCTGCTGGCATACAAATAGTGATAGAATGCAATGCCTATAGGTATGATTATCAGTAAGAATATAATTATTCCAATCAAAAAGCTTAATGTGGTTGTATCCCCTCTTTTGCCAATCAATGCCATTCTGCTCCTATACGCCTTTGCCTGCCAGGTCAGGCTTTGCCGTCCATATTTGCGCAGTTATCTCCTTCAACTTTTCAACAAATTGTTGCGCGCCTCCTGAGAAGATGATGATAGCAACAATAAGAACAACAAGCACAATGGCTATTATTACAACCATATTCAGGGAAAGCTCAATCCCTCTTTTATTCAGTTTCATAAGCATAATAATATCCGGTTATGTTAATAAGGGTTTCGGAGCAGCAGCGACGAGACCCTGAGAACGCAGTGAACATGGGTTTCGAAAAGAGAAAAATATAAAAAAAAGAAAGCGCTTTTATTCCCAGTCGCATTGGGTATCATGAGCTTTGCAATCGTCCCTTGACATGCCGCTGCAGCCAATATCCTTGTTCTCTTCAGTTGGGGTAAAGCTTTCATCCTTTACGCAGTCTTTCATGCATAGCTCATCAAAACCGTCACGTAGTTCGTCAAAGTCCTGGCACCTTGTATTTCCTGCATCTATTACTGCTTGAGAAAAGCTTGGGCTCTCAAACTTAATCCTGTCCTGGTTCAGGCACGCAAACTTGCAAACATTTAATGCAAGAGTATATTCCTGCGTGCTGAGCTTTGTGACTTCAGCCTTTTCTTTCAGCAGCTTGCTGCTTGCGCCTGTAAAGAATAATATAGCAACAATCAATACAACAAGCACAATTGCAGCTATTATTATAAAGTTAAGCGAAAGTTCCGCGCCTTTTTTATACATCATATTACCACCTCTTAAGTTTGTAATTATTAACCTAAATGAGGCAAAGTATGTATATAAAACTTTCTGAAATGTTAGGCGCTTAAAAAGAGAGCTTTTCACCCATCTTAAGCCATAATTTGCCTGCAGGAGCCTCAAATATGTATTTTGCCGGCTTTCCCGGCTGTGCAAAAGAATACTGCCTTACATGTTTTTTTATTCCGATTATCTGTTTCTTAGAGTCAAGCCAATAGACATCTATCGGAAACCGCATGAAGAACGTGTGTATCGCAGCCATTGCCAGGCTTTCAGCAGGCAGCTCAATCAATGCCATCTGCCTTTTCCTGAACATTAAGCCAAATCCTCTTGAGAATATATTATCACAGCAGATGGCCTTTCCTATTGTTTTCCCTTTATGCTTTATAGTGACTTTTTCCATTGTCTTGTAAGCGGCTTTCCAGGGATATAAGCCTTTTGCTGATAAACTTTAAAAACCATCATGCCTTTTATAAAATCATGAAAAAGAGGGGAAATAAGCATGCAAGCCATATTGGATTGCTGAAAGCGCCGCATAATAAGCAGCATATAATAATGGATGACTTAAGGCAGCTTTTCACTGATATTAAGAAAAGCATTGCTCATGCATTAAAGCATACTTTCAATAAATACATAAAAAAACTGTTTCTATTTGCGATTGAATCAGCAAAAAAATACATAAACCTGCTTGCAATGTGGGCAAAACTGAAAAACATTGACGAGATTTCTAAAAAGCATTTTGAGATAGGGCGTTCAAGGCTTGAAACAGCAAGAAAAGAGGCTGAAAAAAGATTAGGGAAAAAGATTGTAAGGGAATTTGACACAATCGCAGAGGAAAAAGCTGAAAAATTCCAGGCAAGGCCGAAAGAATCATTCAAGGCAAGGGTGTTTGTCATGCAGAGAATAAAGGAAAACGTGCTTGAGCTTCTTCATCCGTTAAAGCTGATAAAACAAGCTAAGAAAACAAAAGAAATGGCTTATACAAACGGCTGGGCAGAGAAAAATAGTAAAAGAAAAGTCAGGAAATAACTTCCAGCTTTCCAAACCTTCCTGCAGTCAATTGCATCTCTCCCTGAAACTCATTGACAAAGCCGTTTGTTATTTTCACTTTACAGCCTTTCTTGACAAGGTCAATCTCGTCATTCCACAAAGACAGCTTTATCTCGCCTGTCTCGTCCTTTGCAGTGGCTGTTGAAACTCTTCCTGCGTTGCCCATTTTCTGGAATTCCCTTGTTTCCCCAACATCAACAACCTCGAGCTCAATGTCCACTTTCCCCATTCTTGGCTTTAAATCACTTACTTTCATTTTCCAACCTCCTTATGATTGAATATAATCCGCCTCATCATCAGCAAGAGAAAGCTCTTTTGCAATCCCTTCAGCATTGTTCCCAAACTGCACCTTGAAGTATGGCATAAGGTATTTAAAAGCTTTCCTTTTTGATGTGTGGCATCTTGCAGCAAGCTTTTCAGCAATTGCTTTTTTCTTTTTATTCTTGTTGTTCATAATCCAGTACTTCAATGGCCGCGAATTGCGCACATACCTTACACTGCCGGATTTTGCATGATTGTCTTCCTTTGAAAGCGCAACCCCTGCTGTAAGCATTGCATTTACATATACAAGGAACCTCCAGTGCTGCCATCTCCGTATCCTGCCGTAAAACACATCTGCTTTTGACAATGCATCATACCCATTGTTTAGCTCCAAGCCGGAATATTCCTTAGCCATGTTCTCCTCAATCCACATTAAGCAGTCCTTAAGGTCCATGTCAGTGTTGTCAAACGCATTAAGCGCAACATCAGGCTTTATTGTATTAAATATAATCCTTAATGATTCATCAATGTCCCGGTTGCGAAGCCTTGATGCAAGCATTGAAGCATCCTTTACATCGCCTAAAGAAGATGCCACAAACAAGTCAATCATTGAAGCCCTTACATCACCGTCGCACTGCCTTGCAATGTTCCTTAATACAGAATCATCATAACAGATATTGTTCTTGCAGCATGCATCCTGCAGTATTGAGCACATCTCATTGTGTGTTGGCGCAGGAAGCTCAATAAACCTGCATTTTTTCTTCAAGTCATGCACCTTGTCATTCATCTCGTCATTTGCAGTGAGAATGATGGGCCATTTGGAATCCTTGATAATCTCAATGATAGCTGAAACAGCCCCTCTGTCTTTTGATGAAAGCGCGTCCACCTCATCAATAAGTATTATCTTGCTGGTTGCAAAAAGGCTCATCTGCATTGCCGCGCTTTTCACAATCTTCAATAACGCATCCTTGTTCCTGATGTCAGAGGCATTCACTTCAAGTATTTCATGCCCTAGCTCTTTTGCAAGCGCATGCGCAAAGCTTGTCTTGCCGCAGCCAGTCTGCCCATACACAAGCATGGCCCCTTTTTTATAGTTCTCAACAAACTCCTTAATCTGCCCGAACTCATCTTCCCTGCCTGAAAACTCCTTTGGTTTGCAGGGCTCGCATTTATTCATAAGGTGCATTTTATCCCCTTATATCCTGTTTACCATATTTCTCTTTTCCTACCGCCCGCTTTGCTCTTGGCTTCTTGCTGTCTACAAAAAAGCTTACAGCAGACGAATTAGTTGCACCATATGTGTCGTTTGCATATATTATTAAGGTTACATCACCTTGCGGGGACCTAAATGTAGTGTTCCCTGTGAGATAACCTCGAAATCCTCCTTTAACAGTAAACCATATTTTATCAAGAGTTTTATCATTTGCGTAATACTCCAATGCTAAATTATTTGTTATATAGGAAATGTTTTCCGGGTTATATAATCTTAGTTTCGGTGGGAAACTGGTTAAAGTTGTTAAGCTATAATCAGAGTACCAGGGGTCATATTCAGTGCCATAAATCCCTATTGGCGGAGAGGAGCCCCACCAGTTTGGTATTGTATATATAGGCTGTGGTTGCATATTGTTAAAATTTAATGTGCTGTTATAAATCCTCGAGTTTGTTATATTCACATCATAAAGGCTTGTTGCGTTCTCGCCAAAGTTTACCACTTTTATATTTGCCTGCGGATTGCCTGTTATTGTTTCATTATTTATTGCCAAATGGAGTTCGCCGTCCCCATATGTAAATATAAAATATCCGTATCTGGAATTATCATTTAAAATATTATTTGCAAAAGTGACATTAACCGAAGAGCCAACACTTTTTCCATCATCAACTGCAAAGATGCCTGCAACAACATCTTCATTATCGCAGTTTTGGCATATATTGTCATGTATCCAATTGTCTTCAATAACTCCAATAATAGTTACATTACCTACAAGTGTGGACCAGTCGCTTCCTATCCAAATCCCTGCTTGATTTTCATAAAGATTATTGCCTTTTATTGTAATATCCTTTACCAATTCAGAAGTGATACCCTGTGAAAACAGGCTATGCACATAAATTGCCGTGCTTGTGGAACTATCTGACGCTGCTTTTGTATCATATCCCCATATAGTATTGTTTATTACCGTCCCAGTTGCAAGGCTTCCTAATTCAATTCCATAGCCAAAATCATCAATTGTCTTGTAAATAAGGTTATTTATGAAAGTGCAGTTTTGGTAATCATTACATACAAAGCTTCTGCCGGGATTCTTAAATTCATTTCCGCTTATAAGGACATTCTTAACTGTATTTGGGCTTCTCAAATAGCCTATTATTTCTGTATAATAGCCAGAATCGTCAGAAAGGCTAATGTTATACGCATAGTTATCTTTAATTATCCCGTCGCTGTCCCAGAAAAAAAACATTGTTCCCCAGTTGCCGGTTATTTCGCCGCCTTCAAATGTCATGTTATTAAGTGTGATATTTGAGCTTGAAACCACTCTTACGCCTGCCTTTCTTGTGCAGCCGTAGCTTGCCGTGTTCCAGCAATACGTATTGTTAAAGTCATTGATAACGCTGTTCTTATCAGTTCCTACAATTGCAAGGTTTGCCCTTGATGTTATGTTAATCGGGTCCCTGTAAATGCCTGGATTGACGTGGATTGTGGTGCCATTCTGCACTGAATCCACCGCTAATTGGATGGTATTGAATGCATAATACCCCCATTCTTTCTCGTCATTGTTGCACGAAGGGCAGTAATCATCATCAACCCATGCCTCAGGCAGAATATCGCTTACATTAACATCATCAAGGCTACAGCTTCCTTGCGCAGTTGTGTAGCACTTAAATCTTAATGTTATATCTGTTGAAACAGGGCGTCTCTTATGCACTTTCCCTGCATAACCATAAACTCCCATTTCAAGATTATGCCATGTTCCATCAAACCATGAAACATCAAGCTTATTTTGTGGGCTGTTAAACATATTGCTTCTTTTATATTCAATTCTTATATCTTTGTTGAGTTCATGCGATGTAAGATTGACTTCAAGAAAAGATTCAGAAGCGCCATTTGTATAAGCATAAGCACCATATAATCCGTTTATTGCAAATGGCTGGAATACATGCCAGTTCTTTTGCATATTTCCCCCAACAGTCCAGTTTTCTGACAGAATACCCGTTTCAAAATCTTCAAAGAATGGTATTGGCGGAAACATTTTTTGCAATATAAAACTAACATTATTGCTATTTACATTTCCAACAGTGTCTACACAGTTAACATCAATCCGATTACTGCCATTTATGCCCATCACAATCATGGTGAAGCTTGTTCCGAAACCCAATGAAATATTATTCGCTCCATTCAAAGAATAGTTACAGGTTGCTTCTTCATCTGTTGTAAAATTTAATAATGCTTTAAAGGAAGTGGAGTAATTATAAGTTGTATTCTGAGGAGAAATAATCGTGATTATCGGCGGCGCATTATCTGGCGGGATATCGCGTACATTAACATCGTCTATAGTGCATCTTCCTTGCCCTGCCGTATAGCACTTAAATCTTAATGATATATCCGTTAAAGTTGGTCGCCTCCTGTGCGTTTTCTCTGCATATCCATATACTCCTGCTTCAAGGGTATGCCAAGACCCATCAAACCACAATACATCAAGCTTATTTTGTGGGGAATTATACATAGTATTCCTCTTATAGTCTATTTGAATGTCTTTGTCTATATCGTGCTGGGTAAGATTAATTTCAAGATAAGATGTTGCAGCACCAGGTCCGCCTGTATAAGCAGTAACGCTATATGCTCCGTTTATCTTGTACATCTCACCACGAACATGCCAGTTTTCTGGCATGTCTCCCCATACCGTCCAATTCTCTGTTAGGACCCCTGTTTCAAAATCCTCAAAAAAGGGTAATTGCTGGGGGTTGGCTAAACCATATACAGTTAAGATTAATATTATTATTATAGATAAAGAGACATAACCTCCAATAGTAACTATTCTTATCTTACCTTGATTATCCATTCTTCATCACCCCCCTTATTTTTAGGAATAATTTAGGTAGCCCTTTGCAACAAAGGAACTACTCTTGCCTTCTAAGGAAACAGGTAAACTTCCAAACCATATAAACTTTGCGGTTTTCGGCCTTGCCAAAAGCTAGCTAAAACTATTTAAAACATAATTACAGTTTAAAGCAGATGGATTATAAAGAATTTACTGGAAAATTCCTTCCTTTAATTATATTATTTACTTCTTTTTCTACTTACCTTCTTACAATGGCACCTTCAATTTATTGGGGCGATAGCCCTGAACTTGTTTCAGCTGCATATACTATGGGGATTGCACATCCAAGCGGCTACCCCTTATATGTCTTGTTTGGTAAGTTATTTACGGTTATTCCAATAGGCACAATCGCATACAGGCTGAACATCATGTCTGCGTTCTTTGCATCATTTGCTGTTATGCTACTTTATTTTGTTGCACTTAAAATAACAAAAAGCAGATTGGCTGCTTTATTTTCTTCCCTAACACTTGGCTTTTCATATACTCTCTGGACGCAGGCGACAATAGCGGAAGTTTACACGCTGAATGCTTTTTTTCTTGTAGCATTGATTCTAATTCTTCTGAAGTGGGCAGAAACAATGAAACAAAGGTATCTTTATGCATTTAGCTTTGTTTTTGGTCTTGGTCTTACAAATCACCTTACTCTGATATTAGCTTTACCTGCGTTTGCATTCTTTATTATTGGGCATATTAGAAAATTACAGGTACAAAAAGTAATACAACTGCGGAGCATATTAATTATGCTAATCTTTTTTGTAATTGGAATCTCGCTTTATATCTATCTCCCATTAAGGGCCGCACAAAACCCTTTTATCAATTGGGGTAATCCTATTAGTCTTAAATTCTTCATTAATCACGTTTTGGGAACAGGTTATGGGCATTATTTTGTACCTCAATATGCACTTTTGAACTTTGCAAAGGCATTTGTATATTTACTAATGCAATTCCCGTTAACTTTGCCATTTGCATTTATAGGAATAAAAGCATTAGCGGTACGCCACAAAACGATTCTGGCATTAGTTTCATTGATTACACTCTTTAATATAACATATAATATTATCTACAATATACAGGATATAATAGTTTATTATATCCCTACATATATTATCTTTTCGCTTTTTATTGGCGTAGGGCTCTGGCATTCCCTCCTCCTTATTAATGCAAAATTTTATGCAATTAGAAAGTATATATATTATGCTCTTGTTACAGCGACCTTATTACTCGTAGTGTCTAATGCCTTTTTGCTCTTCTTTATATTCAAAGGAGAACAAGGGGACATCGATAGAAGTGAATCCCGTGCAGCAGACAATTATGCAAAGTTTATGCTTGCCTATGCTAAACCTAATTCTATTATTACAGGAGATTCAGATAATTCTGTTTTTCCTTTAATTTACTATCAAGCTGTTGAAGGCAAACGAAAGGATTTGATTGTTCTGTATAAAGGGATTTTAACTGAATCAGCCTGGTATGCTGACCAGCTTAAGCAAAGGTATCCTGAAAGAAATTTAATAATTGAAGGAAGCAAAGAGAACATTAGTGTAGTATTTAATGTCCCTTCTATTTTGTATGATGTCTTAATTGACCCTTCCCTTGTAGAAACTTTTAATGCAACACTTGTAAATGAATATCAGGCTTCAAAAATTACTGCAACACCTGCCTGAAAACTCCTTTGGTTTGCAGGGCTCGCATTTATTCATAAGGTGCATTTTTTACCTCGATGTCAAATCCTGCTTTTTTCAGGTCCTGCCCAATTGCTTCAATGTCCTGCCTTACGCTTCTTTCTTTTCCTGCATCAAGCCTTGCCTGTGTTTCCCCAAGCTTTGTTTCAACAGAATTAAGCTCTTCTATTAATTTGTCTCTCTGCTCTTCAAGCTTATTGTCAGAAATCTTCTTTGCTAATTCTTCCTTGTTTTCCACAACAAAAATCATGTTATCTTTCATTTCCATTAATTTGGATGAAAGCTCTTCCAGCTTTTTTGTTTCTTTTTCAGAATTCTTTGAATCTATTTCATGCTTTTTTACTGCCTCTGCTGCTGAATGCAATATCTTTTGCATCTCGCCTGTTTCTTTTTCCAAAGCGCTGCAGGGCTCTTCAAGATATGCTTTCAACAGCTTGCTTGGGTTGAGCTTTTCATATTTCCTTAATGCCCTTGCAACCTCTGAGAAATCTGATTTTACGCTGTTCCTTACTGTTTCTGCCTCGCTTACTTTTGCCTCAAACTCTGACTTAAGCCTTGCAAGCTCTGTAAACTCATTGCTTGTTTTCAAAGCATTAATTCTTTCAGTAACCTGCTGCTCCCAGCTCATGAGCTCCTTTGCCTGTTTCTCAAGCTCTTTTAATTCTTCTGTTCTTTTTCCTTTTTCATCAAGATACCTGTATACATCCCTCAGCTTTTGCTGTATGTCTTCAACAATCTCAAGCTGCTTTGCTGTTTTCTGCATTGCCTGCAGCACATTGTCTGCCTTTTTCAGGTTGTTTCTTGTTTCTTCAAGCTCTTCTCCTATGAGGCTTTTCATGATAAAATAGTTTCTAGCTGTCTTCTTGTTGAAATCATCCATGCTTTCCTTGAGCGTATTGCAGAACTCTATGATTTTTTTACTGCTTGGCTCAGAAGGCAGCTCAATTTCCCTTACAAGTTTCCTCAATGTTATCACAAAAGCATTCCTGTTGCCTTTTATCACATCCTTTGCCCTTTCCTCAACCTTTGCGGCATCAATGTCCTTTGCCTCAAGCTTTTCAGCGTTCCTTAAAAATTCTGACTTGATTTTTTCCAGCTCTGCAATCTCCTGCTTCAGCCCTTTCCATGCCTTTTCAGCAAGATATGCTTCTAATGCAAAGAAATCAACTTCTTCTTTTTCCTGTTCTTTCTGCAATAATCTTCTTATAAAATCAAACATCTCAATCACCTTATTTGTTTATGAATGATGCAACCAGCGCTTCAAGCTGGACAAACTCGTCAGCCCCTTCAACCATTCTGAACTCAATCTCGCCGCACCTTTCAATCATCCTTAGCTTTTCCTTGTCAGGAATGCTTAATTTCCACACTTCTTTTTGTATCTGCTTGATTATGTCTATTCCTGATAAGCCGTATTTCAGCTGCACATCAAGCAGCTTGTTTCTCGCGTTTGTG
>Ga0180009_10001367_pt1 | contig 30150 bp, 30 predicted proteins | sample OS_PC_MetaG_FD_123537 | JGI IMG/M metagenome (GOLD analysis project Ga0180009, IMG submission 123537) | Groundwater microbial communities from the Aspo Hard Rock Laboratory (HRL) deep subsurface site, Sweden - OS_PC_MetaG | ecosystem: Environmental > Aquatic > Deep subsurface > Groundwater...
GGGCCTGAATACGGAATCACAGAAACCCATCACAGTTTATTATGCGGGCGAAGTCGTAGGAGAATTCACGGCTGATATCATAGTGAATGACGCTGTCATTATAGAACTAAAATCAGTCAGGCGAATAATTAAAGCCCATGAAGTCCAATTGGTTAATTACCTTGTTGCCACAGGGAAACCTGTGGGTCTGATTCTTAATTTAGGAGAAAGAAAAGTTGAAATTAAGCGTAAGGTCAAGGATCTCCACTAAGAGATCAGCAGGATAAAAAAATAATCAAGTCAATCCTGTTATCCTGTCTGAAATAGCTGAACTACTACCTAAACCTTAGTGTCTCAGCTCAAAAGAAATGATATATGGAAGTCCACAAATCTGTAGTATGAGTTCTATTATCCACAATTGTATGATTTTCGTAACATTTTAGCTCTTTGAAAGCCGTTCAAGTCCGGCAGTGGAAGTCTCTTTCAAAAGCCGCCTCATAAAAATACTTCCGATGCCCGTGGAACGCCCCCAGGCATTTAATAAAACTATGGAAAAGGCAGAGAGGATGTCGGGGGCAAAAGAGGACGTCCTCTGGGGCTATCCCGGGAAGAATTTCAACACTAATCTGCCGTCCCATGGAATGAGGGAGGGTTAGGCGGTTTTTGAAAGAGACCTCCACGCCGGATCAAATGCGGATTTTTTTCAAAGAGCTAAAATGTTACGGATTTTCTTGTTGACGGGATTTATCGAACATGTTACCAGTTCTTTCGTAAACCCCTTATATCACAGTAAATTAGTAGTGTTAAACGTTGGCTTTGAAGGTATAAAAAAGGAGCGAACTTTATATGAAAGCAGTAACTCCGTTTTTAGAAGTAACTGATGCTATCAAGGAGTTAGGTGGGCAAGATCTGGATAAATGTATGCAGTGCGGTACCTGCACAGGGGTATGTCCCTGGAACCTCGTGAAATACTTTAGCCCTCGAGGAATGATACGTTTGGCTCAGTTCGGCCTCGAGGGATTTGAATCCGAAGATCTCTGGAATTGTGTCACCTGCAATACATGCGTTATTAACTGCCCCCGCGGTCTGAAAATCATCGATATCATTCGCTCCATGCGAATCATGATGAACGAAACCGGTTCTGTACCCGCCTCTCTTAAAGTGCCCCTGGGTAGTGCGGCCAGTCGAGGGAATCCTTGGTCAGGGGAACCGGAAGATCGCACAAAATGGACAGAAGGTTTAGGTGTGAAGGAATTCTCCCCGGAGATGGAATACCTATACTTCACCTGCTGCACCCAGGCCTATGATGCGAGAAATCAAAAGGTAGGTCAGGCCATGATCAAGGTTTTGCAGTCAGCAGGAGTGGATTTTGGTCTGCTGAAGGAAAATGAGAAATGCTGTGGTGATGCTTTTCGTAAAATGGGTGGAGAAGAGCTTTTTATGACCCTTGCCGAGAACAATATAGGTGTATTTGAAGAGAAAGAAGTGAAGCGAATTATCACAGGTTCCCCCCATTGTTTCAATGCTTTTATGAAAGATTATAAGGAATTTGATGGAAACTATGAAGTGTGGCATTACACCCAATTTATAAAGGAATTGATTGAAAAGGGAAAAATCACCCCCAAACAAAAGGTTGAAAAACGTGTAACTTATCACGACCCCTGTTATTTAGGGAGACATAATAATATATATGACGAGCCGCGCGAAGTCCTAAAATCAATTCCCGGTCTGGAACTCATTGAAATGGAACGTAATCGTGAAAACAGTCTCTGTTGTGGAGGTGGTGGAGGTGGACTGTGGAATGAGGTACCGGCCGAAGAACGTTTTTCAGTACTGAGGGTTGAAGAGGCTGCAGAAACGGGTGCAGAGATTATCGCTGCGGCATGTCCCTACTGTATCTCCATGTTCGAAGATGCCTTAAAAACAGTAGGGAAAGAAGAAGAGATGAAGGTTATGGACATCTCAGAACTTGTCCTGGAATCCCTTTAAATTGGGACGCAGATTTTCGCAGATATACGCAGATAATACTTTTTTCTTTGCTTTTAAATCCCGATAATCTGAGTTCATCTGCGTCCGAAAATTCATAAAAAGGTTTAAACCATGTCTATCAAAATCGGATTTTTCATATGCCATTGCGGTTTAAATATCGCAGGTAAGGTACGGGTTGAGGAGGTGTCGGAATTTGTTCGAGGCCTCAAGAATGTTGTTGTAGCCAGGGATTACAAGTTCATGTGTTCAGATCCCGGCCAGGAGATGATTGTCAAGGATATTAAGGAATTCGGCCTGAATAGGGTGGTAGTGGCTTCCTGCACCCCAAGAATGCATGAAAAGACATTTCAGGGAGCCTGCCAGAGGGCCGGTCTCAACCCCTACTTTTTCCAGATGGCCTCGGTACGAGAACAGGTCTCCTGGGTAACTGAGGATGAGGATGATGCCACCAGAAAAGCAAAAACCCTGGCGGCTGCGGCCATCAACAGGGTCAACTATCACCAGAGTCTTGAAACTCGAGAAGTCAAGGTACATCCGGATGTATTGGTTGTTGGTGGTGGTATCGCAGGAATGCAGGCATCCCTGGATATTTCAAATGCCGGGCACAAGGTTTATCTGGTGGAAAGGGCTCCCACCATCGGTGGCCACATGCTTCAGTTTGATAAGACCTTTCCTACCTTGGACTGTGCAGCATGTATCGGTACCCCAAAAATGGTCTCCGTGGGGCAGAATCCCTACATTGAGCTTCTTACCCATAGCGAGGTGGAAGAAGTATCAGGTTTTATCGGCAACTATAAAGTGAAGGTACGTCGAAAACCCCGGTACGTTAAAGAAGAAGTTTGTACGGGCTGTGGCGATTGTGCTGTTGTTTGTCCCATCTCCAGACCAAACGAGTGGGATGAGGGTCTTGCTACTAGAAAGGCCATATACAGATCCTTCCCTCAGGCAGTACCCATTACATTTGTCATTGACAAATTGGGTACTTCCCCTTGTAAGGCTACCTGCCCGGCCCATGTTAGTATCCAGGGCTATGTTGCCCTAATCAATGAGGGTAAATACCGGGAGGCACTTAAACTCTTTAAAGATGCCCATCCCTTCCCGGCCATATGTGGCCGTGTCTGTCACCATCCATGTGAGGGAGAATGCACAAGAGGTGACTTAGACGAGCCTATTGCTATTCAGTACCTCCACCGTTTCCTTGCTGATCTGGATCTCTATAGCGATACCCGTTACGTCCCGGAAGTGAAGGAGAAGAGAGCAGAGAAAGTTGCCATTATTGGAGCAGGTCCAGCGGGCTTAACAGCGGCCTATTGTTTGGCTAGAGAGGGATATGGGGTGACCGTGTTTGAAAAACTCCCAGTGGCTGGTGGAATGATGGCCGTGGGCATTCCTGAATATCGAATGCCTAGAGACGTTCTGGCTGCCGAGATTAAGGTCATCGAAGACATGGGCGTGGAAATCCGAACAGAGGTGAATTTCGGCGAAGATATTACCCTAAAAAGCATCAAGGATGACGGTTTCCAGGCTACTTTCCTTGCCACCGGTCTTCACATGAGCCGGAAATTAAACGTAGAAGGAGAGGATCTTCAGGGTGTACTCAAAGGTGTAGACTTTTTACGTGATGTAGCGCTTGGAAGTGAGGTCTCTCTTGGGAAAAAGCTTATTGTTATCGGTGGTGGTAATGTTGCGATTGACGTGGCTCGATCTTCCATGCGAAAAGAGGCGCAGGATATAACTCTGGTCTGTCTTGAAAAACGCGAGGAGATGCCTGCTTGGGATTATGAAATTGAAGAAGCCCTTGAAGAAAACATTACCATTGTTAATAGTCTTGGCCCAAAGAGATTTCTAGAGAAGGATGGAAGTGTTTCCGGTGTGGAGTTTAAGCGTTGCACAGATGTATTTGATGAACAAGGTGCCTTTAATCCACAATATGATGAAACCGATTTGACCTCCATGGAAGCTGATACGGTCATCGTTGCTATCGGACAGGCGGCCAATCTTTCCTTTTCTGAGAACGAAGACATTGCCATAACCGACAGGGGGGGGCTTGAGGCAGATCCAGTAACCTTTCTGACACCGGTAGAGGGTGTCTTTGCTGGAGGAGATGTTTTTTATGGACCAAAGTCTGTTGTTGAAGCAGTGGAATGTGGAAAGGAAGTAGCTGAAAGCATTCACCGCTACCTGAATGGTCAAGACTTGGAAGAGGGTCGGGGAAAAGATTGGTCTTATGAAAAACCCGATACTACGGGAGTTGAACATGCCCTCAGGGTTGCCATGAAGCATCTTACGCCGGAAGAACGAAAGGGAAGTTTCAAGGAGTTCGCTTTGGGGTTCAATGAAGATGAGGCAAAGACAGAAGCTGGACGGTGTCTTGAGTGCGGGATATGCTCTGAGTGCTATCAATGCGTTGAAGCATGTGAACCGAAAGCAATCGACCATACAATGAAACCCGAAGTAAAAGAGATCGATGTGGGGACCATTATTGTGGCTACGGGCTTTGATCTTATGGATCCTACTCCGATGAAGCAGTTCGGCTATGGTAAATACCCTAATGTCTTTACCAGCCTTGAATTTGAACGCCTCAATAATGCCACTGGACCCACCAGCGGCCAGATCCTTATGCGAGACGAAAACGGAAACTTTACAAAACCTCCTGAGAGTGTGGCTATTCTCCACTGCATTGGCAGCCGTGATGAAAACTATCACGAATATTGTTCCCGGGTCTGCTGCATGTACGCCATCAAGTACGCTCACCTTATAAAAGATAAAGTGGGGGAAGAGACAGCAATCTACAATTTCTATATTGATATGAGATGCTTCGGTAAAGGGTATGAAGAGTTTCTGACACGGGTGCAGACCGAGGGGGTAAAACTTATACGGGGGAAGGCCGCTCGCGTTACCGACAAAGCCGAAGATCCCGAAGAAGAAGGGAAATTGATCACCATTGCGGAGGATACCCTGAGCGGTAAGGTGATGCGGGTACCTGTGGACATGGTTATTTTGTGTGCTGCCATGCAGGCCCGCAAGGATGCCGCTGAAGTGGGCCGGGTCTTCGGGATTGCCGTAGGACGAGACGGCTTCTTCTTAGAAGAACATCCTAAGATGGCGCCCATGTCAACAGCTACTGACGGTGTTTTCTTGGCTGGAACCTGCCAGGCCCCCAGGGACATTCCTGACACGGTTGCCCAGGCATCCGGCGCTGCGGCAAAGGCACTTCAATTGGCCACCCGTGGAAAAGTAGAGATTCCTTCATCCATTTCCTGGATTGACCCTGATGTCTGCGCGGGATGTCAAACCTGTATCAACCTGTGTGCCTACACTGCTATAGAATTTGATGAACGAAGGGGCGTTTCGGTCGTCAATGAAGCCCTTTGCAAGGGGTGCGGGAGTTGTTCCGGATTCTGTCCTAGTGGTGCCGCTCAGGTAAAACACTTTAACGAGAAACAGATCTTTGCGGAAATAGAAGGCATAATCAATACCATTGCTGAAGTAGGAATATAGAAATCGTAGATTGAAGATTGTCAATTGGAAATTGGAAAAAATTTTGACAAGATAACAGGATAAACGCGATATTCATTTTAATGTTAATAAAAGAAAAAAGCATCCTGAAAATCTTGTTGATCCTGTCTAAAATAAACTTTGGAGGAAGAGAAGAGTATGGGAGACTATGAACCAACGATCATTGCCTTTGTCTGCAACTGGTGTACCTATACGGCAGCGGATCTGGCAGGTACTTCAAGGTTGAAATACCCGCACAACGTACGAATGATCCGAATGATGTGTACGGGTATGGTGGATCCGAAGTATGTCATCAAAGCCCTGCTGGAAGGCGCTGATGCCGTGCTCATCAGTGGATGCCATCCAGGAGACTGCCATTACATCAATGGAAACTTCAAGGCCCGTCGGCGTGTCAAACTATTGAAAGAGATCTTGCCCAAATTTGGGTTCGATGAACAGAGGTTGAAGCTGACCTGGATCGGGGCTAGTGAGGGCGTAGACTTTGCTAAGACCATTAAAGAGTTGGTGGCGGAAGTAAAGGCCCTTGGCCCTAACCAGACTAGAGAACATATGGTATTGTGATTGTATATTGATAATTGAAGATTGACGATTGAAGATTAAATAAATTCAAAGACAAGATAGTTCGGAGAGAATCTATGGCTAAGACAGCGAAAATTGAGGTGAAAGATCAGGATCTCCTTGGCTCTTTGCAAGGATTCTTCAAAACATTTCTTCAGAAGGGCGATATAGACGCCCTCTTGGTGTCTCAGCATCTTCCCATGAAAAATGTGGTGATGCCCACACTGGTTACTGATCCGGAAAAGATCAACGGCTCAGACCCGTTGGCTCCGGTTTTTCCCATGAACGCGGCCAAGGTGGTTTCAAAGCTCACCAGAAAACCTTTGGGCAACAAGGTGGCTGTGGTATTACGTCCCTGTGAAATCCGGGCCTTTATTGAGTTGGTGAAGCTCAAACAAGGGAGGGCGGATGAGGTGGTGCTCGTGGGTATCGATTGCCTGGGTGCTTACAGCAACATCGATTATCCTCGTTTTTCCGGCGATAATGGGAAGGAAACCACTGTAAAGTTTTACGAGAACGCCCTTTCAGGTAAAGGCACGGCCTGGGAGGACTTCGATATTTCACCTGCATGCAAGGCCTGTGAGAATCCTATTCCAGAGAATGCGGACCTTCTTATCGGTCTGGTGGGTGTCGACACCAACGATCATCTGCTAGTGAAGGCCAACACCTCAGAGGGTGAGGCCCAGCTAGATAGGCTTGAATTGCCGGAGACATCGGAACCAGAAGGACGCAAAGCCGCAATCGACGATTTGATATCGAACCGTGTTGCCTACCGTGACCAGATGTTTGAGGAGACCAGTGAAGCAACTGGTGACATTGAAAAACTCACAACCTATCTGGCCAATTGTGTCAATTGTTACAACTGTCGAGTGGCCTGTCCGGTTTGTTATTGCAAGGAATGTGTCTTTGTAACCGATGTGTTCGACCATGAACCTTCTCAGTACCTTCAGTGGGCTCGCAGAAAAGGCATCATCAAGATGCCGACAGATACCGTATTCTATCATCTTACGAGGCTGGCCCATATGAGTACGGCATGCATCGGGTGCGGCCAGTGCTCCAACGCATGTCCCAATAATATACCGGTAATGGAGGTCTTTAGAACTATTGCCAACTTCACTCAAAAAGCCTTTGACTACAAAGCTGGTCGTAGTATCGAGGATGAGCCTCCCCTGTCTGTCTTTCGAGAGGAGGAGTTTCGGGAGCTTACCGGAGGAAAAGACTAGAGGAAAAATATTCGACAGGATAACAGGATAGACACGATATAAGTTCAATTAATTACCTTGTTGCTACAGGAAGACCAGTGGGCTTGATACTTAATTTTGAGGAAAGGAAAGTTGAAGTCAAACGCAAAATTAAGGATATATTATAAATGATGAACAGGATTTAAAACTATCTTGTCAATCCTGTTAATCCTGTCAAAAAAATTCCTGAACTACGACACATGAGGTTTGTTAATGAAAAAAAAGATTGGGTCAGCTTTGGTGGTGGGAAGCGGCATCAGCGGGATACGGTCGTCGCTTGATTTAGCAGAACAGGGATATCACGTTACCCTCATTGACAAGGCCCCCCATTTGGGAGGAATCCTTACCCAGTTGGATTATCAGTTTCCAACAGATCATTGCGGAATGTGCAAGATGCTTCCATTGGTGGAAAGGGATGCCTCTTCCCAATATTGCCTGCGTAAGGGTCTGTTCCATGAAAATATCGATATCATGCTCTCCACAGAGTTGGTTGCTCTGGATGGTGAACCCGGCAAGCTTCAGGCCACCCTGCGCCAAAAAGCGACAATGGTAGACCCTGAACTCTGTATTGGCTGCGGAGAATGCTCACGAGTATGCCCGGTGGAAGTGCCTGATGAATTTAATGCCGGCCTCACTAAGAGAAAAACAGTTTATTTACCGGTGCCCCATAATATCCCAAACACCTATGTTGTAGACATGACATCCTGCACCCTTTGCGGTGAGTGTGAAAAGATCTGTCCCACTAAAGCCATTGATTTTGGGGCTGAAGCCCGTAAGCAATTTCGCATTCTTGTGGTAGATGATGAACTGGTTGTCCGCGATTCCCTCAAGGAGTGGCTGGAGGATGAAGGGTTCCAGGTAGAAATGGCAGAATCAGGGGCAGAGGCCCTTGAAAAACTTGCTAAAGACAACTTCAAGTTGATGCTACTGGATATCAAGATGCCCGGCATGGATGGTGTGGAGGTTTTGAAGCGATCAAAAGAGATCCATCCCGAACTTCCGGTTGTGATGATGACCGCTTATGCAACAGTTGAAACAGCCGTGGAGGCCATGAAGTTTGGTGCTCTGGATTATCTAATGAAACCATTTGACCCTGATAGCCTGGTCCTTCTCATTGTCCAGCACTACCAAAATATTCAACATGCTGGTGAACGCCGGATAGAAGTAGGCTCTGTGATCCTTGCAGCCGGCTTTGAATCCTGCAACCCGGCTGATGGTAAAAACACGTATGGTTATGGTGAGCTACCAAATGTGGTAACGAGTATTGAGTTTGAGCGCATTGTGAGTGGTACAGGCCCCAACCAGGGAGAACTGTTGAGACCCAGTGACGGTAAAGAGATTCGCAAGATAGCGTGGCTACAATGTGTGGGATCGCGTGACCAGCAGTCTGACGCCGACTTCTGTTCATCCATCTGCTGTATGTTTGGCATTAAAGAAGCTCTGCTCGCAAAGGAAAAAAGCGACGGTCAAGTGGATACCACTATCTTCTATATGGATATGCGTACATTTGGTAAAGATTTTCAGCGTTACCGAGATCGAGCAGAAAAGGAACATGGTATCCGTTTTATAAGGAACAGGGTCCATACTATTGAACCCGCGAGTGAAGAAGGTGACTTGAGCATCGTCTATGTTGACTTAAATGGAAATAGACATGAAGAAAATTTTGATCTGGTCGTGCTTTCTACAGGCCAGAGGCCTCCTGAAGAGACTGAAAACCTCGCAGAAATGTGCGGGATCGAACTGAATCCCTGGGGTTTCTGTCAGCTAGAAAATTTTTCTCTGAGTCGTACATCTAATGAAGGCGTTATGGTTGGCGGCTCCTTTTCCGGACTCCGTGATATCTCGGAATCGGTTATTCAGGCAAGTTCTGCTTCGTTAGTGGCATCGAGCCTGATCCATTCAAAAGGAGGAAGCCTGGCTGAAGAACCCGGACCAGGACCTGATTATCGTGATGTAAGCCGTGAGATGCCCAAGGTATTGGTATCAATGTGTAACTGTGGCGGCACATTGTCAGATGCAGTGAATACTGATGCTGTAGCAGGGTGGTTGAAGAATCAGCGATCTGTAAATCAGGCGCACTTTATAGATCGCGTCTGTACTAGAGAGGGATGGGAAAAACTCCGAGAAACCGTTCAAAACAGTGATGCCAACAGGGTCCTGATCGGGGCTTGTATGCCCTATGTGTATGCCAAAAAGTTAAGGGAACTGGGTGAAAGGATCGGGCTCAATCCTTTACTTATTGATGTGGTGGATATTTATACGCCTGCCTTTCCAGGGAATAACCCTGACAAAGATCATATTGCCCGGGATATTCAAACAGTAGTCTCCATGGCAATAAGCAAATTGAAAGGGATGGATCCCTTACCAACGCCTGTAACACGAATAAACCAAGAGGCTCTTGTGGTTGGAGGTGGTATTGCCGGAATGACTGCAGCTCTGGCCATTGCTGATCATGGCTTTAAGGTGAGTTTGGTGGAACAGACGGAAGAATTAGGAGGTAACATTCGATCAATCCATCGTACCATTCAAGGGGAATCGCCTCAGGAACTGCTGGAGAGTACCTTATTAAGAATAGAAAAACATCCCAATATTCAAGAATTCAAGAATTCCAAGGTGATTAATTTTCAGGGACATGTGGGCCGTTTCTCAACTATCATTGAAAAAGAAGATGGTGTTGGTGAAAGCGTTGAACATGGTGTGACCATTCTGGCAACCGGCGGTGAGGAGGCAAAAACAAAAGAATATGCCTACGAAGAGAGCGAGGCCATCCTAACCCAGCATGAGTTGGAACAGAAGCTTGCCAAAGGAGAGGCGGACCCGGCTAAACTGACGACTGTCGCTATGATCCAATGTGTAGAATCCAGAGAAGAACCACACAACTACTGCAGCCGCATTTGTTGCACTTCGGCTCTGAAAAATGCCCTCTACCTCAAGGAACAGAATCCTGAGGTTAATGTATATATCTTCTATCGGGATATTATGTCCTATGGTTTTCTGGAAACCTACTATACCCAGGCCCGTAAGTCAGGAGTTATCTTCATACAATACGAACTAGATAAAAAACCTCGGGTGACTGTTGATAATGGACGCCCAGTAATCTCGGCCTTTGATCCAATCCTCAGCCGTGAAGTGGAGGTACAACCCGACCTGCTGGTACTGAGCACCGGTATCGTTCCCAACAACGGGAAAGAATTGGCCTCCCTTTTCGGTTTGGAGGTCAACCAAGACGGCTTTTTCCAAGAGGCTGAATCAAAATGGCGACCAGTGGATTTTATAAAGGCAGGAATCTTTATGGCCGGCATAGCCCATTCACCACGTTCCATTACTGAGTCCATTGCCATGGCCGAGGCAGCGGCTCAGCGAGCGCTGAGGATCTTAACAGGTGAACGATTGGCCGCAGGGAGCATCGTGGCAGAGGTACGTCACGCCATCTGCTCGCTGTGTGAACGGTGTATTGCGGCCTGCCCCTATGAAGCACGTTGGTATTATGAAGATGAAGATAAGATCATGGTTGATGAGCTCATGTGCCAGGGGTGTGGTTCCTGCGCCATGATATGCCCAAACAGCGCCTCCGTGCTTAGAGGTTATCGGGACCAACAGATATTTGAGGTCATTGATGCTGCACTAGAAAGATTCTAATCATAAGAGTTAAGCCATAACCCGAGGCTCCTAACCCAAAAGAGACTTAAGGGTAAGAGGGTGCCCCTCCTCCACTCTTTTACATGCCAATCGTTTCTTTAAGCCATGCGATGATTCACTAAACATTTGTAAAGCTGAGGCCCATCTCTTTTCTCTCTATGTAAATTTCTTTATGTCCCCAACCAAAAGGTATTGGTTAAAACTAGATGGGTTAGGCACGTTGATATAGCTCTTTAGTCATTATAGTACGAAGAGTAGACAAGGTTGCTTGAATGAGAGGCTCATGAGGGATGAAAATGGATGGATCTAATAAAGAATATTTGATATTGACAATCAGTAATTTAGAACTAATTTAAGTATTAAATATTGGGCAGATTCTGAATAGGAAAATCTCTTAGAAAGATGTCGTGATTCTATGGTCAATACAATTGAACACGAGACTCAAATCATTCTGGATAGTATTGCTGATGGTGTTTTCACTGTCGACTCGGAATGGAAGATAACTTCATTTAATAGGGCGGCAGAAAAGATAACCGGGATTGATAAAGATGAGGCTCTCGGTAGACACTGTTGGGAGGTATTCAGGGCGAGTATCTGTGAGCAACGATGCTCTTTACGACATACCCTGGAGACAGGTCATCCAATTGTAAATCAGTCCATCTTTATTGTTAATTCAGAAGGGGAACGCATTCCCATAAGCATATCAACCGCTATTTTAAAAGGTGAAAAAGGTCGTGTAATAGGAGGTGTGGAGACCTTCCGTGATTTAAGTGTTGTTGAGGAACTGCGCAAAGAGTTATCTGGCCGGCACTCCTTTTTAGATATCATCAGCAAAAACAAGGAGATGCAACGTCTATTCGGTATCCTGGAACAGATATCAGAAAGCGATGCTACTGTCCTTCTGGAAGGAGAAAGCGGTACGGGAAAGGAGCTTTTTGCAAAGGCCATTCATTCCCTCAGTCCGAGAAAGAAATCCCCTATGATCACCATTAACTGCGGCTCTTTGCCTGACACTCTTCTTGAATCCGAACTATTCGGTTATAAGGCGGGTGCTTTTACGGACGCCAAACGGGATAAACCAGGTCGTTTGGCCCTTGCAAAAAAAGGAACCCTATTTCTTGATGAGATAGGGGATATATCTCCTGCATTGCAGGTGCGTTTACTTCGTGTGCTCCAGGACAGAATCTATGAACCGCTGGGGAGTACGGCTTCCGAAAAGGCTGATGTCCGGGTAGTTGTTGCCACCAATAGAAACCTTGAGAAATTGGTGAAGGATGGCACATTTCGAGAGGACCTCTATTATCGAATCAATGTTGTGAAACTTGTCCTTCCCCCTCTAAGAAAACGAAAGGAGGATATCCCGCTGTTGGCTGAACACTTTTTACGCAAATTTGGTCGTTTGAGCGGTAAAGAGATACAGGGTTTCTCCCCTGAAGTCTTTCCCATACTCATGTCCCATGATTTCCCGGGCAATATTCGGGAACTGGAGAATATTATTGAGTATGCCACAGTGGTCTGCAAAAACCACTGGATTGGGATCGAACACCTTCCTGAGTACCTGAGTCAGGGGTGGACAGACATGAAAAAGATGGTTGTCAAGGATTCTGACAGAAATGTTTCTTCATGGAATGATATGGAAAGAAGTTATATCTATGAAGTATTAAGAAAAAATAATTGGAGCAGATCAGCCACCGCTTCTCAGATGGGTATACATACCACCACCCTTTGGCGCAAGATCAAGCGTCTTAATATAGAAATCCCTAAACAGGATGGTCGAACAAAAGGATAATTGAACCATTTTTAAATCACTGCATTTTTGCAATTCTAACACCCCACACCATTGCTTCTATGAAACACCAAAACATACATCCTACCTTTTAAGAAATAATTAGCTATCAAAAATAATCAATAACTTCAAACTGTTATACCTATATTCCGATCCGTTCCCTGTATGGCACGAAACTTGATACATAATCATCATATTTTTTAATGAAAGAGATCGATTGACTCGGTCTATCCCGTTCCACAGGATCGGGATATTTCGACTAAATTCAATTAGGGAGGGATAGAGAGATGGCTTTAATGACACCAGAGCAGTTTGAAGAGAGTTTGAAAGATCGGAAACCCAGAGTATTCATGAACGGGAAAAAGGTGGACAATGTACTTGAAAATAGAAACACACGAACCGTTGTGGAATCCAATAAGGCAAGTTACGCCTGGGCTCTTGACCCTCGTTACAAGGATATCATGTCCTGCTATTCCCCTCTCATTGACGATGTAGTCAATAGATATACCCACGTCAGCGCCAGCACGGATGATCTGGTAAAAAAGGCGGAGGCAGGGACTTTTACTGCCGAGATGTTGGGAACATGCATCTATAGATGCGTAGGGTATGATTCATTTCACGCACTTGCCAGTACCACATGGGAAATGGACCGTGATCTGGGCACCGACTACTATCCTAAATTCATGGAATACTTGAAGATGGTCCAGAGTAAAGACCTTTCTGTGGCTGGAGCCCTCACAGAGCCTAGAGGCAGGCGTGACAAAAAGACCCTGGAATGGCCTGATCCTTTCCTCTCACTGAAATTAGTTGATAAAAACAAGGATGGCATAGTTGTTCGTGGTGCAAAGATCAACATCAGTGGCGCCTATGCAAGCCATGAGTTGGTCGTCTTGCCCCAGGCCGCTCACTTTGAAGGGGAGGAAGATTATGCCATCGCCTTTGCTACACCGACCGATGCAGACGGCCTTACCTATGTCTGCCAGTATTCCCCCTATTCCGCAGAAAGAGACATGGCTGATGACCTCGAAGAGCTTGGGAATCCCGTCTTTGGCCAGAGGGAAACAGCTATGATCATTTTTGATAACCTCTTTGTTCCCTGGGAAAGGGTTTTTCACTGTGGTGAATTTCCCTATTCCATAAAACTGGTAAGCCGGTATGCAAGGACCCACCGCATGACCTGTGGAGGCACATGCAAAGTGGGGTTCATGAACCAGATCATAGGGGCCTCAAAACTGATTCAGGAGTACAAGGGATTGGAGCGTGCAACACACATTAATGATCAGTTAATGGAGATGGTCGTTTTGAGAGAAACAGGCAGGGCCTGTGGTCTTGCCGCCGCCCAAAAAGGTGTGGAGGAACCCGAGGGTTCGGGTGTGTTTTTACCAGACGAAATTATGGGCAATGTCTCTAAACTGAATATATGCAATGCCTTCTGGAGGGTTATGGCTCTGGCCGGAGACATCGGTGGTGGCCTGTTAGTTACCATGCCCTCCATGAAAGAGTTAAAAAATCCTGAGGTTAAAGATTACGTGGAAGAATTTTACAGTTTTGGTTCCGATGAACCGACGGAAAATATCATGAAAGTCCACAAACTTTTACAGAACTGGACAGCAGGACAACACGGGGTAGGCACCTGGCATGGAGCCGGTCCGGTCATGGCCCAAAAGATCATGCTCCAGAGGGTAATCGACTATGAACATGAAAAAAATCTCGTCAAACAAACATTAAATCTAAAAAATAAGTAAAGATTAAAAGAAAGTCATTAATTCAATATTTTTTAAATTCAGAAAAACGGCGGGTAATCTTTCATGAAGATAGCCATTCCTATATGGGATAACAGGATCTCACCTGTTTTCGACACCGCCTCAAGGTTTTTAATTATTGAAGTTGAGGATCAAAAAGAGAGAACCCGTTTTGAAACGATCCTTGATGAACAGGATCTATCCCAAAGATGCCTTCGAATCCAAGGGCTGGGAATAGACATCATAATATGCGGCGCCATATCACGTCCCTATTCATGGATGCTGATATCCTTGGGAATTAACATTATCCCAGAGATATCTGGCCAAGCAGAGGATGTGCTGAAGGCTTATCTTCAGGGAAACCTGATTCACTCGAAATTCCTGATGCCGGGTTGCAAGCGGCATCGACTCATGAAGGGGAAAAAGCCCCGCAGGCAGAGAAGAAGAAAGAAGGGGAGTTAAAATATTAAGAAATAGGGGGGCAGATTGTTATGGCAAGACAGAGTTGCGGATTAAATAACCAAAAAGATCAGCATGCAATACAGGATATTGAAATTAAAGAACGTTTAAGTCATATCAAAAACAAGATCCTGGTTATGAGCGGCAAAGGGGGAGTGGGTAAAAGCAGTGTGGCGGCCTATCTTTCTGTGTGCCTGGCGAAAAAGGGCTATCAGGTTGGGCTAATGGATGTTGATCTTCATGGACCGAGTATTCCTCGACTATTGGGGCTTAAGGGAAATATCCAACCCTCGCCTTATTCTAACAAGGCGATCCCGATCAATTTCATGCCCAACATGCACGTCATATCAATTGAGATACTTATGGGCGAGAATAAGGACGTGGCCACTATTTGGAGAGGACCGCTCAAGATAGGCGTCATCAAGCAGTTTATATCAGATATCGAGTGGTCTGATCTCGATTACCTGATCATCGACTCTCCCCCAGGGACAGGTGACGAACCGTTAACTGTGGCCCAGACCATCCCTGATGCGAAGGCCCTGATTGTGACCACCCCGCAGGAAATCTCACTGGCTGATGTGAGAAAATCCATTAATTTCTGCCGACAGGTAAATATGGAAATCATGGGTCTGGTGGAGAACATGAGCGAATTCCAGTGTCCTCATTGTGGAAAAAGTATTGATCTCTTTAAGTCCAATGGAGGTAAATCAATGGCCAATAAAGAGGGCCTAAGGCTCATAGCAAGTCTGCCTTTTGAATCTGAAGTGGTGAAGCAGGGAGATGAAGGTAGTCTGTTGGGTCTTGATGATGACACACTCGCTTTTACGCGTGAGTTTAACAAAATGGTGGATCAGATTGAAGAGATCACCAAAAAGGAAGCACATGTTCCAACAAAGGGAACAGAAAAGGCAGATGAAAGGGAGGAGATAGCAATGGATAAGCTTGTCTTTGCTGTCCCTGTATCAAACGGGAAACTATGCGCTCATTTCGGACACTGCGACCAGTTTGTCCTTATTGAAACCGAAAATGGGGAAATTAAGGGTAAATCAACGCATACACCTCCACCCCATGAGCCGGGGCTTTTACCCAAATGGCTCCAAGAACAGGGAGCCAATATTGTTATGGCCGGCGGAATGGGGGCCAGGGCTCAGGAGCTTTTTAACCAAAACGGCATTAAGGTCATCACCGGGGCGCCAATGGATTCTCCGGAATCATTGGTTAATCAATATCTTTCTCACTCCTTAGTGACCGGAGACAATGTTTGTGATCATTAAAAAGTGGCCTAACTTAGTCAGCGACCTCCGTCATAGCCGGAGGCTTGAGGAAGGTCCCTACAAGGGGCCAACAAATGGTTCACTTCATTGAGTTTGAAATTCGAATATCGAAGCACGAAATTCGAAACAATATTTAATGACCAAAACATTCTCAATGTCGCTATGGCCCTAAAGAAAAGTTTTTATCATGTTTGGAATTTTTGAACATTCGGATTTCGGATTTGTTCCCCGACAGGGTCGGGGTATTCGGATTTCGTATTTACCCTTTTTAATAACTGCCTGGCCAGCAGAGCCTATTAGATTCGCATCCGCATTTGCGGGGTGGTTTAATGAGATTAATTAACGGTCAGGAGGTAAAATATGGAGCGAATAGTCAGGGCTTCGGAGTTAATAGCCGCATCACCCGTAAGTTTTGAAGATGCCATTAAGGCTGGTTTCGAGCGGGCCAACCGGACATTGCGTGGGATTACGGGTCTGCGGATTTTAGATCAACGGGTATCCATAAAGGATGAAAAGATAGATGAGTATAGGGTAAGGATGGAGGTAATCTTTGTTCTGGAAAATTGAGACTATTATCTATTATCCCCTCCTTACGGTCTCACCCGTTAAGGGGAGGCTAAAATGTAATAACCGAAGGCTTATGCCTTTGAGACCTGTGAAAAGATATTGAAATAATTGCAAAACCAATGTGAAGAAAGGAAATTAAGATGGAAAAGGTTGCTATTATAGGTTGTGGCGCTTACATGGACAACGGTTACGGCTGCCCTGGAGAGTGGAGATGCCTTAAGGCAGCAGCTCTTGGTGAAGGTAATTTCAAAGAACCTTCGCAGGTAATAACCTTTCTCAAATGCGAATGCCCCGGTCGCCCCCTTGCTCCCAATATGGGTATGGCAATAAAACTATCAGAGATGAAACCTGACTTGATCTATCTCAGCTCCTGTCTCGTTAATGCTAAACCAGGATGCCCTTACACCGATGCCGAAAAATTGGCCGAGATTCTAGAAGACAAGACCGGAATCAGAGTTTTATCTGGCACGCATGATTATCATTGATCATTAGCGTCTACACAAGCAAACCTGGATAAAATTACAAAGCGAGACAATTTTTCTATTGGAGGTAATACTTATGGCACCAAGAGGACAGGGATCAAAAGGAAGTGGCAGGGGACAAGATTCATCTGGCAGAGGTGGGGGCAAAGGTGGAGGCCGTGGTGTTGGCTCTGGAGGCAATTGTATCTGCCCAGAGTGTGGGAATAAAATACCTCATGAACGAGGCATTCCCTGCATTGAAGTCAAATGTTCCAAATGCGGATCATATATGACCAGGGAATAGCAAGCTCAGATTGAATTATGAAAGGTTATTGAAACAGAGGAGAATCTGCATGAGTGATACTCTTGATGACTTCGTACAGGGATTACAAGAACAGATTTCCGAGGAGATAGAAGAGGCTTATGGAGAGATAGCTTACCAACGATGGCTAAATCCTCTTTATAAGGGCTCGATAAAGTATCCTGATGGATACGCATGTCTGAGAGGGAAATGCCAAGATACAATGGAGATATTCCTAAAGTTTGAAAATGACCAGGTGAAAAAGGCCAAATTCCAAACAGATGGTTGCGGATCAAGTACCATTTGCGGTTCATTTGCCGCTGAGATGGCAATTGGAAAAAATCCGGATGAACTCCTGGAAATCTCAGGTAAGGCTATCCTAAAGAGATTGGGAGATTTCCCAAAAGAGGGAGAGCACTGTGCCTTTCTTGCTGCAGAAACACTTCACGAGGCATTGAATGATTATATGATTAAGTCAACCCGGAAACGTAAATAGTCAATCACTTAAACCTCTGACTCTAAGTAATTTGACTAACCCTATTATATGGAGTTTCTATCTTGATAATCAGTATTGCCAGTGGAAAAGGGGGGACTGGTAAGACGACTGTGGCCACTAACCTGGCCCTGTCTATTGACACCGACGTTCAGTTACTGGACTGCGATGTTGAAGAACCCAATGCCCACCTTTTTATCCATCCCATTTTTGAAAAAATTGAAACCATAACTACCCCAGTTCCTGTAGTGGATGAGGAAAAGTGCAACCTCTGTAAAAAATGCAGTGAGATATGCCAGTTCAAAGCTATCATGGTGATCGGTGAGACTGTTTTAACTTTTCATGAGCTCTGTCACAGTTGCGGTGGATGCATGGAGGTCTGTCCAGAAGGAGCCATCACAGAAACAGGTCGGGAACTGGGCATTATTGAGAGAGGGCATCGCAACGGGTTGGAATTCATTCACGGAAGATTACGGGTGGGTGAAGCCATGTCTCCACCTCTGATTAAAAAGGTACGCTCTTTCACTCGTCCGGATCGATTAACCATCATCGATGCTCCCCCAGGAACATCATGCCCGGTCATCGCCGCTATGAAGGATGTGGATTTTATACTACTGGTTACAGAACCCACACCATTCGGGCTGAATGATCTTAAACTTGCTGTCGGTGCTGTTAATATCCTTAAGATTCCATGTGGACTGGTCATCAATCGCTCTGATATTGGGGATGAAAATGTTAAGGAGTATGCGACTAAGGAAGACTTGCCTGTCCTGATGGAGATACCTTTTGATCGACAAATTGCCGAGACATACTCAAGGGGAGAAGCTTTAGTAGAAGTGATGTCGGAGTGGAAAGAAAAATTTTTGGAGCTATATCATCGTATTGAGGAGATAGTAAGGTAACCGGGAGCAGTTTTGATGAAAGAGTTAGTAGTCATAAGCGGTAAGGGAGGAACCGGAAAAACCAGCATAGTTGCTGCCTTTGCTGCTTTGGCCAAGAACAAGGTCCTTTGTGATGCTGATGTGGATGCGGCAGATCTTCATCTGATTATGGATCCAAAAGATAGCCAACACCATGATTTTCAAGGGGGGAATAGAGCGATCATAGACCATGATAAGTGTACAGAGTGCGGTTTATGCATAGATCTGTGTAGATGGGATGCCATCAACGATCATTTTGAAATAGACTCCATTGAATGTGAGGGCTGTGGCGTTTGCGTCTATTTCTGTCCGGAAGAGGCCATTGACTTTCCCATCAAAACCTGTGGAGAGTGGTTCATCTCTGACACACGTTTCGGCCCAATGGTCCATGCAAGATTGGGCGTTGCCGAAGCGAATTCGGGCAAGCTGGTGACCCTTGTCCGGCAGGAGGCCAAAAATCTTTCCGAAGAAAAGGGCCTTGACCTTATTCTGACTGACGGACCACCCGGAATAGGTTGTCCTGTGATTGCCTCCATTGGCGGGGCCAATGCGGTGCTTATTGTAACTGAACCCACTGTCTCCGGGGAACATGATATGGATCGCGTGGCACAGTTAGCCGCTCATTTTAGGGTTCCGGCCCTGGTCTGTGTCAACAAGTTTGACCTCAATCCGGACAAAACCCGAGACATCGAAAAATATACCAGAGAAAAGAATCTGACATTTTTGGGACAGATCCCTTTCGATCCAATCTTCACCTGGGCCATGGTTCAGGGAAAGACAATCGTTGAATTTGATAGCCATTCAGAAGGGTGTAAGGCAGTCTATGAACTATGGGGAAACATATCACAGATTCTAAAGATCTAAACCAAACCGTCAGTCGTGAATGTGTCCAGGGCATGTTGAGGAGAAAAAATTTAGGTTATAAAATGAAGCAAGTCTTTTTTATGAAAGCCGTTTTATTGGTGGCGGTCTTATGGATAGTCACCTTTGCTTCAGGAGGAGATATGCAGACTCAAGCCCCAAAGCTCAGATTGACCGTTATCTTCAATAATGTATCTCTTGACAAGCGTCTGAGTACGAGTTGGGGATTTGGCTTTCTTATTGAAGGGAGAGATGGGAAGATAATTTGACCCGGGTTCATACATCATCTCTCATGCCGGTGCTCTGTTAACCAGTGTGGATCAAGTTTACAAGGGTAAGGAAATCTATTATGTTAAAATGGATGCTGACATAAAAAGCCTGATACAACAAAGGCTTTTTAATGGAAGACCTCACCATATTTTAAACCTCTCTAAAGTCGATGAAGACGCAACTATGTTGGCCAATATCATTGGGCAGGATTGCGAACCATGGAACGAACTATGTTATATGAAAAAACTTGTGCCCGTAAAGGAAAAAGATATACTGCTTATCACCAATGCCGGGGCATATGCTCATGAGGGAGGTTTAAGTCCCCATTTTCGTGAGTCCGTCTCTGAGCACTTCCTGAGAGCAAGAAGGATATGTCATCCTATCTAATCATTGATCTAACTAGCCGTCTATATAGGCTAAGATCTTAACATTTATGTCAAGCCCGCCCTGGCGCGACTTATCGATATGGAATGAAGAAGACTGTCATGTCTCCAAATAGTGGTTTTATAATCAATCTGTACGATGCCAGGTCTGGGCCAGGGTTTTTCTAACTCAGTTAGGTGCAGGAAATCGGCAGATGCTGGATGCTGGTCCCTGGATTCTGGATTTTATAAGGATTTCTTTTTTCTTTATCCAGTATCTAGTAACTAGCATCCAGTATCGCTTCGCATCAGACAACGAATTGTTATTCTTCCCAACTCGTCGGCCTGCCCTGGCGCGAGGCAATTGTGTCCCTTATTAATGCTTCAGGTTCATGAGGCATTGGCTTTTAAACTAACGTCCTTGCGTGCCAGGTCTGGGCCAGGGTTTGAGGCGGAGCTTCGCTAAACACTTATGAAAGGAGAAGAGGATGAATACAACCCATGATTGGGAAAAACCGATTCGGAGAATGGAGCTTCTAATGAGGCTGAAGTCTTTTCCTGTGGCTTTTAAGCTTCTTGAAGACAAGAAGGCCATTTCCGAGATCCCTTTTATTCGGCGGATGAGCCACAAATCGTCTCTATGTCAGCTTATTAACCTTGTCAGGAACTTTGACTGGACAGTTGGGGCTGATCTTGATGATTTTATGTCTTCCATGTGCCCTTCCATCATCGGGCTAACCGAGGTATCTGACTATTTGAAGGATGGGACATTCCGGAGCATAGTCTGGACCAAGAATAGGGCGGACGGGAAAAAGTATGAGAACTCAATCCCTCGCATTCCGGTGGGTAAATATGAGGCAGTGGTTATGGCCCCGCTTGTTTACAACCCCTTTGACCCAGATATTGTCCTGATTTACGCCAATCCCGCTCAGATGATACTCCTTATCAACTCGCTTCAATTCGAAGACTACGAGGTGATGCAGTTCTACTGTGTGGGTGAAAGCTCATGCTCTGACGCCATAGCCAGATGTTATCTTACAGGTAAGCCGTCTTTAACCATTCCCTGTTACGGCGAACGCCGTTATGGCCATGCCCAGGACGATGAATTGGTCATGGCCATCCCTGCAGAGATGATGGACAAAGCCTTAAGAGGTATGGAGGCCCTTTATAGGAGGGGAATCCGATACCCCATTAGCTATGCGGGGGCAGAGACCGATGTGGCCCATGCCTTTCCGGGAGCCTATGGAGGGGAACAAAGGATTAACATGCTAAGAGGCGATGACAACAGGCTGCTCCTTGGGGTAACAGGCAGTATTGCCACCGGAAAGACCATTGTGGCAAAGATGCTGGAAGACCTAGGTGCATCGACGATTGATTTGGATGTCTTGAGCAGGGTGGTGGTGGAACCAGACAAGCCGGCCTGGAAGGATATTGTATCTTTTTTCGGTGAGCAGGTGCTGCTTGAGGACAGGACGCTGGATCGAGACAAACTGCGTGAGATTGTATTTCGGGACTTTGAAAAGAGAAAGAAGCTTGAAAGTTTCACCCATCCAAGGATTGGTGAAGAAATGTTAAAGCTTGTCCAGCAATATACAAAGGACGACCCTAACGCCATCATACAAGTGGTGATACCTCTCCTCATAGAAGTAAACATGCACCCCCTCTTTCACCATCTCCTTATGGTCTATGCCCCGGAAGAAGTACAGAAAAAGAGACTGATTGAACGTGACGGCATGACTGAAGAGATGGCCATGAACATGATCAGATCCCAACTCTCTGTTGAGGAGAAGAAGGGTTATTGTGATCTTATCATAGATAATTCAGGATCTCTTGAAGAGACCCGAAAGCAAGTAGAGGAACTCTGGGAGAGATTGAAAAAAATTCAAGAGGATCGAAAGACGAGCAGTAAAGAGACTTAGGAAAGGAGAATGGGAATGATATTACGTTTTTTAAGAAATAAAGTGGTAGAGGTGGAGCCGTTATCAGATGGACACCTGGCTGTTTCATGGCGACTGACGGATGATCTGTTAAAGGCAGAAATTAACTTGAAGGTTAAACCTCCGGAGCTGGAGATCGTGGAGGCTGAGGCCAGACTTGAACGACTCTCTCCCAAAGCCTGGTTATCCGCGCCACAATTAATCAAGAAGGTGGAGGGTGTGAGAATTGGTTCCGGGCTTCGAAAGATCGTGCGAGGTCTCTTGGGCGGCCCTGACGGTTGCGCTCTACTCATCTATGCCGTTCTGGAGAGCTCAAACGCCGTTATACTCCATTTCACCCGTCCTGGGATCGCAGCGAGGGAGAATCTCAGCGATGAAGAGAAACTGGCACAAACAAAGGAGATGCTTAAAAACAATCCCAGGTTGGTGCGAAGCTGCGTCGCCTTTCAAGACGATAGCCCCATCATGCAGGGCCTTGAGCTATAGAGGAGGAGATAATAATGATTTCTTTTAATCGCAGTCAGGTAATCGGGGCCGAATTTCCAGATGATGAGACTATAAGGTTTAATGGGACCCAGGAAGACCATATCTACGCTATGGAGATAAATATGGACGTCCGCACAGCCGATGGTAAAATCCTTGCCATAAATGGATTGATGAAGCGATACACCAACTTTATGTGTCCGGAGGCAGTTCCCGTCCTTCAGACCGCCGTCGGCATCTCCTTAAGGGAAGAAGGCTGGGATCGAAGGGTAATGCGAGAGATTGGGCGCAAGGGCTGTGAGCATTTCGCTGAGATCGTCATCGAGTGCGGACGATGTCTGGATCAGGCTCTGATGTCCAAAGAGCTATCAGAGGCACTCGAGAAAGATCCCAATCTGGACCAGGAGCAATTCATGCAGACCTGGATAGAAGAACACCCTGATATTCAATTGGGATGATTGATAGAGACCGGAAAAAGCTGAAATACTAAAGGATGAAAACCATGCGTATTGATCTTCATATACATACCTCTCCCCGCTCCCCTTGCAGCAACCTTGACCCCCTGGATTTGATTCAGGAGGCGAGGCGTCTGGGACTGGATGGGATCTGTCTCACAGAGCATCAGGTGGTGTGGAATCCTGAGGAAGTGAACGACTTGGAAGAAGAAGGGGGAATCAAGATCTTTTGGGGGAATGAGTTTACCACAAATCAGGGGGACATCCTGGTCTTTGGATTTGAAAAAGATCTTAAGCAGCTGCTGACCATTCAAGAACTGCGAGATGAAGTAAACGCGGTTGAAGGGTTCATGATTGCGGCTCATCCGTTCAGAGGGTTTAAAACCTTTGGAATTGGCCAACTCCACATGACCGTGGAGCAAGCCTGTAAACTAAAGGTATTTGATTTCGTGGATGCCATTGAGGTAAAGAACGGCAGGCTTTCTGATGAGGAGAATAATATGGCCATCAAGGTGGCTGCCCAACTTGGTCTTCCCGGGACGGCCGGGAGCGATGCCCACAGTGTCGGTGAAGTGGGAAAATGGGTAACAGAGTTTGAAAGGGAGGTCCGGAACGAACAGGAGCTTGTGGAGGAACTTCGGGCCGGCCGGTTCACCATAGTGAATGAAGGCAGAACCGTATAAAACCCTTACGGGTCAACTCCTTAAGAAATTTAGGCGTAAGCCTTTTAAATGTCTACTGGATATTGAACTATTACAGATAGAGTTATGAAACCTTAAAATTTTTAACTGAGGAGGATTTCTATAATGGATAATGGAAGAATAGCTGTTCCGTCTATGGAGGTGGGGGGCATTGACGGCCAAAGATCGGGACATTTCGGCCACTGCGATATGTTTACCCTGGTGGATGTGGAGGGTGGGGAAATTAAAGAAGTCACTACCATCCCCAACCAGAGCCACGTTCAGGGAGGATGCATGGTCCCTGTGAATCTCCTCGCGGAGCATAGGGTAAATGCCCTGATTGTAGGGGGTATCGGTATGCGACCCCTTATGGGTTTCAGGCAGGTGGGCATTGATGTTTACTATGATGCGACCCGACCTGAAATAAGACCGGTTGTTGAAGACTTGATAGCAGGGAAATTACCCTTAATCGGAGACAATCAGGTTTGTGGAGGGGGCGGATTTCAAGGATGATTTGTAAATAAAAAACTTCCTTCCCCTTGGTTATGGATACACCAAACAAGAACTTAACCTCCTGTGGCGGAAGTTTTTTTGGACGGGATTAACAAGATTAACAAGATTTTTTTATACTATTTTCTATCCTGAACACCCTGTCTATCCTGTCTAAAAAATGAAATTCCTGTACAATCCAGTTCGAATGAAGGGAAAAATCAATGAAAATAGCCATTACATCCAAAGGAACAGACCTTGACTCGGAGGTTGATCCCCGCTTTGGCAGGGCCTCCTATATCCTTATCGTCAATTCAGAAACATTTGAATTTGAGGTGTTGGATAATAAGGCAAATGTAAACGCATTGAAAGGGGCCGGCATTCAGGCCGCCAGCATGTTAAGCGATAAGGGAGCCGAGGTTCTGCTTACGGGATTTTGCGGACCCAACGCGTTTAAGACTTTGAAGGCAGCCAAGATAGGAGTGGCCAATGATGCCGGCGGGTCGATAAGAGATGCCGTAAAGGCCTACCTCGATGGTAAATTGCCTCTATCTGATCAGGCAAACGTCGAAGGACATTGGTAAAGGGGAAATTCTTCGTATCAGATTCGGGCAAAACCAAGGAGATGTAAAACTCAGGAGTCCTCTATGCACAGGATATTGGTGGTGAGTCCAAACAGAGACGCTTTATCCGTTTTGGCTTCGACCCTAAAAAAACATAACGATGTGGACCTGTTTTGGGTGGAATCCGGTGGAAAGGCATTGGAAACGGTGTCAGACACTACCTTTGATCTCGTAGTGACAGAAGAGAGACTCGAGGATATGACAGGTTTTGAGTTGGCAGGCAAGCTGATTTCAGTAAACCCCATGATCAATTGTGCCGTTATAAGCACCTTATCACCAGAAGACTTTCATGAGGCCAGTGAGGGACTCGGGCTCTTGGCGCAATTGCCCGCTCAACCAACTAAAGAGCAGACCGAAGAGCTATTGCAGCGTCTGAAAAATCTGAAGGACCTTATGAGTGGTGTAAACGTTCGACGAACATAGTACATAAAGAGTTAATATTGTAATATGAAAATAGAAGATTGATCTAATGCTTACGAATAAAGCCATTAAACCTTGGCATAGGATTTATAGGGATTGCTCCTTAATTCAATTCGTTTAAGCATCAGCGGAGGAGAAATGACTCAAATTCAAGAAACTTTGGAACAGGATCTCCAAAACATCCGGAAACTCCTTGCCGGCTCGGGATATGCGAATAAGGCCATAACATATTTTTTGGACAAGAAAAACATGGGGACCTTACCCGATGCAGACCAGGTGACTGAGTTGACAGGCCCATGTGGTGATACCATGAAGATCTATCTAAAAATGGACACGGAGAGGATCAAAGACGCCAAGATTATGGTTCTTGGTTGTCCCGGGGCGGTCGCTTCTGCTATGGCTGCCATGGATTTTATCAAAGGTAAGACTCTGGAAGAGGCCATGACTGTAAAAGACCGGGATATATTCCGTATGCTGGGAGATATCCCGGACCAGAAACAACACTGCATCAGGCTGACTGTTAAAACCATTCAGAAGGCCATCGAAGAGTATAGAAGCCATAATAATGAAAATCAGAAAGGAGGATAGACATGCCTTTATATGATTACCTGTGCCTGGACTGCGGAAAACTCAATGAAATTCTAATCACATCTTCTGAGGATCAAACCCAATGTCTGGACTGTGGGAGCGGTAAATTAAAAAAGATGCTTTCAGCACCCTCATCCCTGTCTGGATCGCATACATCCAGGTTTCCCGGAGCCGGTGATACCGCCTGCTGCGGTACCACCCCCACCGATGCAGGCTGTGCCGGCCCAGGCAGCTGCTGTGGGAAGTTACCGGTTTAAGTGGATCCGTATAAAAAAACTCGAAGCGTTTCATAGGGACCGCCAAGTTATATTCAATCTTGGAGAAAATTAATAGACTTCATAAAGATCTAATAGTTGTCTCAGATCGCATTGACCCCGAATCTTTTTTTATCCTATTGCTATTCCGAATAGAAATATATCATGAGAAAATTTCATGAGAATGAAACTAACCACTGAATTCATGTTTATGGAATCAAAATGATGACAATTGAGACCTGGCTTCAATGGCTTCGTAAGGAGGCAAAACCCTTTTTGAGAAAGGCCCACTCAAATGATCGATGTGTACGATGAAATTAAGGAAAAGATGTTCACCCTATGTAAGGATGAGAATCTACTTGACCAACCGGTACGGGTGCGCACGCGCGTTCTGACTGCAGAGGAAGCGATCGGAAATCCTGAGGCTGACGATTTCCCTTTGCAAAAGGGAAAAGAAAGACTCATGCAGGCCAAATTCTTCGATTCAGCAGGTCAGGCATTCACGGACCGGTACGGTGATTTTGAAGGCATTCTTGAAGATGTCTTGGCAATGAATCTTGAGAACAATTTTAGGCGGGCTGTATTTGTGGCCACCTTAAATGCCGTTTTACGACACACCAACCGGATCAGTGGAACAGTTCATTGTCGCGACCTCGGCCCAAAATCGTGTGCGATCGAAATGGTTCATTATTTGAAAGACAGATATGGCTTGGTAAAGATTGCTCAGATAGGCTTCCAACCCCGTATAGTGGAGTCTTTGGCTCCCGAATTTCCATTGCGTGTTCTGGATCTGGACCCTGAGAATATTGGAAACCGAAGATTCGAAATTACCATTGAAGGCCAGGAAAACACCGAAGATGCCGTAGAATGGGCTGATCTTTTATTAGTAACAGGCACAACTCTCGTAAATAATACAATAGGATATTTTGTTAAAAAGAAACCTCTCATTTTCTATGGGACCACAATTGCTGGAGCGGCCCATCTGATGAGTTGGGATCGGTTCTGCGCCAGTAGTACTTAAAGGCAAGTGATAATGTTCTTTCTGCTGGGTTTTGGAGGTATTGTGGCTGGGATGCTCGGCGCTCTCTTCTTAATGCCCTGGCTAGTTCGACATTAAAACTTATCCAGGGTTTTGTCCAAGTACAGTTTATTATTCCGCTATGTATCGGAACTTTCATAGGATCTCAATTGGGAACCATATTGAATGGTCGCTTCTCTTCGCCATTTTTGAAGATCTTGTTCGGTATGGTCTTTGTTTACGTTGCATGCAAATATCTTATTTTATGTAATGGTTAATGAAAATATTCTTTATTAGGAGTAAGATCTCTTTAATCGGGGAAGGAGTAGAGATCATAGATGATATGTTTACTATGCTGTTTTGGGATAGAGCATAGAAAGGAAGGGATGGCTTTCTTATAAAAGAGAAAGCCGGTCTTTATTAAACATATAAAATGGAGGTGATGTCTATGCAATTCGAGACTCTGTTAGTTGACACAATGGATGGGGTGGCCGTTGTAACACTTAATCGGCCTAAAAAATTAAATGCTGTTAGCCTTGAGATGCGATTGGAATTCCTTGATCTACTCGATAACCTTACGGTAGACGATGAGGTTAGGGTGGTAATTGTCACAGGTGCCGGTCGGGCATTCTGTGCTGGTGCCGACATAAGTGAATTTCACGAAGAGACTGCTGAGTCCAAGGAAAAACAGGCAAGGACAAAGGATATGGTGAAGCAGATCTATGAGTTTGAAAAGCCGATAATCGGAGCTATCAACGGTGTTTCTGCGGGTGATGGGTCTCAGTGGCTTTTGGCCTTTGATCTCAATATCGCATCAGAGAATGCAAGGCTTGCGTGGCCGGCAACCCGACTGGGTATTCTTTGACCATACGGTATTATACGACTTCCGGCGGAAGTCGGCCGCTTTAGAGCAAAAGAACTTTTAATGACCAATAGATACCTCAGTGCCGAGGAGGCCCATGAATGGGGTTTAGTAACCAAAGTTGTTCCCCATGACAAACTCATGGATGCTGCCATGGAGCTAGCCAACGAAATCAAGAAAATGCCTCCGTTATCCATAAAGGCCGTCAAAGAGGCCGTAAACAGAGGGATGGGGGGTTATGAATACTCGCGCCAGGTATTGGCTAATTTACAACAAACGGAAGATTTCAAGGAAGGAGCCCAAGCCTTTTTGGAGAAAAGAGAGCCCCATTTCCAGGGTAGATGAACAGTATGGAGTTAGGTTTTTCATCATGTCTCTACGGAGTCTTTTAGTATATTACTTGACAAGTAAATGAATTTACTCAATTACTACTTCCTGAAAAAAGGGGGTTTTTATCGTTCATTCAAAGGTTTTCAAGGTGCCATAGTATAGTGCTCATCGCCCCATACAATGCGCCAAGAGAACCTAACAGAAAGGAGGCGGAAAATGTGGGATTCATCAAAATGTGATTTGTGCGGTGATTGTCTGGTGAAATGTCGTTATGTCGATTATGACAAAGATAGGGCTGTAACCGAAATTAAACTGCTCATGGAGGGCAAAGAGGCTGACATCCTGAACAAATGCATCACTTGCGTCGCTTGTAATGACTACTGCCCCACAGGGGCTGATCCCTCTAACCTTATCTTCAAGATGCAGGAGAAGACAGGCACCTGTCCCATAGCAGTAGTTGGTAAACCTGTCCTCGATGAAATGGCCAAGGGACTCGAGGGGCGGGGAGAACCTGGCCAGTTGATACAGGGGGACCCCGATAAACCCGTCCTCTCATTCGACGCCTTCCAGTTTGGACAGTTCCCCGAGGGTACCCTTGACAGCGTGCTATTTAAGGGCATGACTGTGGTGAGAGGAAGTGAGTACATGTCCCTCGTCGGTTGTGTGCATATGGGCGGAGAGAGTTTTTCAGAGAAGTACGCCCAGAATGTCATCGACAAGCTGGCCAGTTTGGGTAAGGATATTGTGTACATTCACAATGAGGGATATATCCTGGCTCATGTGAAGGCCAAGGAGTTGGGTATTACCGTTCCCTTCAAATACATGCACCTGTTCGAGTACCTGCGCGACTATCTGAGGGACAACCCGAGCAGCATCACCAATCTGGGCAAGAAGGTCGCCTACCATGCCAACTGCGGTACTAGGTGGATTCCGGAACAAGATCCCTTTCTGGACCAGATCTTCGAGCTCATCGGGGTCGAGCGACCGCCCAGGCAGTATGAGGGGTTGAATGCCGTCTGCTGCACCGGACCGATTATCGGCACCAACAGAGAGCTGGCCATTGATATTCAGGAGAAAAATGTTAAGGACGCCATCGATTGCGGCGCCGATGCCCTAATAACTATCTGTCCCATATGTGACGCGGTTATGCGACGACCAACCTCACGGCTTGGTCTGCCCAAGATTTTTATTACTGACCTTTGTCGAATGGCCCTGGGTGAGAAGTCCTGGCCAGAGGGATGATGGATCTTCTTATCCCGTAAGCGGCTAATAGCCGGTAAATCTCCCAACGTAAGCTATTCTAAATGGAAAATGCTTTCCTGGGAGATTAGCGCGCAGATTTTGAGGAGTTGCTCCATGAGAGATAACTCCCGAAAATAGAGGTTAATTGATGATAAGAAATCAGTAGTGTCCGGTTTAATGCAGAATAATTTCACCTGAATGCCGTTATCTGTAGTAATATTTTTGGTAATAGTTCAGCCATACTCGACAGGATTAACAGGATTAACATGATTTTTCTGATCCTGTTGATCTCTTAGTTTAGATCCTTTACCTTGCGCTTAATCTCAACTTTTCTTTCTCCAAAGTTAA
>Ga0180009_10001368_pt1 | contig 30062 bp, 28 predicted proteins | sample OS_PC_MetaG_FD_123537 | JGI IMG/M metagenome (GOLD analysis project Ga0180009, IMG submission 123537) | Groundwater microbial communities from the Aspo Hard Rock Laboratory (HRL) deep subsurface site, Sweden - OS_PC_MetaG | ecosystem: Environmental > Aquatic > Deep subsurface > Groundwater...
TCGCCGGATTAATGCGCATCGTCTTTATATTCCGAGGCAGTGGATGTAATAAAAAAGGCCGGGGCAATCTTGACGGACTCGTATAAAAAGAAAAAGAGTTCCAAAGTAATACCTGTTGTAATCGCGTCTTTTTGCGATTGACAGCTTCATCGACCAACGGTACACCTTTGCATGCATCCCCAAAAGAAAGACCCCTTGGAGACACCATGAAAAAATATGCCCATATATCGGCCATACTCACCATTCTTTTCCTCGTCGGCGGCTGCACCTTACCCCCTGTACGAGGGTTGGCTCCCCACACGGACAAGGAAACGACAGCAAGCGAACCCAGCAAACCGGAAAAACCCACCAGCGAAGTTCGTCCTGAAACTAAAGGAAAACGTGTCTCCCTGATTCCCAAGGAGGAAACAGCGCAAACAGTCAAAGAGATACCATCGGACATGACGCCCGCCCCCGTCCTGGAAACGCAACCGGAACAGCCACTACCTCCGCCCCCTCCACCACAGATCCAAACCTTCACAGATTACAACACGGGGCTGACCTTCACCTACCAACGCCCCTGGCATCTGGTCTCAACCATGGGAGAAGGGCCTATTCTCGGGCGGGACGGACAGTCCCAACTGACCGCCCGTTTTACAACCCTGACCACGGACAAAGACAAGGGCGCACAAGCAGGCTATTTTTATGCGCCCGGCGACAGCCTCACCGAGACAATCGGCAAAACCTTACGGTCCATACTTGCAGTCGACGCCAAACAAGCAACTCCGGGGAAGACCCCCATTGATGTGCTACTGACCCAGAAACATTTTCCCAACCTCATCATCGAAAAACGTTATCGGGGGAACAATGGCGGAATCGTTGTCCAGAGATGCCGCCACAAGCAGATTCCAGGCCAGATTCAGGTGTACCACATCTTCATCGAGGACAAGGTTGCCTCATACAGCCTCTCCGAGATACAGAATCGCCAACTCAAGCTTGAAATGCAGCAGATCGTGCTCTCCACCAAAAAACCATGAAACAAGAACCATAGAACACGTCCACAAAAAAATCCTCTTCCCGAAAAGGAAAGAGGATTTTTTTTATGATCCACTCGCAGGGCTATGAATTCAGATACTGCCTGATCCCATCGGCAATGATCTTGAAAATCTCGGTAAACCGCTCTTCGTTGCGCTCAAGCAGGGTAATGCGAAACCCCTGCAACTCGGTGGCGAATGAGGAAAGCGGCACCACGCATACACCGGTGGATCCCAGCAGGTAATAGACAAACCGCTTGTCAAAGGCCACATTCGGCCCGTTCACCAGATTTTCCACATGGGTGCGAACCTCTTTACTGCCGATGGACAGCGTTTGCCGACTGTTCAATCTGCCTTCCTTGAAAACCACGCTCATGTAGAACGCACCGTTGGTCCGGTTCACCAGCACGCCGTCTATGTCCTTCAGGGCATCGTAAGCGATATTGGACAGCTTCTCGTAGCGGTTGATCCTCTCCTGCAGATAAGGAAGATACTGCGGGTGGCTGAGGATTGCCGGGATCGCCCTTTGCGGCAGAGTGGTCGAGCAGACCTCCACCATCTTGGCGTTGAGAATCGAAGTCACATACTTGGCAAACATGGGGTCGCGGTCGGCATTATAGACTTCGATCCAGCCGCAGCGGGAACCGGGCCAGGGCATTTCCTTGGAAATACCCCGCATGCAGATGGCAGGCACATCCCCGATCACTTCGGCCAGAGGCAGGGTTTTCTGCCCGTTATAGATGATGGCCTGATACACCTCGTCGCAGATCACGAACAGATCATATTTCCTGGCCAGAGCCACCATGCCCCGCAGAATTTCCTCGGGATACACCGCACCGGTAGGGTTGTCGGGGTTGATGATCAGGATGCCGACCACCGCAGGATTATATTTAATGCGTTTTTCCAGATCATCAAGATCCGGATACCAATAATTATTGGGATCCAACCAGTATGTTACCGGGCGATCTCCGGCATGGGCCGCTTCCGCCGAAGAATGGGTCGTGTAACTGGGCGACGGCACCACCACTCGAGCGGTAGGTCGCAGGTAACCGAAAACCTTGCTGATCGCGTCGCCTAAGCCATTAAAGAAAATGATGTCGTCGGGACCGATCTGCACCCCGCCGCGCTTGTTGGTCTTTTCGGCAAGAAATTCCCTGGTCGCCAGCATGCCCCGGGTCGGGCAATAACCGTAGGTGGCATCTTCCATGACCAGATCGGAAACGACCTGTTTCATCCACAGGGGAATCTCTTCGCCCTTGGCAATGGGGTCACCTATATTCTCCCAGTAGACCTTGGTTCCCAGCTTCTGCAATTTCTCGCCGACAATGACGATGTTGCGGATCTCATAGGTCAGTTCTCCGGCACCGACATGCAGGATATCAGTACGCATGCACGCATTCTCCCTTAAAAAAAGTCGTGGTGGTGTTTTCGTTGCGACTGGGGGATTTGCAAGCAAATCAGAAAAAGACACTCTGCAGCGTGGCAGCACACCTCGCCCAGACGCAAGGACAAAGGGTATTTATTAACACCAGCCCCAGCCAGAAGTCAATAAGTCCTTTATCAGCACCACAACATTGCCGATAGAGAAGTTAAGAGGTGGGCAAAAAGGGCCATTCAGCAGCCCGCAGCGACAGGAGGATTAGCAATGACAATCATCCGGTTTTCGATTCTCAACGATGTGGTTCGATTTGGCGCCAAACAACGGCAAAAGCTCACGAGCAGGGGATGCAATGAGCCCTACAAGAACCGATACTGGTGCCCGAGAAAAAAATGGTTCAACACCGAGCCCTGCCCTTTCCTCTGTCTGCGGGAATGTGACAATTACCAGTCCATGTGCGGAGTGATCTGATGGCTTCGGTATGCTTGGCAATCTTGCCCGTGTTTTCACTGCAGCAGCACAATCTTTCTGCCAACTAAATAAAATCGCCGCCAACAGCGACGTTTACGCTGTTGGCGGCGACAGTTATTTCCTAGGCAATCCTCAATACCCTATTGCCGTTCAGCAATAGGCACAAACGGCCGCCTTTTGGGGCCGACATACACCTGCCTGGGCCGGCTGATCCGCCAGTCCGGATCATCCCACATTTCTTTCCAGTGGGCAATCCAGCCCGGAAGTCGGCCGAGGGCGAACATCACCGTGAACATATTGGTGGGGATACCGATGGCCCGGTAGATGATCCCGCTGTAAAAATCCACGTTGGGATAGAGGTTACGCTCCACGAAATACTCGTCTTTCAGAGCTACTTCTTCCAGTTCCTTGGCGATATCCAGCAGGGGGTCGGAGATATTCAAGGCCACCAGCACATCATCGCAGGCCTTCTTGATAATCCGTGCCCGAGGATCATGGGTCTTGTAGACCCGGTGCCCGAAACCGACCAGGCGGAAAGGATCGGCCGGGTCCTTGGCCATGGCAATATATTTCTTATAATCCCCGCCTTCCTCATGAATCTGGGTGAGCATCTCCATCACCGCCTGGTTGGCACCGCCGTGGAGCGGTCCCCACAAGGCGTTGATCCCGGCGGAGATCGAGGCGTACAGGTTGACCCGGGCGCTCCCTGCTACCCGAACCGTGGCGGTGGAGCAGTTCTGCTCATGGTCGCCATGCAGGATCAGCAATTTGTTCAGGGCCTTGACCACCGTATCGTTGATCTCGTATGGCGCAACCGGCGAATCAAACATCATGTTCAGGAAGTTGGCGCAGTAGCTCAGGTCGTGCCGTGGATACACCAGGGGCTGACCCATGGATTTTTTATAAGAAAAAGCCGCGATGGTCCGCACCTTGGAGAGCAACCGGGCTGCCATCTTGTCGATGATTTCCAGAGGATTGGCCAGCATCTCCGGATAAAAACTGCACAGGGAGTTCACCATGGAGGAAAGAATGGCCATGGGCGGACTGTTGGCCGGGTAGCCGTCAAAAAAACGGATCATGTCCTCATGGACCATGGCGTACTTGCCAAGCATATGACTGAATTTGCTCAACTCCGCCCGGGTCGGCAGGTTGCCGTGGTCCAGAAGATAGGAGACCTCGACAAAGGTACAATTCTCGGCAAGATCCTCGATGCCGTAGCCACGATAGCTGAGAATTCCCTCCTCCCCATCCAGAAAGGTGATGCTGCTGCTGCAGGAACCGGTATTCATGAACCCGCTGTCCAGGGTGATGTAACCGGACTCGGCACGCAAGGACCGGATATCAATAGCCCTTTCCCCCTCACTGCCGATAACGATCGGCAAATGATAGGTTTTCCCTTCGAGTTTCAACTCTGCTTTTTCTTGACCCACAACCACATGTTCCATAAGTGTCCCTCGCCGTTGTCCCGCTTGTGTAACGACGGCTTGCCTGTATTTTCGTAAAAACCGTAATGAAAGATCATCTCAAATCGTTTAATATACTTGGATACCTTTTTTTTTCAAGTAGGAACCTGGAATTCCCCGTCCACCTGGAGAGCCGTGGCAATGCATAAAAAAACCGAACTGTACGAGCAGCGGCTCAAAAAACTCATAGAAGAGGTCACCCTGTACCCGGTTTCCTGCGAACGACTGGCCATGGGGCGCGGCGACCTTGCCTGGCTGGATGGAGTGCTGGCCGGGGGAGCAAAAATCGTGCAACTGCGAGACAAAGACTCCGACGGTTTGCACCTCTTCGAAAAAGCCAGAATCTTCCGGCAAAAAACCCGGGAAGCAGGAGCCCTGTTCATCGTCAATGACCGAGTGGATATCGCGCTGATGAGCGGCGCCGACGGGGTCCATCTCGGCAACAGTGACATCCCGGCATCAGAGGTTCGCGCCCTGGCTCCGGACCTCATCATCGGCGTCTCCTGCAACACAGAAGAGCAGGCCGCCACCGCGGAAAAACGCGGGGCCTCCTACTTCAACATCGGGCCGCTCTATGCCACCCAGACCAAGGACGGGCTTTCCGCTTTTCTCGGACCTGCGGCCATACAAGCATTCAGCGCCCGATCCGCCCTGCCCTTCACAGTCATGGGCGGCATCAAAAAAGAACATATTCCGGAGTTGACCGCCATGGGAGCCAGGCGACTGGCCGTGGTCACGGCCTTGACCCGTGCCGACGATATCGCCGCCGAAACCAGAAGCTGGCTGGATGCGATCAAAAAAGCAACAACGCTTGCCTGAAACAATACAACCAAGAGGAACAACGGTGCCCACCCTCGACCAACGACTCGCCGACATCAAGCTTCTCATGCGCTATGCAGTCCCGCCGGATGACCTGGCCAAAGCCACTGCCCTGGTGGAAAAACACGGCACGGACAGCGTGGGTCTGAATATTTTCCATGCTTTTTACAGCTATCTGCCCGAGGGACGGGAAGACGCCATTACCGTTCTTCGTCTGCTTGATCGCAGACAGGGGACCTTCCTGATTTGCGCCACTACCGGCTTGGCCGATTATCTCTATCTGGCCACCGGCGAGCAGGCCGAATTCCTGGGACTCTTTTCCGAGGGCATCTGGGAGGATGAGGTTCTGGCCTTTTTCAACCTTGAAAACCGGGAAGCCTTTCTCAAAAAATATGGTGATCTATCCACCTTTCCGGTGTATGTGCCGGCCCATCTCCATACAGATCTCTGCCCGTTCTGCCATGTTGCGGACGGTGAAACCCACACTCTTGGCTGCCCGGTAGAGATATGTCCCTGGTGCGGCGGCCAGCTGACCTCCTGCGGATGCCGCTTCACCCTGCTGGGCAAGACAGATCTGAAAAACGACAGCCAACTTGAAGAGCTGCTGATGCTGCTCAATAAAAAGGGCCGGCTCCCCTTCTCTGCAGAGGAACACCGGCCCGCTTACCCTATCACCCCACTAGATCTGCAATAATTGCCTATCTAAGCGTTTTCAAGTATTTGAAGAATGGAGAGTCCGGGGAAATCACCAGCCGGGTATTGTCCCCCATGGTGTGCCGGTATGCGTCCATACTCTTGGAAAAAGCGTAAAACTCCGGATCCTGATTGTAGGCATCCGCATAAATCTTGGCTGCTTCGCCATCGGCCTGCCCTTTGATCTTCTGACTCTCGCGAACAGCCAGGGAACTGACTTCCCGCAATTCCCGTTCAAGTTTGCCGAGAATCTCGGATTTCAAGCCCTCGCCGGTGGATCGTTTTTCCGCAGCGATCCGTTTGCGCTCCGAAATCATCCGCTCATATACCCGCTGCTGGACCGTCTCGATATAGTTGACCCGCTTGAACATCACATCCACAAGCTCGATGCCGTACTGGGGTGTAGCCTTGGAAGCGGCGGCATGGATCATGGCCGAAATCTTGTCCCGACCATAGCGGATCTGCTCATCCTTGCCCGCCGGGCCAAAACCCATGCCTTCCGGATCCCAATCCGAACTGCGGATGATCTCAACCAGATCATTCTTGTTGACCAGATCCCGCACCGTACCATCAATAATATCGTCAAGGATGGTCTGGGCGCGTTTCTCGTTGTTTACCGCCTGCAAAAAGACCAGGGCGTTGGAGATACGCCAACGCGCCGTGATATCCAGATAGACAAAGGTCTTGTCGTTGGTAGGAACCTGATTGGGGTCTCCGTCCCAGATGAGGATCATCTTGTCGAAAAAAGTAACTTCCTGGATGAAAGGGGTCTTGAATTTCAGACCGGCCTCGGTAATGGGCTTGCCCACCGGGCGGCCAAACTGGGTGATCACCACCTGTTTGCCCTCGGGCAGAATGAAAAATGAATTATACAGCACCACTCCCGCTACAATTACCACCGCTATCATAACACCACGCAATATCGTATTCACTGGCTTCCCCTGTCTTTTATCTTGGACTGTGCCGATTCCTGTAAGATATCCCCGATTACTAGGGCGCTGTCGGTGCAGCCTTGCGTCCGCCCCGCACGTCGAGGAACGGCAAGACTCCCCCCTTGTCACCATCAATCACATAAATCTCGGTAACCTTGGGCAGAACCTCCTGCATGGTCTCCAGGTACATTCGTCTGCGGGTGACTTCCTGGCCGCCCTTGTATTCCTTCAGGATAGCCAGAAAACGGGAAGCCTCGCCTTTGGCCAGATTCACCCGTTCCACCGCGTAGCCGTGGGCCTCTTCCAGCATCTTTTTCGCATCACCCCGCGCCTTGGGCACTTCCCGGTTGTAGGCTTCCTCCGCCTCGTTCACCAGACGCTTCATGTCCTGATCCGCCTCGTTGACTTCATTGAAGGAAGGCTTCACATGCTCAGGAGGATTAACGTCCTGAAACTGAACGGTGACGATCTTTACCCCGGCCTGATACCGGTCCAGGGAATCCTGAACCTCGCGCTGGGTGTTTGCCGCCAGCATTTCCCGATTGCTGAGCACGTAATCAAAGGTCATATTGCCGACGATCCGGCGCAAGGCGACCTCGGAAATATCGCGGACCGCCTGTTTAACATCCTTGACCTTGAAGGCGAAAAAGATGGGGTCCTGCACCTTGTACTGGATGATCCACTCCAGGTCGATAACATTACGGTCGCTGGTGAGCATGAGCGATTCGCCGGCATAGCCGGTCTTCTCAAATTCGGTACGCTGTCCCGGGACTTTCGTCCTGAAGCCGAACTCTTCCTTACGGACATTTTCCACGTCGACCTTGATGACTTCGTCCATGAGGGGCAGCTTGAAATTCAATCCCGGAGAAGTGGTCTTGGTGTATTTGCCAAACCGCAGCACCACGCCCTGCTCACCCGGCGCGATGGTATAAAATGAGGAATACAGGACATTGACCAGAAGAAAAATACCGATAAGTGCGCCAACCCTGCCGATGTTGCCAAAGGGACCCGGGCCGGAAACATTCTGGCCTGGTTGCCCGGTGCTGCCGGAGGGACTCTTCTCCCCGCCGCCGCTGCTACCTTCAAAAAACTCCTTGAGCTTGTTGAGCAAGAGTGCAATAAGCTCTTCAGGGGTTTGCGGGCCTTTCTTTTTCCCCCAAGGTGGCTGCTGATTCTGATCATCCCATGCCATGGGCACGACTCCTTTCTTAAAAATTCTTGCCGGATTTCCATGCAGCGTGGGCAACATCCGCCCCCTGCACGACTTTGACCAATGACCCTACCAGTCTTTCCAGTACGGTTCAAGGATGAAGTAAAACTCTGCCGTTATCTTATGGAGTTACAGAGGCAATATTTATTCCGGCAATGCCTCCACCTCAAATTCCTCCCAAGGAAGACAAGGCAAACAGCCAGCATCCGAACACAATCGCCAGACTCCCGGAAAAAAGCAGCCATTGGCCAACCGGAGCAAGAACTCTTTTCCCGGCAAACCCAAATGCAACCAGGATCATCCCGATCAGAAGACCAACGCCGACCCCCCAGAAATGCGCCCCCAGATCGGTCCTCTCTCCGGAAGAACCCATGAGCGCCAGCAGACTAGCTGCGCTGCCCAAGGCAAGCACCATTTCCTGCCAACCGCCGATCCGACGCAAACGCATGCCGCTCAACATGCCGACCATCCCAAAAACCGCGGTGGAGAAACCAACGGAACGGTACAGTTCATCGTGAAAAAACAGGTTAACCGCGTTGGCAAGAACACCGGCGAGCAGCACCGAAAACCAGGCAATACCGCTGCCGAGATGCCGACACAGGGAATAGACCAGCACGCCGCCGAAAAAAACATTACCGAGAAGATGGACGCTGTCCGCATGCAAGGTCATGGCGGTAATCAACCGCCACCACTGTCCATCGCTCATCACCCGGACCCTGTCCAGGGCGCCGATGGCAAACCAGTGGTTGTTGGCTTCCCATCCTCCGGTAATGGTATGAAAAACGACCAGAGCACCAATAACCGGCAGCACGGGCGGCGACTTCTCGACAATGGCTTCCCGTTCGGATCGTGCCGTTCGTTCCGGCGGCCAGTTGTGATTTTCTTCGGAAAAGAGCCTCAGCTCATCTGTGGCGCGGGAAAAATCTTTTTCTGAGACAAGAAGATGCCAGCCGGTTTCGCCATGGTGCAGGTCATGTTGGATATCCGCGGCATGCAACACCAGAGACCAGAGATGAGCCAGATCATTGTCAGGAGTCTCCCGGACAACCACCTGCCTCGCCTGTTTGCCATCATCATGCGCCGGCATCTCCCGGGATTGCGAATCCACCGCTGTTACTCGCCGAACTTGAGCGCCTCGCCCTGGGCCCCCTTGCGGGAAAGCATGACAATATCAACCCGTCGATTGAGTCGCCTCCCCTCTTCGGTGGCGTTATCCGCGATCGGGCGGTATTCGGCATATCCGGTAACGGACAGCTTGGCACCTTTAAAGCCGTGCTTCTCGATAAGATAGTGGACAATGCTGTTGGCGCGGGCGGTGGAGAGTTCCCAGTTGGAGGGAAAAGCTGCGGAGTTGATTGCTATATTGTCCGTATGCCCTTCAATGCGGAGGGTGTTGGCGTAGCGGAAGATGGAGGTGGCAATCTTGTCCAGCAGAGGGAGGGCGCCCGGCTGCACCTGAGCGGTGCCGGAGGGAAAAAAGCCCGCCTCCTTCAAGCTGATGACCAGCCCCCGCTCATTGATGGTCAACTGCACCTCATTTTTGGAACCATATTCCTGAAGTTTGTCCTGGATATCTTCCTTGATCTGGGTGAATTCCTGGGTTTCGGCGGCGGAGGATTCCTCCTGGGATTGGGACGGTACCGGTGGCTGCACCACTTCGGGGATCAGACCAAAATCCTTGTCGCCGATAACCTTGAGAGCCGGGGTTAAAGTCTGAGACCCGGAAAAAGAGGACTGGATGGAGGCCTGCACCTCCTCCATTTTTTTCTGGTCCACGATGGACATGGCATAGAGCATTACAAAGACGGCAAAAAGCAGGGTAATAAAATCCGCATAGGAAACAAGCCACCGCTCCAGATTAGGCTCCTTCTCATGCGCTTTTTTTCTCTTCGGTCTGTTCATCGTAAAAGTTCCCCTAGACCCTAAACCCGGCAGCTACGGAATAGTCACCGCTTATGAGCCGCCTGCGCCTCGGCTGTATATCAGGACACCGCTGGTCAAGGTAAAGCCCCGCAGCCGTTTTTCAATCATTCTGGGGTTCTCGCCCTTCTGGATGGCCAAAAGGCCTTCAATCACTATTTCCCGCTGGAGAATCTGCTCTTTCAAGCGCTTTTTGAGTTTGGTGCTGATGGGGATGCAGATAATATTGGCGACCATCAACCCATAGATCGTGGCTACGAAGGCCACCGCGATTCCCGCGCCGAGCTTGGAGGTGTCGGAAAGATTATTCATTACATGGATCAAACCTAAAACCGCACCGATGATGCCGATGGTCGGGGCAAAACCGCCTGCAGACTCAAACACCTCGGCGCTGACCTTGTGGCGCTCTTCGAAATTAGTGAGTTCGATCTGCAGAACCGCCATGACCTCTTCGGGGTCCATCCCATCCACCACCATCTCAAGACCCTGGCCCAGAAACCGGTCCTTGACGCGCTGCGCGTCCTGCTCAAGGGTTATCAGCCCGTTTTTTCTGGCAGTGCTTGCAAAACCGACCAGTTTGCCGATCAAATCCTCCGGATCCTCCTCCTGGGGGAAAAAAGCCGTGGCAGCGCTGCTGAAGGCACGCATCAAATCCTGGAGAGGAAAAGAGACAAAAGTTGCCCCGAGCGTCCCCCCCAAAACAATAAGAGCTGCTGTGGGCTGGATAAGGGCGTCGATGTGGCCGCCTTCAAGAAGCTGGCCGCCAATGACGGCTCCGAAGCCCATAACCAGGCCGATAAGGGTAGCTATATCCATATGCTGTACGACTCCGTTGAGTTATCCCAGTGGAAATGCCGGTATTATAGCACGGTTCCCCCATGCAAGGTCAACAAAAAGAGAGGCGCAAGCCGCAGAGAGGGCAAAAGCCAATCCAATCCGACACGATAGGTTGAACCGCACACGCGGGCAAAAAAAAAGGCCATGCCGAAGCATGACCAGATTTTTCTACAAAAAATTTCAAGATGGTGCCGAAGAGAAGACTCGAACTTCCACGAGGAAACCCCCACTAGACCCTGAACCTAGCGCGTCTACCAATTCCGCCACTTCGGCACATCGTGAACCGCGATAATAGTTTTTCAAGGTGGTGTTTGTCAAGATAATTTCCCCTTGTTGCAATAAAAAATCTCACCGCGCAGTTGCTTGACCTTTTCAAGGTTGTCGCCTATTGTATGGGCACATAAAATCAGGACTCCAAATACCATGGAAATATACACAAAACTCAGCGACATCCCCGCGCCTTTCCCCAGGGCTGCGGTCACCATCGGCAATTTTGACGGCGTCCATCTGGGCCACCAGATTCTTTTCTCCGAAGTGGTAAGCAAAGCTTATCGAAACAAGGGCGCCAGCGTGGCTGTCACCTTTGAACCGCATCCGCTCAAGGTGGTCCGCCCGGACATCGGCCTCAAGCTGATCTCCACAGCCGAACAGAAAAAAGAACTCATCGCCCTGGCCAATATCGACGCGCTGATCATCCTTCCCTTTACCCGTGAATTTGCCAATACCCCTGCGGAGGACTTTGTGGATAAGGTCCTCTGCAAAACCATCGGCGTTCAGGATCTGGTGGTGGGATACGATTACGCCTTTGGCAAAAGCCGTCAGGGCGACATCCCTTTTCTCAAGGAGCAAGGGGAGGCAAAAGGATTTACGGTTTCAGTGGTAGAGCCGTATTACGTTGACGGAATGCTTGCCAGCAGCACCAGAATCCGTGAACTGGTGGGATTGGGCAAGATGGTTGATGTCAAAAAACTGCTGGGACGCTACTATCAGATCAGAGGCGAGGTCAAACTGGGCAAACAACGCGGCGGGCCGCTTCTCGGCTTTCCCACCGCCAATCTCGCCATCGCCGATGAAGATCTCTGCCCGCGCCTTGGAGTGTATGTCACCCAGGTGATTTACGACGGAAAATGCTACGGCGGAGTACTCAACATCGGCTACAACCCGACCTTTGACGGTCAAAAACTCTCCGCAGAAACCCATATCTTTGATTTCAATCAAGATATCTACGGCAAACCCATCAAGATAAACCTGCTCCGCTTCCTGCGCGGAGAAATGAAATTTTCCGGGCCTGAAGAACTTGCCAGGCAGATTGCTCTGGACGTGACCAGCGCCAAAGAAATTCTGGCAGATGCCAAGAAAGAAATCCGGCTTTCCTGCGAAGAAAAATACAACCACTAGAACCTTGTCGGCAAACCCTGGCACCACAAAAAAGGCGGGAAGCACATGCTCCCCGCCTTTTTTATACACTCATTCAAGTTGCTTTCGCTACGACCTAAAAATCCTCGAAAGCATCGTCGTCAAAGGGAATAACATCCTTCCCCCGCTTCTGTCCTGAAGCCGGTGGGGCAGCAATAGCCTTGGGCTTCTTTTCCGATGCGGCGGACTTTCCCGGAGATTTTGCAGCAGCAGGCGCACTCAAAGCAGGAGTGGATTTCCTGGTCACAGGTCGGCTCTTTTTAGATACCGATCCTGATTTTTCCGTGCCGGATCCGGAACTTTCCCCGCCGCTGACCAGCACGGACAGATCATCCACAAACTTTTTCATGTACTCCGCCTGAGCGCTCAACTCCTCCGAAGCGCTGGCCGCCTCTTCCGAACTGGCCGCGGTTTGCTGGGTCACCCGGTCAATCTCGGTAATAGCCGAATTAACCTGGTCAAGCCCCGTGGTCTGTTCATTGGAAGCAACGGCAATTTCATCAACCAGACTTCCCACCTTGGCAGCCACTTCGGCGACCTCGCAGAAATCCTCGTTGGTTCGGACCAGCAGATCCTCGCCTTCTTTCACCTTGAGTACGGTGCCTTCGATAAGATTCGCGGTGTTGCGTGCCGCCTCGGCGGCCCGCATGGCCAAATTTCGAACCTCATCGGCAACCACGGCAAATCCGGCCCCGGCCTCGCCGGCCCGGGCCGCCTCAACCGCGGCATTCAAAGCCAGCAAATTGGTTTGAAAGGCAATCTCATCAATGGTCTTGATGATCTTCGAGGTCTGTTCGCTGGCCTTGGAAATCTCACCCATGGCAACGGTTTGCGCGGCCATGGACTGATTGGCCTTGCCCATCACCGTATTCACCTCGCGCATGAGCGTGTTGCACTCAGCGGCGTTATCGGCATTGCGCCGGGCCATGGTTGAAACCTCTTCCAGAGAGGCGGAAGTCTCTTCCAGAGAAGCCGCCTCTTCCGAGGCTCCTTCAGCCAGTTGATGCGCCGAACCGGAAAGCTCACCGGAGGCCGAAGTCACCTGCGAAGCGCATTCTTCCAACCCGGAAATGATCGTGCCGACCGGGGTAATGACAAACCGGGAAAGACACCAGTACACAGTCAAACAAAGGGCCAACACCACGCAGCCGATGGCGATAACGATAACAAGCCCCAACCGCCAGGAAGCTGCGGTCAGTTCATCCTGCGTGGTTTGGACCTGCTGCTCGATACGGGCCGAAACTTCGGCAGAGTTTTTCTCAACCCCTGCAAAGTTCAACCCTACCTCGACAAAGCCGATGGCCTTGCCCTCGAACAGGATATCCTTAGTCAAAGTTTCCTTGGCTTCCTCCTGGTCTTTAGCCTGAGCAAGCACATTTTTGTCCTTGCCGTAAAACACTACGGAGACAATGTCGGCGTCGTTCTTGGCGTTGGCGGCAAGCCTGGTCATGGAATCAAAATCATACCCCAAGATCAGGGCTGCGCCCGTCTGAGACAGAAGGGCGCCAATGGATTCCCCCTTCTGCCTCAATTGCTCGGCCAACAACTTTTCCTGCTCTGCCTGCTCAGACTTCAGTCGGCCGATGAACTCATCCGCCTGCTTGGATTGGGAGTGGCTGGCGGTGTAAATTGCCACCACCGCCAGCACGGCCATCAAGCCCTGCGCCAAGATTGAAACAATAAGAATAAACTTGGCGGCTATTCCTTTCTTTTTCAAAGCCTTCTGCCTCCCGGAATATATTAATTGGCAAAGGCCCCGTATTTAAGCGCTTTCAGGCACTCACGCACGCTGGTGAAATCGCCGGCCGGAGCCCAACCGAGGATGCCTGCTTTTTTGGCCGCAGGAGAATCCGCCGTTACTGCAAGGAGAGCATCGGCCAGTTTTTTGGACTTGGCTGCATCAACATGCTTTGCTGCTGCCATGGGCCATTCGGGATACAATTCGGTGCTGCGCACAAAAGGGAAGCCGTCTTTGATCTGATTGATGATTTTGAAATCCGCCATGGAGATCTTGCCCTCTTTTTCCATGGTCTCCAAGGTGTCGGTACGAACGGTTCCGGCATCCATGGCCCCGTTTTTCACTGCGAGAACCACGTTGTCATGCTTGCCGCCTTCCTTGAATTCTGCGAAATCCTTTTTGTAGTCGATGCCATTCTGCAACAGAAGCCGCATGGCCATCTGGCCGCCGCCGAATGAGGAGGCCTTCACCACCATGAATTTTTTGCCCTTGAGGTCGGCAAGGGTGTTGATGGGGCTGTCTTTGCGGACCAGGATTACCCCGCCGAATTCCTTGACCGGCTTACCGTTCGCAGAGTTGATCTGCATGGCGATAGCCTTGGCGCCGTACAATTTTTCCAACTCCACATAAAAAGCGGAGTTTGCCAGCAGAAAATCGATCTTGCCGTCTTTCAGCATGGGCTCAATGGCAGCAAACTCCAGAGGCATAATGGTAACCGGCTCTCCCATCTTGCCGGTGAGATACTCCCCGGTTGCACCCCAGTCCTCCATAACTTTGGGCGCGCCCCGCAAGGCGAGAACGCCGACCTTGATTTCCGCCTGAGCCGTAGCGACAACCATGGCGCTCATAACTGTGGCCAGACACATCAGTCCGATTTTCTTCATGCTGATTCCCATTACACTTCTCCTTGCTGAATTGTGTTTCTTGCTTTTCCGGATAATCCGGAACCCCATACAGACACTACAAGGACCATTCCGGCGCAGGGTGAAGCCATAGGCCGGAAGCGCAACAGTATAGGTAGTAACACCCATACAGCAAATATTGTATAATTTTCAGGGAGATACTGTCAAAGAGAAATTTTAAAAAAAATCACTGCGTCAGGCAGAGCCCGTCCCGGACCAGGATGGTTCTGTTGCCGTGGCGGCAGGCTTCGGGGTTGTGCGTCACCATGATGATGGTCAATCCTTCCCTGTTCAACTGGCGGAGGAGGGTCATAACGCCCTCGGCGGTTTCGCTGTCAAGACTGCCGGTGGGCTCATCAGCCAGCAGGATGGGCGGACGGTTGACAATGGCCCTGGCAATGGCAACCCGTTCCTGCTCGCCGCCGGAAAGCTGATCGGGCAAACGTTCCGCCTTGGAACCAAGCCCCACTTTTTCCAGAACCGCCCGGGCCATGGAGTCCTGCTCTTTGCCGGATATGCCGGTGATGGCCATGGGCAGCTTGATGTTTTCCAGCACCGTCAAATAGGGGATGAGCTGAAACGACTGAAAAATAATACCGATATATTCGCTGCGAAAGTCAGCCCGCTGTTCGCTGCTCAGGCCATAGATATCCAGGGAATCCACCAGAACCTGCCCCCGGCTCGGATGATTGAGCCCGCCGAGCACTGCCAGCAGGGTGCTTTTCCCGGAGCCGGACTGCCCCATGATGCTGATGAACTCCCCGTCATCAACGTGAAAATTCATATGCCTGATGGCGCTCACCGTGCTTGCGCCGGCCTGATAATCCTTGCCGACATCCCGGATTTCGATGAGGTGACGCACCTCGCATTCTCTTGTTTGCATAACTTCTCCTTACGTAACTGATCACGGGTTAAGCCCCAGAAGGGTGTCACCAAAAAAAAGCGATCGCAGAGTGGCACAGATGCGCGAAAGAGGCCTGTCCGCCATACATCAGGTATGCGGACAGGTCGGACAATGCAGATGCGGTGCCCTGTGCTCGCTTGTCTCCTTACAGAGCCCGCAAGGCGACACTGGGGTCAAGACCGCTGCCCTTCTTGGCCGGATAAAAACTGGCCAGCAGACTGAGCGAAATGGAAAGCAGAATGGCCAACCCGCCGAGGGCAATATTCACTCCGGCAAAAGTTCCGTTGGAAATCACAAAGGGCAGCACCGCCCAGGCGATGAGGTTGCCGCCGACAAACCCAAGGAACCCGCCCAGAAAACCGACAACGATCGCCTCCAGCAAGATGATCTGCATGACATGGCCCCGCCTGAAGCCGATGGCCCGGAAAATGCCGATTTCCCGGGTGCGCTCGTTCACCGCCCCCATCATGGTCACAAACACCAGCAGCGAGCCGATGAAAATCACCAGCCCGGCAACACCATAGCTGAAGGCCTTGAACAACTCAATGGACTGCATTTTCGACATCACCGCCTGCCTCAGCGCAGTGACCCTGGCTTCAGGAAATTTTTCCGCAATCTGCAAAACAAGTTCGGAGATCGGGCAATCCCGGCAAAAGGCAGCGATCTCCACCAGGGAAACAACACCCTTTTTGCCCAGCACCTCCTGAACAGCATGGAGATCGCCGATAATCATACCGTCTTCCGCCGCCCCGGTGGCCTGGAGAATCGCGGTCACCGTAAAAGTCCGGCTGCCGAGCTCCAATGTATCGCCAATGGCCAGGTGCAAGGCTTCCGCCGCTTCGGAACCGATGATCAGATCTCCTGAATCCGCCGGAGCGACGCCACCCAGATGCCACCAGGTTTTAAGCGGAAGTTCCACTGCAAAATCAACCCCCATCAAAAGTACCTGCCGCCCCATAATCCGGACCGGACCAAGAACCTTGGGAGCCACCGCTCCGAGATTCTCGCGGTTTTCAATCTCTCGGATCGCGGACAGATCTTTTTCGGCGAATTCCTGAACCGCATAATTAACGCCGCCCACAGAAATGCCGCCATAGCTCAAGGCCAGATTCTCGCTTCTGGGAACCATAACGATATTTGCGCCGAATTGGTCCAGCCTGTCCTCGATATCGCGGGTCATGCTTTCCGTGATGGACAACAGGGTAACAATGGTGGCGATCCCGAGCACCAGCCCGAGAACGAGGAAGATCACCTTTCCCTTGCGGCGCTTGAGGTTGTTACAGGAGATATGATAGAGTTTCATCTTTTTTTCCCGCGCAGTTCGGTCGGACTATTGACCTCCGGTCGCTGCGGCCTCCTTTTTCATGGTGTGCATCCGCTGGCTGTGGCCCACTTCATTGAGAAGCACGGCCTGGGCGCCCTGTTTCAGGAAAAAAGCTGAAATTCTTGCCGTATCAAGCACCTCCTTATTGAAGGTGACGACAACCCGCGAACCATGGCCGTCCACCACCACCTCGCGCACCCCGTCCTGTTTTTTGAGTTCAGCCAGGACCTGCTGAGCGTCATCATGATTGCCTGACACCTTGTAAATGGCATCTTCAAGCTGACGGTTTTGCAGAAAGGCGATGGACTTTGGAATGACGACCATGCCCAGCCCAAGGAGGATGACAAGGGAGACAACGGTCGCAACAAGACCGAATCCCACCCCCCGTTTCTTCACCCCCAAAACCCGTTCCCGCTTTTCCCGATATTTTTCAAAATCGTACGCCATCCGCACCACTGCCCCTTATTTTTTGTATTTGCAATACCAACTGTTCTGATCGATATCGGCCATGGCGATCACCAGCGTGCTCCCTTCAATCGTTCTGTTCAAAGGAGCCGGGTTGCAACCGCCTTTCACCTCGTTGATCCTGTCCGAAGCAAAACGCATGCGGCAGTTGAGGCAGACCATGAAGTCACCATCCTGCTCATACCCCTTTCCCGCACGGTAACAAACATCGCAGGCATCAATGGCCGCACGGATGACGCCATCTTTGCTTTTCAAAACAAAAAAAGTCACCATGACGCCATCAGTGGACTGTACCTTGAAATGGTGGGCCTTGCCGTCATTGATGGAGGCCAAAGGAATTTCCAGACGGTTCTTTGTCGGGACAAGAGTTTGCAGCTTTTCCCCCCAAAAACTTGCCATAGCCGTACCGACCAGCATCACGCACAAAAACACCGCTACAGCCACTCCACATATTTTCTTCATCGAACCGCTCCTCATTTTTTTTCAGGGCGCACCGCTGCCGAACAGCTTCCTGAAAAGCTCCCGCCAGGATGCGGCCGTTGCCGAGCACCCATTTGAGTCGCAACCGGAACAGGGTCTGGTTGTCGTATTCCCACCTTTTACATTCACCGATTCCTTCACGGATTTCGCCGGATACCCTATCTCCCCTAATACTCGGACAATGGATTCCTCATTCAAGGGAGGACGATGGTCTACACGCAACAATCCTTGTTCCAGATTTACCGACAAATCGACCATGCCTTGCTTCTTAAAAAGTTCACTGCGAATGGTGGAGAGGCAGGAACCGCAGGACATCCCCTGCACCTGAAATGTTGTGCTTTTCAGGGTGTCGGCAAAAGATGGAGTATTGCCTGAACCCCACAAGACGCAGGCCAAAATCCCGCTTACCGCCAACACCTTGAAAAAACATCGCATCATGCTTCCCTTTCTGACGCTCATTCTTGCGCACCTCCCGCCTTCTATGCATACTTAAGCAAGCGTTATGCCATAGAAAAAAAGAAAGGGGGAAATCCTTGCATGACAGGTATTTCAGGGATAAGAACACAGTGGAAAGCAATAAAAACAACACGATTGTAGAGAATATTCGCTACTGTGTTTGAAGAATATTCTCTACCAGGAGGAGGGATTTACTCAGATCTTGAATTTTTCCAGACGATAAATCAGGACATGACGCGGAATTTTGAGCAGGCGGGCCGCCTCGGAGCGATTGCCCTTGGCCTTGGCCAGGGCCTTTTTAATCAACTCCTGCTCGACCGCCTCAAGAGACAATCCCTCATCCGGAATTTCCGGTATTCCGTTTGCGGTTGCAGAATGGACTGCCGGATCAAGCTGGAGGTCGTCCGCTTCGATGAGCAACCCTTTGCGTAAGATAAGCGCACGCTCGACAATGTTTTGCAGCTCGCGGATATTACCGGGCCAGGGATGTCCCTTAAGTCGGGTCAAAGCCTCGACGGAAAATTTCACCCCGGCAGGAGCGTTTAGTTTCAAGAGAAAATGTGCAACCAGCCCCGGAATATCCTCACGTCGTTCCCGCAAAGGAGGGAGGGTCAAAAGAATAACCCCCAGACGATAATAAAGATCCTCCCGGAAGGTTCCCTGACTTATAGCCGCATAGAGATCCCGGTTGGAAGCGGCAATCAAACGCACATCAACCGGTTCCGGCTGGTCCGCGCCAACCGGCGTCACCACCCTCTCCTGAATGGCGCGCAACAGCTTGGCCTGCAGGTCCAGGCGAAGTTCGCCGATCTCATCGAGGAACAGGGTGCCGCCGGCTGCAGTCTGAAAACGCCCCTTGCGGTTGCTCACCGCCCCGGTGAAAGCCCCTTTGACATGGCCGAAAAGCTCACTTTCCAGAAGGTTTTCCGGAATTGCGGCACAGTTTACCGCCACCATGGACCCCTGTGCTCTGGGGCTGTGCTGATGGATCAACCTGGCCAGCACTTCCTTGCCGGTGCCCGATTCCCCCGCAATCAGGATGGTGGCCTCGCTGTTGGCCGCGCGCCGGGCCGTGTCGAGCAGTTCAGCCATGGCCGAATTAGCGGTTTCCATGCCCTCGGTTCCCGTGAGCCTGTTCACCTCGCCGCTCAACTGCTGCTTCTGCTCATGAAGTTGCCGCATCTCCAAGGCTTTCCGGCAGGAAAGACGCAGCGCTTCCCGATCAAACGGTTTGGCCAAAAAGGTGAACGCCCCTTTCTGCATGGCCTGGACCGCCAGTTCGATGGAGCCGAAAGCCGTGATCACCAGCACCGGGGTTACCGGCGAATCTTTTTTAACCGCTTCCAGAATCTGCAAGCCGTTCAGATCGCCAAGCTGCACATCGGTAATCACCACATCCGGGTCGTGCTTGCGAAAAAGCGCCAGACCTTCCCGGCCCGATGCCGCACCGAGCACGCTGAATCCTGCGCTGCTCAGGTTGTATTCGGTAACCCGCCGCAGGCTTTCGTCATCGTCAATCAAAAGTATCCGGGGTTTCATGCCTCAGCCTCCGCCATCATTGCGTCTGCCCAAGATCGGAGCCATTTTTTTCGGGAAGCCGGATCTCGAAGCAGGCTCCTCCTCCAGAACGGTCCGTGACCTGGAGGCTGCCGCCGTAGCTTTCCACGATCTTCCGACTGATCAGCAGTCCCAGACCGGTCCCATCCTTCTTGCCGGAATAAAACGGCTCAAAAATCTTTTCTTTTTCCGTGTCCGGCACGCCCGGGCCATCGTCGCAAAGAGAAATCAGCCAGCCCCCGGTTGCGGCGTCTTCGACCATGAGCCGGATATGGCCGCCTGCCGGGACTGCATCCAGAGCATTGAGTCCAAGATTCAGGAGAATCTGGGAAAACTTGGCGCTTTCCACCAGCAGATCCCGGGCCGCATCATTTTCCGGGAGAATAAAGCGTACCTGTTTTTCCTGAAGCTGTCTTTCCAGCAACGCACCCACATGCCTGGCAACCACGGCCAGCGGCTCGAGAACCTCTTCCCTTTCCTGGGGGCGCCCTTTGGAATACCGAAGAATTCCCTCCACCGTATCATGCAGTCTGCCCGTTTCCTTGAACAGGATATCCACGAACTCCCTTTTGGGGTGATCTCCCGGGAATTCATCGCGAAGAATCTCCGCAGTACCCTTGATGGAGGCGAGGGGATTTTTTATTTCATGGGCAAGGGAAGCAGACAATCTGCCAAGCGCGGAAAATTTCTGCGCCGCGGCCAGCCGGGTCTCCGCCTCGATGAGTTGGACGGTTTCTTCGTGGAGCCGGGCATAGGAGGACTGCAATTTCTCGGACAACTGCCGGTACTGTTCCCGCAACCGGTTCTGCCGCCCGGAAATAACCCCGACCAGCAGACCGGCGGCAAGGTACAGGACAATCTCGGTCAGTTCGCTTGCAGCCTGCGTACCGTGGCCGACATAGAGGAGAACATGGGGGATAAAGGCGATGGAGGAGAGCACGGCCAAACCCAGACCGCCACGCACGCCGAACCAGAGACCGCCAAGGACGATGGGAAAATAACTGAGCCGCCGGTAGGTGTTGTGATAAAAAACAAAATCGCCCGGGGTGAAAAAATGGAGCAAACCTATGGCCACAACAGAGAGGAGCAGGGCCGGAAAAAGAAATTTACGCATGCCGCCTCCCCCGGGTAAATCGTGATTGACGAGTAAATCTTTCCGTCACAACCGTTCCATTCGCGGTGGACCGGTCGACCGGCAGTATTCTTCGACAGAGCCGAATCGCACGGCTCCACTCAACCGTTGATTGCAACGACCTGGTCGGAGTGTGCTGGGGACACGGCAACAAAGAAAAAAAGCCGTCACCCTAAGATCGATAATCCGCGTTGATCTTGACGTAATCCAGAGAAAAATCGCAGGTGTAGATATCCTTGCTCCCCTTGCCGACATGGAGATCAATGGTCACTACGAACTCCGGCTTCTTCAGCACTGCAGTGGCGAAGGCCTCCACCTTTGCGCCCTGGCCGAGGCCATGCTTCACCATGAATACATCATCAAAGGCGATATCCACCTTCTGCTGATCAAACTCCGCGCCTGAACGGCCCAGAGCGGCGATAATCCTGCCCCAGTTGGCATCCTCACCGAAAAAGGCGGTCTTGACCAGATTGGAATTGGCCACGGTTCGAGCCGCCTGGTCCGCCTGAGCCTCAGTGGCCGCGCCCTGAACCCGTATCGTCACCAGCTTGGTAGCGCCCTCCCCGTCCCGGACAATCAGCAAGGCCAGTTCTTTGCACAGATCTTCCAGGGCCGCGGCAAAAGCGGCAAGCGCCTCGGGCCGGTCCTCGGCAATGGGTGGATGGTCCGCCATACCGTTGGCCATGAGCAGCACCGTGTCGTTGGTGCTGGTGTCGCCATCAACGGTTATGGCGTTGAAGGTTTTCCCCACAGCCTTTTTCAGGATGCTCTGCAGCAGATCGTGATCAATTTTTGCATCGGTGAGAATAAAGGAAAGCATGGTCGCCATGTTGGGCATGATCATGCCCGCGCCCTTGGCCATGCCCATAAGCGTGACGGGCTTGCCGTCGATAAGAGCGGTGCGCGTCGCAACCTTGCGGAAGGTATCGGTGGTCATAATGGCCTGGGCCACATCACCGAGACCGTCATCAGAAAGGTTCCGGGCCGCCTTGGGGATCCCCCGCTGAAAGCAGGCCAGTTCCAGTTGTTGGCCGATGATGCCGGTGGAGCACACCTGCACCAGTTCCTGGTCAATATTGAGGGCATCCGCCGCCATGGCCGTAGTCAACCTGGCCAGACGCATGCCTTCCTCGCCGGTACAGGCGTTGGCAATGCCGGAATTGACCAAAATGGCCTGGGCCTTGCCGGTTTTGCACCGTTCCATGTCAAGAAGCACAGGCGCCGCCTTGACCAGACTGGTGGTGAACACCCCGGCCACAACAGCAGGCTTGTCGCTGACGATCAGGGCAAGATCGAGCCGGTCCTTGCCGCGAATTCCGGAGTTTACCGCCGCTGCCTTAAAACCCTGTACTGAAAAATTTTCTGCCGACATATCACTTCTTCCCGCCGCTCTTGCCGCAGCACCGTTTATATTTCTGCCCGCTGCCGCAGGGGCAGTCGGCGTTGCGTCCGACCTTGTCTCCCTCGCGGGAAAACGGTTTGTGTTCATCATCGACCTCGCCGCGGCTCAACTGCATGGGCTGGCGCTGCTCCCGTCGTTCACGCTCCATTTCAGCCACCTCGTCATCCCGAACAAGCTGGAGACGAAACAGGGTGCTGACGGTCTGCGTTTTCACGGTGGAGATCATCTCGCCGAACATGTTGAACCCTTCCTTCTTGTACTCATCCAGAGGATTCTTCTGACCATAACCGCGCAGACCGATGCCTTCCTTGAGGTGATCCATGTTGAGCAGGTGTTCTTTCCAGTGGTGATCCACGATCTGCAGCAGAACAACCCGCTCCAGATGGCGCATGTTCACATCGCCGATTTCCTGTTCGCGCTTGGCATAACGATCTTCCAGCGCACCAAGGATCAGATCGGCAAAAGTGGAAAGATCGAGATCCTTTTTCTCCTCCTCACTCCACTCAGCGGAAAAGCCGAACAGCGCGGACATTCTTTCCGAGACTCCTGCCCAATCCCACTCTTCGGAAGAGATCCTCGGCTCGGCAAATTCCCCAGCCACCATGCCGGCCATCTCAGGGAACATATCGGTGACAACCTCATGAACATCGTCCGAACCCAGCACCTCGCGACGTTGACGGTAGATGACCTCACGCTGCTTGTTCATCACGTCATCATATTCGAGCAGGTGCTTGCGGATATCGAAGTTATGCCCCTCCACCTTGCGCTGGGCGTTTTCAATGGCCCGACTGATCATGGTGTGTTCGATGGGCTCGTCTTCTTCCATACCCAGTTTATCCATGATCCCGGAGATCCGGTCGGAGCCGAAAATCCGCAACAGATCGTCCTCAAGCGACAGATAGAAACGGGATGAACCCGGATCGCCCTGGCGACCGGAACGACCGCGCAGCTGGTTATCTATCCGTCGGCTCTCATGGCGGCTGGTGCCCAGAATATGCAGGCCGCCCAGCTCGATTACACCTTCGCCCAGTTTGATATCGGTGCCACGGCCCGCCATGTTGGTGGCGATGGTTACCTTGCCCTTCTGACCGGCATCGGCAACAATTTCAGCCTCCCGCTCATGCTGCTTGGCGTTGAGCACCTCGTGGGGCACGCCCACTTTCTTGAGCATGGCCGAGATCTTCTCGGAAACATCGATACTGATGGTGCCGACCAGCACGGGCTGGCCCTTCTTGTGCAATTCCTGGATCTCCCGGATAATAGCGCGATCCTTGGCCTTGGCGTTTTTGTAGATAACATCGGCATAATCCTGACGGATCATGGTGTTGTGGGTGGGCATGATAACCACGTCGAGATTGTATATCTTCTTGAACTCCGCTGCTTCGGTATCCGCGGTGCCGGTCATGCCTGCCAGCTTTTCGTACATCCGGAAGTAATTCTGGAAGGTGATGGAGGCAAGGGTCTGATTTTCCTTCTCCACCTTGACCCCTTCCTTGGCCTCCAGCGCCTGATGCAGACCATCGCTGAAACGGCGGCCCTGCATGGCCCGGCCCGTGAATTCATCCACAATCACCACCTGGCCGTCCCGCACCAGATAATCCACATCCCGCTTGAACAGGACATTGGCCTTGAGGGCCTGATTCAGGTGATGCAGCCACTCGATATTCCGGGGGTCATAGAGATTCTCCACCTCAAGCAGTTTCTCGCCCAGAGAAACCCCTTCATCGGTGAGCGAGACCGACCTGGCCTTTTCGTCCAAGGTGTAGTGCTCGTCGGCCTTGAACTTATGGATGATCCGGTCCACCTTCTCATAGAGCTCGGTGGACATCTCCGCTGGTCCGGAGATAATCAGGGGGGTTCTTGCCTCGTCAATCAGGATGGAATCCACCTCGTCGACAATGGCGTAATGGAATTCGCGCTGACAGAAATCCTGAAGTTCGAATTTCATGTTGTCGCGCAGATAATCAAAACCGAATTCGTTGTTGGTTCCGTAGGTAATATCGGCAGCGTAGGCCTCCCGCCGAGCCGTGTCATCCATCCCATGCAGGATGGAACCAACGCTGAGCCCGAGAAAATGGTAGAGCTTGCCCATCCATTCGGCATCGCGCCGGGCCAGATAGTCGTTAACCGTGACCACATGCACCCCGCGACCGGTAAGGGCGTTGAGATATACCGGCAGGGTGGCGGCCAGGGTTTTTCCCTCGCCGGTTTTCATTTCAGCGATCTTGCCCTGATGGAGAATCATGCCGCCAATGAGCTGCACGTCAAAATGACGCATGCCCAAAACCCGCCAAGCCGCCTCACGGCAAACGGCAAAGGCTTCTGGCAGCAAACTGTCAAGGGGAACTCCGGCAGCGAGCCGTTCCCGGAAGATCCCGGTCCGTGCAGCAAGGGCGGTGTCATCCAGATTTTTGATCTCGGGCTCCAGCTGATTGATCGCCGCCACCAACGGTTGAATGCTCTTGAGAACCCGTTCGTTTTTGCTGCCGAAAATCTTTTTCAAAACAGAACCGACCATATTTCCACTCCAGGAGGTCAACGCCGACAACATGCCAAAAAGCACACCCCGACGCGATCATCGTTTTTTAGGGGTTGCGACAAAACAACCTCTGCTTTTTCGATCCGTTTATAACGGTTCGTAATGCGGATACGCTATTCGGATAGCGATATTATTTTTCACAACCGGTCATTTTTCCCAGACCAGCGCTTCCTCGTTGCAATCAGGAAATTTCGGGCATTGAATACAATCACTCCATACCTTGTGGGGGAGTTCATTCTTGTCGATATGCCTGAACCCGAGCCGCTCAAAAAAAACAGGCTGATAAGTCAGGGTAAAAACCCTGGTGATCCCGAAATGATCGGCCTCAGCCAGGCAGGACTCAACCAGCTGCCGGCCGATCCCCTGCCCCTGGGCTTCTTCCGCCACAGCCAGGGAACGGATCTCCGCCAGATTTTCCCAGCAAACATGCAAAGCGCAGATACCGAGAATCTGCCCGGCCGAGGTATCATCCCCGTCCTTGACAAAAACATTGAAATCCCGCAGCTGATCGTACAAGGAACTCAAGGAACGGCCCAGCAATAAGCCCTTGTTGGCAAAATGCTGCAACAGGGCATACATCACCTTCACATCGTCCATTCTGGCATCACGGATCATGACGGTCTCACAAAAGGGAAAAAAGGTAAAAGGCCCGAAACAGACAAGCACATGGTTACAGAATAGTAAACGTTACAATCGAAGGTTCTCGATGTATGCGCTTCCCTGCGCTTGCGACACGCACGACATTGCTTCATTTTTTTCGCCCAACCGGCTGACGACAACCCGCTCGTTCTACCATAACCGCCCAAAAAGAAAAAGAATTCAGCAAAAAAGAATCAGGGATTCTGGAGCCGGGAAGCAGGCAGCAAAGCGATATACGCCTTGATTTTTTCCTCTTTTTCCAGCTTGGCGATGAGCTGATTGGCTTCAGCCAGCTTGTCGAACTTGCCCACATATATCCTGATGAACGGATCGTCCTTGTCCTCAGGCGGCACGGAAAACGCTTCATAGCCGCGACCGCGCCACTGGGCCACATCCTGCTGCGCCCGCTCCTGGTCACGAACAGCGGCAACCTGCAAAGCAAAGAAAGAAGGCTCGGCTTCGGCCCATTCCGTATCGGAATTCGGGGCAGATTCCGGCGGTGCTCCCGGTTCCACTCCCATGTCATGTTTTTGCTCGAGAGACGCACCGGACTCAATGGTCGATGACTTTCCCGGACGCAGCGATTCGGCAAGCTTTGCCAGCGAGGAACCTTGCTCTCCCGGGGCGGGTTGGAGAATGGTCTGTCCGGCCCAGATGCCGATAATGAACATCCAGAAAAAAATGCAGCCGGTGACCAGGGTCAGACTGAACATCCCCAACAGCCCCAGCTCAAAACGGATAACAAATCTGCCTTTCTTTTTCGGTGCGGTCATAAACGGATTCTCCATTGCCGGGAAACACCGGACAACGCCTCCTCATGCTGAACTTTATAACAGGACAAACAAATCCTACATGGATTCAGGGGCGCTCACCCCAATCAGGGCAAGGCCGTTTCGCAAAACCACCCGCACCCCCATGGCCAGCCAGAGACGGGCCCGGCTCAATTCCTCATCCTCGGAAACAATCCGATGCTTATTGTAGTAACTGTGAAACTGCCCGGCAATATCCTGGAGGAAAAAAACCAGCCGGTGCGGCGCCAGATCAAGGGCCGCACCCTCCACCAGAGCCGGAAAACCGGCCATTGCCTTGAGCAGCTGAGTTTCCTCATCCAGAACAAGTCTGCCCAGAGGCACATCCTGCAAACTCCCCGGAGAAACACCCTTGGCCTCGGCCTGTCTGCTGATACTATGCAAGCGGGCATGGGCGTACTGGACATAATAGACCGGGTTTTCCTGGCTGGTCTTGGTGGCCAGATCCAAATCAAACTCCAACTGGCTGTCCGCCTTGCGCATGAGGAAAAAGAAACGGGCCACGTCCGGGCCTACCTCGTCGAGCAGTTCGTCCACCGTCACAAAATTGGCCTTACGGGTGGACATCTTCACCTGTTGCCCATCGCGCATCAGGGTGACAAACTGATGCAGGACCACAGTCACCTTGGCCGGATCGTAGCCCAGGGCCTTGACCCCGGCCAGTACGTCTGGCACCGTGGCGATATGGTCGGAACCGAAGATGTCGACCATCCAGTCGAAACCGCGTTTAAATTTCTCCCGATGGTAGGCCATGTCCGGCAGACGGTAGGTCGGCTCCCCGGTGGACTTGATGATGACCCGATCCTGGGGCAGGTCAAACTCGGTGCCCTTGAACCAGACCGCCCCGTCCTGATCGTAGGCCAACCCCTTTTCCCGCAGGGAAGCGACCACATCATCGACCAACCCGTTCTCATAGAGCGAGTGCTCATTGTAGTAATTGTCAAAAACAATGCCCAACCGGTGCAGAGTCCCGTTGATGTCGTCGAAAATAACCCGTTCAGCCTTGCTCTTAAACACCATGACATCGGGCTCATCCTTAAGGGTATCGCCCTTCTCGTTGATGAGTTCCTGAGCAATATCACGGATATACTGGCCCTGATAGCCGTCTTCCGGAAAGGCAAAAGGCAACCCCAGCGCTTCCAGGTACCGGGCCCGGGTGGATTCTCCCAGCACCCGCATCTGGCGGCCGGCATCGTTATAATAATACTCTCTGGTTACCTGATGGCCTGTGGCAGCGAGCAGCCCGGCGATGGCATCGCCGAGAACGGCCTGGCGTCCGTGCCCGACACTCAACGGGCCGGTGGGATTGGCGCTGACAAATTCGACCAACACCTTCTTGTTCTCGCCGATGGTGCTTTGGCCAAAGGACATATCCTGAGCACAGACTTCGGGCAGCACGGACTGCCAGACAGCTTGATTGATGTAACAATTGACAAATCCGGGCCCGGCGATTTCCACCTTCTCCAGCAGCTCGGTATGGGGGCTGAGCATCTCCACCAACTGCGCCGCAATGGCCCGGGGATTTTTCTTGTCCTTACCCGCCACGACCATGGCGAGATTTGTGGCAAGATCTCCCTGACCCGCGTGCTTGGGCTCATCCAGAGAATATCCTCCCGCCGCAGCGGCGGACCAGAATCCGGATTCAACCCCCTGCTCGAAGCATTGGTCTATCAATTTTTTGAGGCGTGTCTTGATCATTGCAGTTCTAATCCAAAAGAAATTTTGTAACTGTTCAGCTCACGCTGTCGACATACACCTGACGATTACAGGAACCGAAAAGACAGAGGATTTCATAATTGATGGTATCCGACCAGCGGGCGATCTCTTCGGCACGGATTTCCTCCGCACCTTGACGCCCAAGCAGCACAACTTCATCTCCAACCTTGACCTCGGGGATATCAGTCACATCAGCCATGCAGGCATTCATGCAGATCATGCCGCGAATCGGCGCCCGCTTTCCAGCCAGCAGTACTTCACACTTGCCCGTCAATCTCCGGAGATAGCCGTCGTCATATCCCACCGGCAAAACCGCCAGCCTGGTCGGGTGTTCAGTCACATACCTGTGACCATAGCTGACCCCCTGCCCTGCCGGAATCTCTTTGACCTGAAGCACTCTGGTCATAAAACGCATGGCAGGCCGCAGATCCAGAGCTGAATCCTGGTGCAGCCAATCCGTCGGATAACAGCCGTACAGGGAAATACCCGGGCGCACAAAATCACACCGCATCCGGGGATATCGCAACAGAGTGGCCGAATTGGCAACATGAGTGATCCGCCCTTGGCCAACGTTTTGCACCCTGGCCAGCAGCTCCTGAAACACTCCGTACTGCTTCTCGGTAAGATTATCGCCTTCCACATCCGCTTTGGGGAAATGGCTTGCGATCCCGGCAAGATACAGATTGGGAAACCGGCTCAAGGAGGAGACGAAGGACTCGAACTCATGGGGCAGAAGACCAAGACGCCCCATACCGACATCAACCTTTATCTGTATCCCTTTCCGGCAACCGATCTTTGCCGCCTGCGCGTCCAGGGCCTCCAATGCCTCGAGAGTATAGACCACCGGGGTAAGGTCATGGGCCACCGCCTCCTCCGCCCCCTGCCGGTCAACTCCGAGCATAATCACAATCTGTCCGGCTATCCCGTCCTGGCGCAGCTGTACCCCCTCCTCGACCTCGGCCACGCCGAAAGCCGTGGCCCCTGCCTCGGCAAAGGCCTGGGCCGCAGGGATAAGACCATGCCCGTAGGCATCGGCCTTGACCACTGCCAGAATACCCACCGCCGGGCCGACCAGTTTTCGCACCTGCCGGAAATTATGGCGCAGGGCGGCACGATCAACCTCCACTTTATTCCAGGAAGGTGTTCCCATACCAAGCAACCCGTTTTTTCAGCGAATAGGCATTGTTGCAATCGCAAAGAAGCGCCGACTTCAAAAAGCCACGACGCTTTTTACTTGTGTGCAATTCCTTTAAGTCCTTCGCGCGTTCCATTCCCGCCAGATGAGCCGACTCGACAAGAGAAGAGCCCAGCCGACAGCAACATATATAACACTGACCACCAGATGAGGCACTTCGGAATTACGCAACAACCGTCCACCGAGCATCATGCAGATAACCAGCCCCCACATCCCCCAGGAATATACCCCGCCCACACACATTCCATCCGGGCGGGCCACGATCCGGGCGATATTCTTCCGGGCGGCCCGCTCTATGACCAGAAACGCTTTTGCCGTACCAAGCACCAGGCCAAGAAGCAAAAAAATCACGGAATGGGTTTCGTCCAGAAGATAGCCGCGCACCATCAGGTACAGACCGATGAAGCTCCACATCATGGCGGCAACAAGAAGATTGGTGCCAACGCTTGCCCCCGGCTTCAACCGCGCAAACCAACTCATGCTTCCCAACTTCGAGGCTGCCATACCATAACGAACCCACCCTTCACATGCAAATAAATAGGCCTATTCCCATGTTTGGGAATAGGCCTACACACTTCACAAAATGTTCTGCACACCGTTGCCCCATGCATAACAAGGGGGCGGCATAAGGAGCCGTAACGAAGTGGCTCAA
>Ga0180009_10001369_pt1 | contig 30062 bp, 24 predicted proteins | sample OS_PC_MetaG_FD_123537 | JGI IMG/M metagenome (GOLD analysis project Ga0180009, IMG submission 123537) | Groundwater microbial communities from the Aspo Hard Rock Laboratory (HRL) deep subsurface site, Sweden - OS_PC_MetaG | ecosystem: Environmental > Aquatic > Deep subsurface > Groundwater...
TGTTTTTCTAAAAAAGCGAATTGCTATTTTCGCCGATGGTTGTTTTTGGCATGGTCATAATTGTAGAAACCTAACACCAAAACAGAACTCAGAATACTGGCAAAAGAAAATTGAAAATAACAGAATTCGAGATAAACAGATTAATGAAAGATTAGAACGAAAAGGTTGGAAAGTTATTAGAATTTGGGAATGTGAAATTAAGGGAAAAAATAAAGAAACATTAAAAAATAAAATAATCTTGTGAAAAAATCTATGTTAACGCTAATTGAGCCTCTTTGGTCCATAGCTGAGAAAGAGCTTAAGCGAGCGAACATTGTTACAGTAATCGGTTATTCGTTTCCAGAATATGACAAGAAAGTGATAGACTTATTTTCCAGGTCGTTGGCGCCGTACACAAAATTACAGATTGTTAATCGTTGCGAGCGTAAAGAACATGAAGGCGGGAAAAGAAACGCCATTCTTATAAAATATAAAAAATTGTTTCCGACGCTGAAGACGGAAGTTGACATTTGTTTGAATGGGTTTGAGGGTTACATAGATAATCATAAAAACTGACCAGGTTGCCCTCTCGAAATCGGAAAAGTAAAGGATGTCCCAAGATACAGTTCCGCAATTCCAATCTTCAGGGGTTGGGAAGTTATGGATGTCCAGCAAAGCCGTAGGGCAGATTCACGATTTTGCCGTAAAGGAGAAAGAAGATGGCAGGCATTAAAAAACTCGACCTTAAAAGCAAAAACATAATAGATGCGCAGAAAGCAAAACTAAAAGAGCTTTTCCCTGAAGTCTTTACAGAAGACAAAATTGATTTTGATAAGCTGCGTTTGACTCTTGGGGATGATGTTGATGATGGTGAAGAGCGTTTCGGCATGACATGGCCAGGCAAGCGTGACTGCTTTAAGGTTATTCAGGAACCCAGTATTGGGACGCTCAAGCCATGCAGAGATGAAAGCGTCAACTGGGATAAAACGAAAAATCTGTTTATTGAAGGCGATAATCTGGAAGTGCTCAAGCTGCTTCAAAAGTCTTATTATGGCAAGGTCAAGGTGGTTTGTATTGATCCGCCTTATAACACAGGCAATGAGTTTATCTATCCTGATAAATATTCAGAATCTTTGGAGACCTATCTGGCTTATACCGGCCAGGTGGATGCTGAGGGGCGGAAGTTTTCAACCAATACAGAGGCTGATGGGCGCTTTCATTCCAAATGGTTGAATATGATGTATCCGAGGTTGTTTTTGGCGAGGAATTTGTTGAGGGAAGATGGGGTTGTTTTTATTAGTATCAACGAAAATGAACATGATAATTTGATAAAACTATGTAATGAGATTTTTGGGGAAGAGAATTTTATAGCAGATATCTGTGTAATTAGTAATTGGAAAGGTCGCTCAGATGATAAATATGTGGCAACAGCCCATGAGTATCTATTATTCTATAAAAAAAATGTTTTTGTAACATTTGGATTGCCATTGCCAAATGATTATCTGGAAAACTATCAAGATCTTGATTCAGAAGGAAATCCAATCCGTTTATTAGGCTTAAGGAAAAGAGGTGCTGGCGCACGTCGTGAAGATCGGCCGAATATGTTTTACCCATTCTATGTCAACCCATCAGATAAAACTGTTAGCCTTGAAAAATCTAAGAAGCATAGCATTATTGTTATACCTAAATTTTCAGATAGTAAAGATGGAAGGTGGCGTTGGGGAAAAGAAACAGCTCAAAAAAGACTATTGGAAATTACGGCACGGACCGTCTCGCCTTCCAATAGATGGGATATTTTTCAGATAGATAGAGCATATGTTAATGGTAATCTTCGTCGTGTTAAACCAAAGTCTGTTTGGAATGAGAAATTTTTCTCAAATGAAGCGGGTGGTCTTACTTTTAAAAGTATAATGGATATCAAGGCTTTTGAAAACCCAAAACCAGTTGAACTAATTAAATGTTGTCTGAAACAGTCAACTAAAAAAGATGATTTGGTATTAGATTTTTTTTCAGGTTCCTGCACATCAGCCCACGCAGTCTTTGACCTCAACAAAGAAGACAACGGTAACCGCAAATTCATCATGGTGCAACTTCCTGAACCATGCGAAGAAAATTCAGAAGCTTTTAAAGCAGGATATAAAAATATTGCCGACATCGGTAAAGAACGCATCCGCAGAGTTATAAAAAAGATCGAAAAAGAACAGGACTGCAAGCTGGATTTTGGAGAGCCCAAACAGGATCTCGGCTTCAAAGTCTTCAAGCTCGACAAATCCAACTTTAAAATATGGGATGGCAATATTGCACACAAACCGATCCAGGAACAGCTTAAGCTTGCCATTGACCACATTGACCCGAACAGCAAGGAAGAAGACATCCTCTATGAAATCCTTCTCAAGTCCGGTTTTGAACTGACAACACCTGTCGAAAAACTTACTGTTGAAGGCAAAAAAATTTATTCTGTTGCTGAAGGCGCTCTCCTTATTTGCCTTGAAAAGAACCTCACAAAAGAGCTTATCCGTGCAATTGCTAAAAAAGAGCCACACAGAGTTGTATGCCTGGATTCCGGTTTTAAAGGCAATGACCAGTTAAAAACAAATGCCGTGCAAATAATGAAATCATTTAAGGTTGAAAGTTTCAGGACTGTCTAACCATGAAGTTTAAATTTGACGCAAAACAGCAATATCAGCTTGACGGTATAAATGCAGTTGTTGAGCTTTTTAATGGACAGCCATTAAGCAAAGGATCATTTGAACTTACTGTTAGTGAGACCTTTATGGGGGCTTCACAGGCCCTGACTCATCTTGGTATTGGCAATAACCTTGAAATGAAAAATGATGAAATAAATAACAATCTGAAAAAGGTTCAAACGCGAAACAACATAACCCGCCGGACAGACATTAAAACACAAGGTCTGAATTTTGCCATTGAAATGGAAACCGGCACTGGTAAGACCTATGTTTACCTGCGAACCCTTTTTGAATTGAATGATAAATACGGTTTCAAGAAGTTCATTATTGTTGTTCCATCTGTTGCTATACGGGAGGGCGTGCTCAAATCAATTGAAATTATGAAGGAGCATTTTCAAAGCCTTTACAACAATATTCCGTTTAATCATTTTGTATATGATTCAAAAAGCGTTAATGATCTGCGGGGTTTTGCCGCTGCAAATGAAATGCAGATAATGATCATAAACATAGATTCATTCAATAAAAAGGCAAACAATATTATTCATGATCTGCGTGATAAAATGGGCGGCAGAAGACCCATAGAATTTGTGCAGGCCACAAATCCCATTGTGATTATGGATGAGCCGCAAAATATGGAAAGCGCAAAGGCAAAGGAAGCTATCGCATCTTTAAACCCGCTTTGCACTCTTCGTTATTCTGCAACACATAGAGACAAGTACAATCTTATTTATCAGCTTGATCCGATTGATGCATTTCAGATGAGGCTTGTAAAGAAAATATCCGTGGCGCCGGTTCTTGCTGAAAACAATGCAAATGCAGCTTTTATCAAAGTAAACAATATTACTAACAAAAACGGCAGATTCAGTGTCAACCTGACTATCCATAAACAGACAGATGACGGCCCAAAAAATACAAAGGTTGCAGTCAAACAGGATGATGACCTTTTTATCAAATCCAATGAACGGGAAATGTATAGGAACGGTTTTATTGTTACCGAAATTAATGCCAGACCCGGCATGGAATATGTGAAATTTTCAAATGGAATCAGGCTGTCCCTTGGTGAGGAGCAGGGAGGCTTCAGGGATGATATTATAAAAGAACAGATACGGGAAACAATAAAAGCACACTTTGAAAAAGAAGCTCAGGTTGTGAATTCGGGGATAAAGGTGCTTTCCCTGTTTTTTATTGATAAGGTTGCAAATTATCGTGTCTATACAGACAGCGGATATGAAAACGGTATTTATGCCGATTGGTTTGAGGATTCATATGCCAAGGTTGCCGAAGATTACAGGACGCTGTTTAACAAAGAGATTCTGCCGGCCGGCAAAGTTCATAATGGATATTTTTCTAAAGACAAAAAAGGTGAAAAAGGAAAATTTACCGATACAAGCGGGCAAACAGCAAAAGATGAAGACATATACAGCCTTATTATGAAAGACAAAGAGAAACTTCTCAGCCTTGACACCCCATTAAAATTCATTTTTTCACACTCAGCGCTGCGTGAAGGCTGGGACAATCCAAATGTTTTTCAGATATGCACATTAAGTAGTTCAACATCAGTGATAAAAAAAAGGCAGGAGATTGGTCGCGGCATGAGGCTTCCTGTAAATCAGAATGGTGAGCGTATCCAGGACGAATATATAAATAACCTCGTTGTTGTGGCAAATGAAAGTTACGATGAATTCGCTGCTTCGCTTCAGAGAGAATTTGAAGAAGACTGTGGAGTTGTCTTTGGTAGGCTTCCGATGGATGCATTTATCGGAATTAAGTTTACACGTGACGAAGAGGAAATCGTCATAGATGAGAAACAATCTGAAAAGATCTGGAATAAAATAAAAGATCAGGCTTTTATCGAAGATGATGGATTCATCAAAAAGGAATTCAATGAAGCTGTAGAAAATATGACCTTTGAAGTCGAAAACGAATTCAAGGCAGTTAAACTTGAGATTGTAAAAACAGTCGAAAAGTATCAGCTTGAGAAACATATTGAAGACTACAGCAAGAAAATAAAAGGCAAAATCAACGAAAAGGTACTTCTTGATCCTGAGTTTGAAAAGTTCTGGAACACAATAAACACAAAAACTATATACTCGGTAAACTATTCTACGAAAGAACTGGTCGAGAAAGCTTCTTCTGCTATTATGAAAATGGAAAAAATCGATCCTCCGAAAATTCGCACTTCAATGGCTGATATTGAAGTTTCAAATAAGGGCGTAAGCGCAATGCTTGTAAGAACACCGACGACCGCTTATGTGGCAAGATTTGTACGTGTTCCAGATATCCTCACCTATATTCAGGGCAAAACAGAATTAACCCGCAGCACAATTTATGAAATTCTTGTAAAATCAAAACGGCTTGATGACTTTCAGATAAACCCCCAGCAGTTTATGAATTCTGTTGTGAAAGAAATCAGGGCTGTTCTGAATTATATGATTATTGAGGGCATCAAATATGAAAAACTTGAGGGCATTACATATGAAATGTCAAGGTTGAGGGATGATGCCCATAAATTGAACTTTTCCAAAGAACGCATAGTTCCAACAGGCAAATCGGTTTATGATTATATTCTATACGACTCGGGTGTTGAGAAAAAGTTCGCTGAGGGTTTGGAAGCATTAAAAGACGTAAAATATTTCATAAAGCTGCCAGGATGGTTTCAGGTGCCAACACCTATTGGCAGCTATAATCCTGACTGGGCAATATTAAGAAAAAACGGCGATATCGTTTATATGATACGGGAAACAAAAGCCACAAAAGACCAGATGCAACTGCGCGGTTTTGAAAGCGCAAAAATCAAGTGCGGAGCGCGTCATTTTGAAACAATCGGCGTTGATTATGCTGTGGCAACATCAATTATAGATGCGAATTTATAAAAAATTGAGAAAGCAGAGTGGGTCACGTTTGTAACCGTGGCTATAGTTCAAAGTCTGGACAGGTGATTATGTGTTTGAAAATGAGTGGCAGACGTTCCGCACTAAAAAAACCGCTCGCTGGAGCTCAAAAGCATATTCCGGGAATGCCTGCCTGGGCGGCGCAAGATAGCGGTAAAGGTGGTGGATATTTTTGGTAATGACACCATGAAGATAATGGAAGTAACGGTAGGAGGGCGTAACTAATGGAAAGAAATGAAATAATACGTATCCTGCGCAACTTTGTGGAGATGAACAAAGATAGATACGAAATCATACGGATCGGTGTTTTTGGTTCAGCGGCCAGAGACAGCATGAATGAGCAGAGTGATATTGACGTTGTTGTTGAGCTTGGCAAACAGGACTTATTTAATATTATTGGCATCAAGCAAGACCTGGAAGAACAATTTTCCAAACCTGTGGATGTTATCAGTTACAGGGAAAAAATGAACCAATTTCTTAAGAAAAGAATAGATAAAGAGGCAGTCTATGTATGACTGGAAAAAAGCCAAAGGCATGAGAGATATTATCAGTCACCATTATTTTGATATGAACGCTGAGGCAATCTATAATGTTTGCAAAAACAATATTCCTGAAACTGGCACAAACCATAAATAAAATGATTAGAGAATTATCATAATGGCGCTACACAAGGACTTTCCAAAGCCACCGCATGCAATCCTCAATCCGGATATCCGCTGGTTTCCCGCGGATGAAGCTCTTAGTGAGTCAAGCTATGAAAAGTTGCTGCCGTCGGCAGCCGGATTCGCGGCCTTTATTACAATTTGAAACGCATAGTTTGGGTTCTATATAATTTCTTAGGATCGATATGTTTTATCGAGGAATAAAAACTAATATATTTATAAATATTGCGGTGCTGTTAGTGCTGGCAATGATTCTGATTGATTTTGTAATTACTATTGCAGTTCAAAATATTCTGATTCGATCTGAAATTTCAAAAGGCGCCTTTCTTATTTCTTCAATAGAAAATGAATTAATACATTATGATGAGACAGGAAAAATTTTATCTGATTTAGATTTTAAGGCTAAATTGAATAAGATGTTAAATGAATCAGGTTTTTCTGGTGCAGTTATTTTAGATACAAAAGGAGATCAGATTTATTTCAATGGAGAAAGTGGTGCTCCACAGGACCAAATTAAGGAGCTTACACAACGGGCAGTCCTGGCAAGGGAAAAGATAACCGAATTTTCGGGTACATCATGGGGAGTTTTTTGGAAACAAAGTCGTTTTTTGATTATATCAGCACCATTAGTCAGAGGAGAAGATATTATTGGAGGCGCCGGCGTTGTTTTACAGCTTGAAGAGGTATATAGTCAATTAAGACACACACAGCGCTTAATATTTATATATATTTTAGTAAATGCTGTTATTTTTACACTCTTCGGCCTTTATCGGCTTTCAAAGGTTACAGTTAAACCATTAAACAGATTAATTAAGAGAGCCAATGAATACAGAGAAGATGATGAGTTGTTTTTTCTGTATGAAAAAGGTGACAATGAGTTTAATAAACTGTCAAAGTCTTTGAACAGCATGTTAAAAAGAATTTCTGAGGATAAAGACAGGCTCCAAAATACAGTCAAATCACTTGAGAAGGCAAATTTCGACTTACAGCAAGCGCAAGAAGATATTATAAGAGCAGAAAAATTAGCTTCCGTTGGCAGATTATCTTCAGGCATTGCCCATGAAATTGGCAACCCTGTAAGTATCGTAATCGGTTATCTTGAGCTGCTTAGAAAAAAGGATATTACCGATAAGGAAAAAGAAGAATTTATTGATCGTTCACAGAAAGAGATAAACAGAATAAATAATCTTATAAGGCAGTTGCTTGATTTTTCAAGGCCTTTAGGCGTTGGCTTGAAAGCAGTCTCTGTTCATGAAATAATTAATGATATTACAAAAGCCTTAAAAATTCAGCCTATATTAGAGAATATTAATTTGGAGCTGAATTTAGCAGCGAGTATAGATACAATTATGGCAGATCCTGATCAATTGCGTCAGGTATTTTTAAATTTGATTATTAATGCTGCTGATGCGATTAATTCTGTTAACAACAAATCAGATGGCAAGATTATTATTGAAAGTAAATCTCTAACAAAAGATGATGATAATACAGGAGTTAATCCAATTAAGTTAAATATTGAACTTATGGATAATGGCCCAGGCATTTCAGAAGAAAATATCAATAATATTTTTGATCCTTTTTTCACTACTAAGGAACCTGGCAAAGGAACGGGCTTAGGTCTTTCAGTTTGCTTCATGATTATTGACAAATTAGGCGGAAATATCAAAGCAACCAGCAAGAAAGGAAAAGGGACAACTATAACGATCACTTTACCTCTTTATGTCAAAAGTTGAGAAAATCAAAATGGATAATAAGTCAGCACAGAAACGCTTGCTGGTAATTGATGATGAGGAGAACATGCGTCACATGTTAGCCAGCTTGCTTGGCAAAGCCGGTTATCTTGTTGATACAGCATCTGATGGGTATGAAGGCTTGCAGATGATAGATCTTAATCAATATGATTTTATACTTTGTGACATCAAAATGCCCAGGATCGATGGCATGGAATTTTTAAAGTCTGCACGTGATAAAATAACGGACACTCCAGTAATAATGATGTCGGCATACGGTACAATAGATACGGCCGTTGAAGCCATGAAATTGGGCGCATATGATTATATATCAAAACCTTTTAAAACAGATGAGGTATATCTTACCCTAAAAAAGGCAGAAGAGCGGGAAAGTTTGAAAAGAGAGAACTTTCAGCTCAAAGAACGTATTAAGAGAATTAAAGAGGATTATAACTTCGGAAAAATGGTAGCCAAAAGCAGAGTAATGCAGTCAATATTCAGTCTATCGGCTAAAGTTGCAAAATATGATACTACGGTATTAATTTATGGTGCCAGCGGAACAGGAAAAGAATTAATTGCAAGGGGCATACACTTTACCAGCGACAGGTCAAAGAATTCATTTGTTCCTGTAGATTGCGGCGGAATACCTGAAAATTTGTTAGAAAGCGAACTTTTTGGATATAAAAAAGGAGCCTTTACTGGTGCATTAAAGGACAAAATCGGGCTTTTTGAAGAAGCAAACAGGGGGACAGTTTTTCTTGATGAAATAGGTGAGATGCCGCTGTCTTTACAGGTTAAACTGCTGAGGGTATTGCAGGAAAATGAAATCAGACCGGTGGGTGATTCAAAATCAAAGAAAATTGATGTTCGTGTGCTTGCTGCAACTTCAAAAAACCTGGAGGAAGAGATAAAAAATGGTACTTTCCGTGAAGATTTGTTTTACCGGCTTAATGTATTGCCTATAAACTTGCCGCCATTACGAGAAAGAAATGAAGATATACCCCTTTTATGTAATCATTTTATAAACCAATTTAATAAAAGGCTTAATAAAGATATAAATGGTATTATTCCGGCTGCTATGTCTCTTTTACTGAAGCACGATTGGCCTGGGAATGTCAGAGAATTGGAGAATGTAATTGAGAGAGCAATAGTGCTTGCGGAAGGCAAATTGCTTGCGCCTGACAACTTTCCTTCTTTGCTGGAGAAAAGGGTAGGCACAGATCTGCCGGATAAAATTTTTAAGGGATATTCTTTAAAAGATGCGCAGAAAGCTCTCGAAGAAATACTAATTAAAAAAGCTCTAACAAAAACAGAGGGAAATCGTACTAAAGCGGCAAAACTGCTTGAGATAAGCCATCCTTCTTTGTTAAGTAAAATTAAGGCATACAAAATATTAAGTTAGTACAATTTAATCCATAGCCCATTTGAGCAGCAAACTTCCCCAGGTAAAACCCGCGCCAAATGTTGAGAGAACAACCCAGTCTCCCTTTTTCATCATTTTTTTCTCATAAGCTTCTGACATGGCAATAGGTATTGTTCCTGCTGTTGTATTGCCATATTTGTCTATGTTTATAATTACCTGATCTTTAGTAAGTTCCATCTTATTTGTTACAGCATCAATTATTCTTAAATTTGCCTGATGGGGAATTAAAAGCTTTATATCTTTGGCGGTAAGTCCGTTTTTTTCCATAATTTTTGTTGAAACATCTACCATGCCGTTAACTGCAAATTTAAATACTGTTTTACCTTCCTGATAAAGAAAGTGCTTTTTTTCTTTTACAGTATCATAAGAGGCCGGCAGTAAACTTCCCCCAGCCGGCATACCTAAGTACTTATATCCTGAGCCATCCAGATGAAGAATAAAATCCTCAATTCCAAGGTCTTTATCATTTGATGGCTCTAAAAGGACGGCTCCTGCACCGTCTCCAAATATAGGACATGTATTCCGGTCTTCATAGTCAATTACAGAGCTCATCTTGTCAGCACCGATTACCATAATTTTATTATATTTTCCTGTTTCAATAAATTGAGAAGCTGTAGCCAAAGCATAAACAAATCCTGCGCATGCACCATTTAGATCAAATCCCCAGCCTTTTGTGGTATTAAGCTCTTTTTGAACCAGAGCCGCTGTGGCCGGGAAAAGCATATCCGGAGTTATTGTGGCAACAATAATCAGATCAAGTTCATCGGCTGATATATTTCTTTGCTCAAGCACTGTCTTTGCGGCTTTGGCTGCCATGTAAGAAGTGCCTTTATCATTATCGAGAATCCTTCTTTCCTTTATTCCCGTCCGTGTTGTTATCCATTCATCACTTGTATCAACCATTTGCTCGAGATCTTTATTTGTAAGTTTGCGATCCGGAACATAATGACCGACCCCCGTAATAATTGCGCGCATTAAGGTCCCCCTATAAAATCATTTGATTTTTAATTTTCATCATCTTTCAATAGTTTGAAAATTAACCTTGATGTAAAAGCTTGTGCTAAGGAAATAACATAAAATTTCTGAATAAAATACCATATTTATTACTTGGGTGCAATATTTTTGGACTTACGATCACCATGGTGAAAAATATGTGTAAGTTCTATGCTGACAGAAAATTGAAGCGAACTCTTCTGTCGATTGCCTCGTGGTAAATTTTCATATATTGGTTGGCGGAAATTGCCCATGATGAGTCTTTTACCATTCCATTTTTTACAAGCTCTCCCCATCGCTTCGGGTTTTTATTACATATCTCAATGGCCCGGCCGATGGTTACAAGCAGCAACTCAGCCGCATGTGGAATGTTGGCCATTGCGAAACTGTTGGATACAGGTTCCTTAAATCCGAAACCGTTGCCATTCAACCCTGCCTGCTCATCTACAACGGTGTCAACTAATCCACCGGTAAAGCGAACAACTGGTATGGTTCCATACCGCATACTTATCAACTGGGCAAGTCCGCATGGTTCATAGGTGCTCGGCATCAGAAGCATATCTGATGCCGCATATATAAGATGAGAAAGCTCGGGTTCAAATCCTTCAAAAAAGAACATCTTATTTCCGGGCATATCTGCTAATCTGTGTATTTGGGCTGCATACCGCTTACCGTGGGAGTCCAGCGGGTGAGACGCGCCGAGAACGATAATTTGAATATTTTCCAAACCGCAGATTTTTTCCAACACCGGCATCAAAATGGCTATTTTCTGATCAGATAGTCGCCCGATTAAAGAAAGAAGGTGTGCATCATCTTTTAGTCCTGAAAAAGGCTTGCGATTATCTCGGCCCCAGCTTTTCAGCAGTTGTCGAATGAGCCGTTTTTGTTTAAGAATCACATTGATAGCGTCTGATTTTGAGTAGTTATAGGGAGAGATGTTGGGATCGTCCGCTGGATTCCATTCCGCAGTGTCAATTCCATTGACTATGCCGCACAGATCACGAGATCGCTCTCGAAGCAGATGCTCAAATCCCCCGCCAAAAGCCGGGGTCCGAATTTCATGGGAATATGTGATGCTGACTGTGTTTATCAGATCGGCAAACCCTAATCCACCTTTTGTAAAGTTAAACCTGGCCTGATGTTCAAGCGATCTTGTTCGAAGGGGCTGAAATGCCCATGATCCTAAACCTGCCAGGTACAGCAACCTTTCAGCAGGCGTTGGATATTCTTTATCTGGGAAGGCTCCCTGATAGAAGTATCCTACATTATGGGTTGTATAGAGAGTTGCAATTCGCCCCAGGTAAGGATCTTTTCCATACAATGTGTTCAAATATACTGGGATTAAGCCGGTGTGCCAGTCATTGCAGTGAATAATATCCGGCCGAAAATTTTCAAAAACTCTTAAAAACTCAATTGTTCCCCTGCACAAAAGGATGGCCTGCTCGGGTAAATCCTTTGCTTGATCGAATTCTTCGATACAAAGGAGATAGCATGGTACGGATGGTTCATCACTATGGGATTTCGGTAGTATATATTGACAGATATGTGCAGACCGGATTTTATCCCCGAATGGCACAGAAATATCTTTCGTAATGACCGTATGGAACCTGTCGTTAATCCCTTTTCCTGAGACGGTTTGATAACCTGGCATCAGTACCCGAATGTCGATATCCTCATGTAAGGCAAATGCTTTCGCAAGCGCTGTGGCTACATCCCCCAAGCCGCCGGTACCGTCAATACCTCTGACCTGATTGGAGACAAGAAGAATTTTAAGCTTCATTGCAATATCTTTTCAGTTTTGAGGTTTCAGCTTTATACTCATTATAGATATTTTAATATTTTCCGCCGGCTGTTATAGAACTCCAAAGCCATCTGCTCTACAACCATATCAACCTCATTCCTATAGAAATCGAGGGCTTTTTCAGGAGGTACACCAAGAGACTTCTGCATTTTTCTTACTTCTCCAAAGGTTTTTGCACCCAGGAGCATAATTTTTTCTCTGCAAAATTCCAAAAATGCTGCAGTGTAAAGGTAGTTGAGGCAGAGCTTTACCGTTTCCGTATCCTGATTTGAAATCATAAAAGCAATGTTTTGATATAATATATCAATCCATAAGTCTCGGGTCATTCCCATGAATTCAAAGGTATCTGAATCTTTAGCAGAAATATTTGCCAGGCGAGAATGCGCATTTTCGATTCTTGCAAAAGTATCAACTTTTAACACTTTTTCCATTGGTTCTTTGAACTGGGAGAACTTGTCTACAAGCGTTTTTCGCTTTAAGTCAACATCAAATATGCTGGTAAATCCCGGATCAATAAATTCGATGCCCGTTTTTTCCGGGCCCCAGGTTTCAGGGCGTTTAAGAGGAATATCTTCTTTTATCTGGCGGGTTACCCGACCGTCCTGATTTTCATAATGGAGAATTCTTCCCAGCGCGGAACCTATAACCTCCCCGGGCATTACGGACAATTTTGCTTCGTCCGTTATATCGTGAAGCTTTGCGCCCAAATACATTTCATATATTTCGGTTTTGGGATCGGCAATGTTGTCAAAGGTGGTGGCAATGTCGGTGCCGTAACGGCGGCGATGTTCATTCCATTCTGCATCCCGTTCATGCTGAACGGCTCCAGCAGATAAAACGATATCACCGGAGATACCCCCCGGGACATACTCCCCCATAAGGGTGGTCAGCGGCCCCACCACAAAGCGGGTCAGCGAAGCATCCACAAAATGGCGAGCGTATCGGGCGGTAATAAAAAATTCTTTATCTCCTTTCTGCATTTGGTGTTTTACCTGAGCGTGCTGAAACACTTGAAACCAGGGTTTCAGATCGTTTCGGAGATCTCCGTCCAAGAGGATGAGCTTTGTCATACTAAAGCACAAAGCTACTTCATCAAATAAGAGTTTTAAGGCGCTTCCCTTTCCAGGGGTACGATCACCTCTATATCCGTCATAAGGGACAGCTGCAACAAGTATGTTTTCGCGATCTTCCGGCTTCAATTGTTCAAAGCTTTTTCGCGCAGCTTCCAATGCGGCATTTAAAGTGGATGCATCCGGCGTGTCGATTCGATAAGTTCCGTCCGTAACGATGAATGCGACTTTTCGCTTAGCATATACTTCAGCTGCTGCCGCGATTCCTCGGGATATCTCTTTACCGATGTTATCTGTATTTCGAAATGTGGGATGGCCGACAACAATTTCAGCGCCGAATCCTGCAAGAAGATTACCCAGAGCACCTTCTTCTATCGGACACTCACCGCGATAAATTCTATCAGCCTGTTTATTGAGAGACATTTTTACCTCTTTAGCTGATCCACTATTAGTGAAACGCGGTTGATGGTGAGAAAAACCGACATTAGAGTCGAAGGTGAAATTGTAATGGATTATAATTTCGGACTATGACGGTTCCTTTATGTATGGTTTAGCGATACAAAAGGATAAAGCTCAGATTTAAAGGCAGAAATGCATTAATTTTATTATGGCTTGTTAATTTTATTCCTTAACTTTCCAGAACATTTAAAAGTAACGACTTTTCTTTCCTTAAGAATCAAGTCAGTTCCTGTTGCAGGATTCCGGCCCCTTCTTTTTCCCTTGTTTTTGACACAGAATTTACCAAATCCAGAGATGAGAACATCATCGCCTTTTTCAAGTGTACTTTTAATAATTTCCAATAGGGATTCGATAACTTCAACCGATTTTTGCTTGGTAAAACCCAGTTCGTGAACTTTTTCAACAATATTGTTTTTAGCTAATGACATGGCACCTCCTCAAAAAACTTCATCCATTATAATCTGATATCTCTTCGAGACCTTTGCAAAACGCCCCCTTTTGCCCAATTTCAGCGTCAGACTCAAATTTTAAGCCTCGAAATACTCAATGTATTCCTACATTTAAAATTTTCGCCTTCCTTGAACTTGAACAAAATTGAGCATTTTTCAAAGGTCTCTCTTCCATATTTATTCAAATTTTTCAAATAAAAACTACTTTTAATTTCTTTTTGATTAAAATTAAACTCATTAGGAAGCTAACTGGGATAAACTCCATGATTGTATATATAGTCGAAATAATAATTGTAATATCCGTTAGTTTCAGGACTGTCAGCTTCATCCTGGGATGTAATGTTTTCAGCGTAAGATTTTTTTAAATTTGCTAACCATAGTTCTTTTGAAAAAGAATAAAGAACCTGCTTAAGCAGTTTGGCTTCACTAATAATTTCTTTATTGTCCTGGGTAAACAGATCGATTCCATCAATTATTGCCTTGATGTTTCTTATATATTCAGTATCATCAAGCCTTTCTTCAATAAATAATTTATGAAACCGGGATATAATATATTTTGCTGTACCTTCAACAGCATCTATACACTTCATGGCATAATTTAAAATATTTAGAGATTTGTTTTGCTAAACATATAAAACGCAAAAAACCCTGTAATTATTTAAAATATACGGATATTAAGCGCATGTCAAGATTCTTTGAAGTAAAAAAGATTACAAAACAATATTTAAATTGAATTTTTAAAGTTTATATTTTTATTAGCCCGAAGGGTGAACTCGACACTTGCAGATTTTATGTTTTAAATTTAGGTTAAAGCTTTTGTTTCAATGGAGCCGGCGAGCGGAATTGAACCGCTGACCTGCTGATTACGAATCAGCTGCTCTACCATCTGAGCTACGCCGGCAACTTAGGTTAATAAATGGATTACTTTTTTTATGAGCCAAAATCAAGAAAATATTACATTTAAATCCTTGATTAATCAAATTCTTCACAGGGATTGTGGAATAGATTGTATTGGATTATCCGGATCTGATACGGCGTTTTTTATATCAAGGTTGTATTCGGAACATAGAATGCCTTTTATTGTGATAGTGCCTTCGCAAAAACAAGGTGAAATGTTTATAAATGACCTGTCTTTTTTTATAAATGAATCTGAGCTAAATGTAATACACTTTCCGCCTTACAATATATTACCTTTTAAGAAACTATCTTACCACAATGAAACAGCGGCAAAAAGGATCAGTACACTTTACCGGATTATTAATGATGATATGCCGTTAATTGTTGTTACTACTGTTAGCGCTCTTTTACAAAAGCTTATTCCTAAACAGGAAATTTGCAACTATGCTGAGCTTATTATGGCAGGCGAGGATATAGAACGCGATCATTTGATCGCAAAATTGATTTCCGGCGGGTATGTAAGCTCAGCGATTGTGGAGGAACCAGGTGATTTTTGTATAAGAGGAGGTATCCTTGATATATTTTCTCCGCTATATCCAGATCCGCTCAGGATAGAGCTGTTCGGAGATACAGTAGATTCATTGAGGTTTTTTTCAGCAGCAACTCAGAGAACTATAAAACTTATCAAGGAAGCGGTCATTCTCCCTGCCAGAGAAGTGATTTTGAAAAAAGAGTCTATAGCTCAAATAATCACCAGGATTAGACAGCAGGCATCAGATCTTGATATGCCCGTAACCATGGTTAGAGATGTTGTTGATATTATTAAGAAGGAGGGTATTTTTTCAGGGATAGAAGGCTTGATTCCGCTGATTTATCCAAAACTTGATACTTTTTTTGATTATGTTCCCGATAATGCAAATTTTGTCTTGGTAGAGCCCAAACTTCTTGAAAATATTGCTATAGAATCACAAGAGCAGGCAAGAATAAACTACCAAAATGCCTGCATGGAAAGAAGGCTGTGTGTCGAGCCCGATTCTCTTTACCTGAGATGGTTAGAGGTTAAAGAGAAGCTTTTACATAGTAAGCCGTTAGCGGTAAAGATGCTTTCTGTATTAAACGAGAGCTGTGACAAGGGAATGACTTTCCAGCAGTATAATTTTTCAGTGATAAACAACACCTTTATCAGCGAGCAGCTCAAGCGCCATCGTGGAGATGAAAGACATTATTTGCCCATAGTTGACTGGATTAATGATAAGAAGCGTTTCGGCAATACCACAGTTATTGTTTGCAGCAACAGGGCACGTGCCGGCAAACTGGAATCCATTCTTTTGCCGTATGGTATTCAAGCTAAGTTCGTTGATAGTTTCCACCATGTTAAACTTAACACGAATTGTGTTTATATATGTTATGGCGTTCTTTCATCCGGCTTTGTCTTGCCTGACTTGTCTCTGGCCATTATCACGGAAGATGAAATATTTGGAAAACAGCATAGAAAAGTAAAGCCAAGACAGCTGATACAAACCGAACAGCTTTTATTCGAAGATCTGAAAAAAGGAGACCTTGTTGTTCATACAGAACACGGCATAGGCAGATACGACGATTTGGTTAAATTAAAAATAGACGGAGCAATAAATGATTTTCTTTTAATATATTATAAAGATAGCGATAAGCTCTATCTGCCCGTGGAACGTATGAACATGGTTCAGAAATACCTTGGGGTTGATGGAATACAGCCTGATCTTGACAAAATGGGCGGTAAATCATGGGATCGAATTAAAAAGAGGGTTAAGAAATCGGTAGAGAAAATTGCAGGGGAGCTTCTCAAACTCTATGCAGCGCGTAAATTTAATAAAGGTTATGCCTATAAAGATATAGACAGCTATTCCAAGGATTTTGAGTCGGGTTTTTCATATGAGGAGACAGTTGACCAGCTTAGAGCAATAGAGGATGTGCTGCATGATATGAAGCTGCCAATCCCGATGGACAGACTGGTGTGCGGTGATGTGGGTTACGGTAAGACGGAGGTTGCACTTCGTGCATCGTCCATAGCTGTAAATAACGGGAAACAGGTTGCCATGCTGGTTCCAACTACAGTTCTTGCGGAGCAACATTTTGTGACCTTTTCCGAACGGTTTAAGAATTATCCCTTTAATGTGGCATGTTTAAGCAGATTTAGATCTATAAAGGAACGGCGTACCATTATCAATGATCTCAAGACAGGTAAAATAGATATTGTTATCGGAACTCACAGTCTTTTGCAGAGAGACGTAGATTTTAAAGATCTGGGTCTTTTGATGATTGATGAAGAACAGCGCTTTGGTGTTAAGCAAAAAGAAAAGTTGAAAAAAATAAGGGCAACGGTTGATGTTTTAGCATTAACAGCAACCCCCATACCCAGGACTCTTCAAATGTCCCTGTTTGGGATACGTGACATAAGTATTATTTCAACCCCGCCCGAACATCGCCATTCCATTATAACCTATATTTCGGAGTTTGATGATGTGATTATTGCGGAAGCTATAAGAAAGGAGTTAAAAAGGGGAGGTCAGATATTCTTTGTTCATAATGATATTCATAATATATGGTTAATTGCAGAGCATTTAAAAAAGCTGGTACCTGAGGTCAGGCTGGGTGTTGCACATGGCCGTTTAAGCGAAGATGAGTTGGAAAGAGAAATGTTTAAGTTTATGAAGAAAGAAATAGATATGTTGGTGTGTACAACTATAATTGAGTCGGGCATTGACATTCCTTCTGCCAACTCCATACTTATCAACAGGGCTGACAGATTTGGATTGGCCCAGATCTACCAGCTTCGCGGCCGTGTCGGAAGAGCTGATGAGCAGGCATATGCATATCTGTTTATTCCCGAAGAAAGTGTATTAACTAAGGATGCCAGGAAACGACTTAAAGTGTTGATGGAACATAGTGATCTTGGAGCAGGCTTTCAAATAGCCATGAGTGATTTAAAAATCAGGGGAGGGGGCACAATACTTGGTGCTTCACAGACAGGCCATATCGCCGCAGTCGGATATGACATGTTTCTTAAGCTGATGGAAACCTCAATGTCTGAGCTGAAAGGAGAGACGGTTGTAGAAAGCCTGGAGCCGGAGATTAACATGACTCTCTCTGCTTTTATCCCTGAAAATTTTATCCCTGATATTGATCAGAGACTTTCGGTTTATAGAAGGCTGGCAAAACTAACGGATTTAAAAGAACTCTCCGATTTTAAGGCAGAATTGATCGATCGATTTGGGACCTTGCCAAGTGAGACCATCAATCTTCTTTTAAAGATTATGCTTAAAGTTTTATCCATAAAAGCTGGAGTAAAAAGGCTTGATCTGACAGGACAGCAGCTTTTACTTTATTTTTCAACAGCTCACCAAAAAAATCCTTTTGGAATAGTTGACATGATAGTTTCAAAGCAAGATCGTTTTAAGTTTACACCAGACCATGTTCTTAAAGCCAAACTTTCAAAAGGCGGCATGGAAAGCCTTTTAGTTCAGGTCAAAAACATCTTGAAAGAAATAGCTCAACATGTTAACGGCTGAACACCTTAACCCGTGATTTAACTTTATCTTACCGATTGTTTTTAATGAAAATATTTTATAAGCTATCTTTGGTGTTAACAGTCCTATTGCTTCTATATGCATTATCAGGTTGTGCTGATCCTGAAGCTAAACACGGGGATGAATATCTGATTCGGGTTGGCGAAAGAATTACGACTATAGATGATTTTAAAAGGACCTTCGAGATAGTAAAGGCAGCTTATCCTCATAATGTATTGAAGGGCTCAGCGTGTTTAAGAGAAGCCCGGTTAAGCCTCTTGAATCAGTTAGTTGAGCAGATGATTATTCTGGAGAGAGCCGTAGAGCAAAATATCGGCATTTCTGATTCAGAGGTCGAAGAGGTTGTAGCGGGGATAAGAAAAGATTATCCTGAGGGGGAATTTGACAAGATGTTACTTGAGTATGCTATATCATACCAATCTTGGAAAAGGGCATTAAAGAAACGCTTGATTATAGAAAAAGTTATTGCAGAGGAGCTGGAGGAAAAAGTTATAATAACTCCAGATAATATATCCGAATATTATGAAAGGAATTACGAAAGATTTTTTTTAAATTCCGGCCCAAAAGAGGAGCCAGCAAATATTAATGAAGTTATAGTAAAGCAGTTACGCATGGAAAAGGTTGAAGAAGCTTATAAAGTTTGGATTAAAAAACTCAAGGAAAATTATAAGGTTGAGATAAACAGAGCACGATGGGAAGAGGTCGCTTCGTGATAAATAAAAATTTTATACAAATATTTTGTAAAGTTGCTTATTATATGCAGCTCTTTTTTGTTTCTTGTACCCCTGGTTTCCTCATGGCCGCTGATGTACAGAGCGGAGAAATTATTGATCGAATCGTTGCTGTTGTTAACGATGATATAATTTTACTTTCCGAACTTGACGAGTCATTTAAGCCATATGCTGACAGAATAGCGGCACTTGGTTATTCGGTTGACGAGGAGCGACAGACGCTATTCAACGTTCGGGAGGAAATTCTCAATCAGTTGATCGATCAAAAACTTACTGATCAGCAGATAAAGCAATCTAAAATCACGGTCAGTGATGATGAGATAGATAATGCAATAGAGCGTCTAAAAGAAGCAAATTTTTTTACTGATAAAGAGCTCAGGGAGATGCTGGGAGCGGACGGTTTAACCATGGAGGAGTATCGGAAGCGTATAAAGGATCAGATACTCAGGGCTAAACTGGTTAACTTTGAGATAAAATCCAAAATCGTAATTACAAAAGAGGATATAGACACTTACCACAAAAGTCATAGCGACAAGTATAGTGGAAGAAAAAAATATCGCCTCAGTAACATACTTATGGAAGTGCCTTCTTTCGCTTCTGAAGAAGAGAAGCTTGGGGTATCAGAAAAAATGGAGATGGTTTTGGCAAAGTTAAAATCTGGAGAACCTTTTGATAAAATAGCTAATATTTACTCTGAATCAAGATTCTTTAGTGATGAAGGCGGATTAGGTTTATTTGAACTTAAAGAACTTTCTCCCAAGATACAAGAAGCAATAAAAGATATGAAGGCAGGTGAGTTTACGCCGGTGCTTGATACTGGTCAGGGGTATCAGATATTTTATATCCAGGAGATTGTTAATGTTCCCGGGAAGTCACTTGAAGAGGCATCCCCTGAGATTGAAGATATGCTTTATAAAGATATAGTTGATAAAAAGTTCCGTTCATGGCTTGATGAACTTCGGAAAATGTCTCATATAAAAACTATAAAATAGGGTTCAAGGTTCAGGGCTATAATATATGGTTGAAGACAAAGACTCTCTTTCGTTCGGTCATTATCTTAAGTCGATAAGGCTTGAGAAAGGGATCAGCCTTGAAGAAATTTCAAATAAAACAAAGATCAGGGTGGATAATCTCCTTATTATTGAGAAGGAAGATTTTGACAGACTACCTGCTGAAGTTTATGTAAAAGGTTTTTTGCGAGCTTACGCAAAGACCGTTGGTGCCGATGAAGAGGAGGCAGTTCGTCGTTATGAGTCAAGCGGCTTTGCTTTAAGGAAAACCGACGAATATGACGCCGAGCCGGAAAATTTTAGCAGTAAATTTTGGAACCCTATTGTTTTGTCTGTTGGAACATTAGGTATTATTGCTTTGGCTGTTTTAATAGTTTCAATTTTTCTAGAACAAACATTATTTAATGGCCAAGTTAACCAACAGATAGCCGGCAAAAATATACAGGGGGATTCTATTAAATTTCCTAAAGATAATGCTTCAATAGAGCGCGTTGAGAATAAAGCTCCTGCGAATATTACGCAAAAATTATTGCTGAGTATAATTACTGTCGAGGAAACATGGATCAAAGTATCTATTGATGACCTGAGCGTGAAGGAATATAGTTTGCATGCAGGAGACAGGCTTGAACTTGAAGCAGCTTCCGGTTTTAATCTTATTATTGGTAATGCAACTGGAGTTAACTTGGTTCTTAATGGAAAGCCAGTAAAAGTTGAAGGGAAAAGCGGACAGATAGTGGATATCCAGATCCCGTAATCTATCGATATGGCTATATTTAGTTATTATATTCAATTTCTTGGTAAAGAACCATGCTAAGTGAACGCAACAAAATACTTGTTGAAAGTATCAAAAGATTATTGAGAAGAGACGCTACAAGTCATCTCCGCAAGATTGTGAATAAGACACATGCAGCTGACCTGTCTGTTGTGTTCCGTTCTTTATCGCTTTCCAACCAGCGGAAGCTCTTTGCTATGATAAAGAACACACAGCAAAAGGGTGTCCTTTTCAGCGAGCTCGATGAAGATATCCTCTCCAATCTAATTGAAGGCATGGAATTAGACGAAATTGTCGAGATCCTGGAACGCATGCCTACAGATGATGTTGCTGACATAATAGGACGACTACCAAAAGAAAAGTCTGATACCATCCTCGAGAAGATGAAAAAAGAGGGATCCGAAGAGGTTGAAGGCTTACTGCGATATGATGATGATAGTGCCGGCGGTATCATGCTCCCGGATTTTATTGCCTTGAAGGAGGATACAACCGCAAAAGAGGCAATCGAGTCGTTGCAGAAAGAGCATCTGGATGTTGAAATGCCTTTTTATCTTTATGTTGTGGATGATCATGGCAGACTTGTAGGCGTAAGTTCATTAAGGCAGTTAGTCGTAGTCCATCCTGAAACTCCCCTCAAACAATTTATGACGACTGATGTTTTTTCTGTTCAGACAGGAATGGAACAGGAGGAGGTGGCTAAGATAGTTGCCCGTTATGATATTCTGGCTGTTCCTGTTGTAGATAATACAAACAGGCTGGTTGGTATAGTTACCGTCGATGATATTATTGATATTATCAGAGAGGAAGCCACAAAGGATATATTGAAAATGGCTGGGGCGGGTGAGGAATTTATCGAGACCCAGTCTGTTTTGAAAAGCACGCGGAGTCGTTTGCCCTGGTTATTTGCAAGCTGTGTCGGCGGTATAATTGCTTTTTTAATTATTGGTCGATTTGAAGGCAGTTTAAGCAAGCTTGCTTATCTTGCGGCCTTTATACCGGTAATCATGAATATGGGTGGAAATATCGGCACCCAGTCTTCCTCTATTGTTGTACGTGGTCTTGCAACAGGGCAGCTCAATGTAAGAGATATCTGGTCTGTTGTTTTTAAAGAACTGGCTGTCGGTTTTATCCTGGGCTTAGTATATGGTTTTATTATTGGTGTGGTGGCTCAATTTCGTTATGATACCTGGGCACTTGCGCTGTCTGTTGGGCTTTCCGTCATCTGTTCCATGTCTGTTGCTGCCTTGCTAGGCTCTATGGTACCAATGGCTTTTGCAAGGATAAATATAGATCCTGCCGTAGCTTCAAGTCCTTTTGTAACAACATCTGTCGACATTATCAGCGTATTTTTCTATTTTGAGATAGCCACAACCCTGCTTGGTATTTAATAAATGTCAAGTTTTTCTACGCCTGCCATTGTCCTCCGTCGTATTGATTTTGGTGACTATGATTTAATAATCAATTTTTTTACGTTAAATAAAGGAAAAATTTCAGTAATTGCAAAGTCGGCAAAAAAGAGTGTTAAAAGATTTTCAGGAGTCCTTGAACCATTTTCCGTTTTGGAAGTAGTTTGCAGTTCCGGTCGTGGCAAAGGGTTGCCTGTTCTACAGGAAGCAACATTAAAACAACCGTTTTCAAAAAGCAGATCAGATATAGTTAAAATCGCATATGCCAGCTACTGGGCTGAATTGATTAATTCGTGGATGGAAGATGGGAAAAAACAGGTTCAAATATATGAACTTTTTCAGCACGTTCTTGGAGAATTAGATCTTGATTTTACACCCATGGAGGCGCTGAGCATAATTTTTCAGATCAGATTTATTAAAATATCTGGTTTTTGTCCGGATTTGACCCGATGCGGCAACTGCCGAATTGAAATGGAAGAGCTCAAGAAAGAAAAGATTGCCTTTGATGTTGTTAAAGGATGTCTTATATGTGGTAGTTGTTCTTCTGCCAAGTCAGGTAAAATATATCTTTCTAAGGGAACGATAAAACAGTTACTATGGGTCGAAAGCGGCGATTTAAAAAAGGCTGGAAGGATTCGATTTACCTCTGAAGCTTTAAATGAGGGATTGAAATTTTTAGAAGTATTTGTTCCTTATCATCTGGGGATGGAGCCACGGAGCTTGAAATTCCTGAGACAGATAAGAAGCAAGAGGCTCAGTTGTTAGAGCTCAAGTTTATATTTCATATGAGGTTAAGGTGTTTTGAACTGTGAACCGTGAACCGCAAACAGTTACTTATTATGTATAATGATCTGAGAAATATTCTTGAATCAGAGCATATTGAGGCATCTGCGCCATGCAGGATTGACATGGGAGGGACCCTGGACATAAGCACTTTTCATTATCCTCTCAGACATTTTTCTCCCTGCACATTTAACATAGCCTTGGACTTAAGGACGAGAGTTTGTCTTTCAGCGTATAATAAAGGTATGGTAAAGGTATCTTCGAAAGGCTTTCAAAGTGTCGAATATCCTCTATCTACAGTTCCTTTTGATCATCCTCTCGGGCTTATGTTTGCAATTGCAGTATATTTCGGGGCTGAAGGCGTCCATATCCAGATTGAATCTTTGTCACCACCCAGAAGCGCCCTTGGCGGATCTTCTTCAGCGGCAGTCGCTCTTATTGCCGCGTTTTCAAAGCTTTTTGAAAAAATTGGTACAGGCAAGATTTTGTCGAGGAAAGATACAGCCATGCTTGCATATGCTATTGAGGGAAGTGTAGCGGGCGTGCCTTGCGGTCTTCAGGATCAACTGGCTGCTGCTTATGGAGGAGTTAACACATGGTATTGGTTCGACGGAATTAAAGGATCTTGTTTTAAAAAGAAAGCTGTTTATCAGAAAAAATTTTTTAAAAATTTTGAGAAGCATCTTTTGTTGGCTTATTGCGGAGTCCCGCACGTGTCAAAGGATATTAACAGCAAGTGGGTAAAGCAGTTTGTTTCAGGAAGACACCGGGAGATTTGGGCCGAGATAATTGCCTATACACACAGATTTGTTGATGCTTTAACTAAGCGCGACTTTAAATATGCGGCTGAATCAATGAACGGAGAAATGGCTTTAAGGAAAAAGATGACACCTGAAGTTCTTGATTCGATGGGCGAAAAACTCGCAGATTCTGCAATTAGGAATAATTGTGGTGCAAGATTTACTGGTGCCGGAGGAGGCGGCTGTATATGGGCAATCGGTGAGAACGAAGATATTGCAAAATTAAAGAGAGAGTGGGAATCTATTCTTTCAGAAAGAAAAGAAGCTCGTATGCTTGATGTAAATATAGATTCGAAAGGTTTTCTTATTCAATGAATTTTCAGGAAGTTATACTATCGTTACAGAAATTCTGGGCACGTAAAGGATGTGTGCTGGTTCAGCCATATGATCTGGAAGTTGGTGCCGGAACATTTCATCCAATGACTCTATTAAAGGTGCTTGGCCCTGAACCTTGGAATGCAGCTTATGTCCAGCCTTCAAGGCGTCCAACAGATGGCCGTTATGGTGAGAATCCAAACAGGCTGCAACATTACTATCAGTTTCAGGTAATACTCAAACCTTCTCCTGTGGATGTTCAAAAGCAGTACTTGCAGAGCCTGAAGGCGCTTGGAATAGAAAGCCTTGAGCATGATATCAGATTCGTTGAGGATGACTGGGAGTCACCCACACTAGGCGCTTCCGGCCTTGGATGGGAAGTCTGGCTGGATGGTATGGAAATTACCCAGTTTACATATTTTCAGATGGCAGGCAGTATAGAACTTCATCCTGTATCGGTAGAAATTACTTATGGTCTTGAACGCATATCCATGTACTTGCAGGGTATGGATAATGTTTATGATTTGCAATGGAATAAAAATATTACTTATGGCGATGTACATCACCGGCAGGAGGTTGAGCAGTCAACATATAATTTTGAGTTGGCGGATGTTGATATGTTGCTTGATCTTTTCAATAAATACGAGGCTGAAGGTAATCGTATTATTAAGGAAAAACTCGTTATTCCTGCCTACGAATACTGCTTGAAATGTTCTCATACGTTTAACCTCCTTGATGCCCGTGGAGCAATAAGCGTTACAGAGAGGACCGGTTATATTGCACGTATCAGAAACCTCGCGAGAGCTTGTGCAGAAGAATATCTGAAACAAAGAGAAGACATGGGGTTCCCTAATCTTAAATTGTAAGACCTTTGAAAATTGACAAACTTGTAAAAAGTCAAAAAACGTATTTTTTTGTCATTCCGGCGAAGGCCGGAATCCAGTATTTTCAGATAGTTGCAACTTCTATGGACTCCGGTTTTCACCGGAGTGCCGATTTTTTACGAAGCCATCAAAATTGAACATTTTTCAAAGGTCCCCAAAATAGAGGCATATATGAACAGTTTATTACTTGAAATAGGTACAGAAGAAATTCCTGCAGGTTATATAGAGCCTGCCCTGAAAGCATTTTCAAGGATGATTTTACAGAAACTGGATAATGAACGTATTGAACATGGAAATGCTAATACTTTTGGAACCCCCAGAAGACTTGTTCTTGAAGTAAAAAATGTTTCAGAGAGACAAAAGCCCCTTTCTACTGAGATTACAGGCCCTCCCGCAAGTGTAGGATTTGATGAACAGGGCAAACCCACCATAGCGGCAGAAAAGTTTGCTGAGAAAGCAGGTGTTTTTGTTAAAGATTTAAAAATCAAAAGGACGAAGAAGGGTGATTATTTGTGTGCGAAAAAGGTAGAGAGCGGGTTTAAAACAGGCCTTCTTCTAAAAAGCATACTCCCTGATGTTATTAAAGCTATGCCTTTTCCGAAGACTATGAGATGGGCAGATCAGTCTGTTGAATTCGCAAGACCAATTCACACCATACTTGCTCTTTTGGGGGATAAAATAATTCCCTTTATGGTGGGAAATATTAAAAGCAGCAGATACACACTAGGTCACAGTTTTATGCAGCCTGGCAGGATAAAGATTTCTGATCCAAATGAATACATAAAAACACTCCATTCAGCTTATGTTATGGTAGATCCAAAAAAACGAAGGGGAATTATTGAACGCGAGACAGCAAAAGTTGCAGAGAGCCTGAATGGCAGGGTACTGCAGGATGATGAACTTGTAGATATTGTGACCAACCTTGTTGAGTACCCGGCAGTTGTTGCAGGAAAGTTCGATACAAAGTTTCTTGAGCTTCCTGATGAAGTATTGATTACTGCAATGCGTGAACATCAGAAATATTTTAGCGTGGTTGATGATAAGGGCAAGCTTATGTCCTGTTTTATTAGCGTTAATAATACGCGTGCAAAGGACATGTCGCTTGTTGCAAAAGGGCATGAAAGAGTGCTGAGAGCACGCCTGGAAGATGCCAGGTTTTTTTATAATAGTGATTCAAATTCCTCTTTTGAGGACTGGATAGAAAAACTAAAGGGAGTTCTTTTTCAGGCCAGCCTGGGGTCAATGTATGAAAAGGCAATACGTGTCAAAACCATTACAGAATATCTGGCAGATAACATTTTCCATGATTCTGATTTAAATCAAGACATGCCTGGCCTTAAAAAGAATTTGGCAAAAGCTGCGTTGATGTGCAAGGCTGATCTTGTGAGTCAGGTAGTAGTTGAATTCCCTAAATTACAGGGGGTTATGGGAAGAATTTATGCTTTAAATTCCGGAGAACCGGATGATGTGGCATATGCGATTGAGGAGCACTACCGGCCCACCTGTTCCGGTGGACCGCTTCCGGAAACGCTAACAGGTTCTATCCTCAGTATAGCAGACAAGATTGATTCAATATGCGGATGTTTTGTTGCCGGACTTATTCCGACTGGAGCTTCTGATCCTTATGCGCTTCGGAGGCAGGGCATAGGCATAGTTCAGATCATGCTCAGCAAAAATTTCTCTTTATCTTTAATTGAGATGATAGAAAAGAGTATGAAACTTTTTTCTCAAAAAACTGATCAGGAGTTTAAGAAAAAGGTTGATGATGCATACTCTTTTCTTAAAAGTCGGATTGCTTACCTTCTTGCTGAAGAAGGGTTCTCAAAAGATATTATATCAGCAGTGATAAGTGTTTCAGCAGATCACATCCCAAATATATGGAACAGAACCAGAGCGTTAGAAAATCTTAAGACAAAGCCTGACTTTGAACCTTTATCTATCGCTTTCAAACGGGTGGTTAATATAATAAAAAAAGCTGAAATCCCCAAAAGCAAAGACGTTGATGAAAATCTGTTTCAGGATAAATGCGAGACAGCTCTTTATGAATCCTATAAAAAGGTTAATAAAAAGGTGTTAGATGATCTTGATAAAGGACTTTTTGATCAGGCCCTTTATGATATAGCTTCTTTGCGCAACGTCGTGGATGATTTTTTTGACGGAGTTATGGTTATGGCAGATGATAAGCCCCTTCGCGAAAACAGACTCGCCCTGCTTATCAATATAGCGGACATGTTCGGCATGTTTGCTGATTTTTCAAAAATTTCAACGCCGACGCATTTGTAAAAACGTAAAATCGGGTCTGATATTGAACGACGAATTATTCATATTCAGAACGCTGATATTATACATTAGATAAAAATGGAAATAGGTGTAAGGCTTGGTTGACAGAGAAGCTGTCTACCATTTAATTTGGTGTTGGAATATCTTCGCCACTTCCGGCATATCCTTCCAGTTTTTCATAAATCGCCTGCAATCACGTTTTAGTGATCTTTTTAAACTCCACCTGCAATTATGTTCACGCATGCCTTCTATGTCGATAATATACAGCTTTTCGCCGGCTACTATAAAGTTTGTAGCTTTAAAATCACCATGACTCATGTTTGCGTCCGCGAGCAATTTAAGCATTGCTCCGAACTTTATACTCAGGGCTTCTATGTTAATTTCTTTTGATCTATCAGAAGTAATCAGGCGGTATAGATCTGTTCCATCAATATATTCTGATATGTAATATGAAGTTGACCGAAAAGGTCCCCACCTTTTTTCAAGAAATGCTATTGGTTTTGGAGTTGGAATCCCCAGAAGCTCCAGCCTGTGAGCATTGAGCCATGAAGACCATGCACGGGTATCACGAGGACATCTCTTTAAGGCATGTCCGAAACTTTTAATATTGTATCTTTTAATTACCAGAAGCTTGCCGTTTACTTCAGCCAGAGCAACTGTTGCGCTGTTTCCGTCCTTAAGCAATCTGCTTGAACCAATTGCAGAGTCGGGATCTGAAAGTAAGCTTTTCATTTCTCCGTAATAAGAGTCGCGGTCACAGACCATATGGCTGCTCCATGATTTATGGCACACAAAAGAAGTGCATTCGCGGAAAATTTTGTGCAGATATTTTTTACTTCTGTTTTTTCTTTGCAATTTTACTTCTTTTAATAACTGGTTAAACAGACTGCTATCTGAAGGCCATGATCTTTTTGCTGTGTATGCCTGAAAAACAGCAGAGAACAAATGGTCGAAGTTTGGATTGAGCTGAGCCATGAATAACGCTACATTATTCAGGCTCATTGCTTTTGGCAGGGGTGTTCCTGCTTGGCCTGTATCAACTGTATCGCCGTCAATTGTATAAATATCATTGTTGGAGATAAGAAAATTCCCTAAATGAAGATCTTTCTGTTTGAGGCCGGTCTCATGCTGTTCAGCTATTACAACTGCTATGCGTTTAAGTAATGCACTGCGCTTTTCATCAGTTTCAGCCATATCAAAAACTTCGCTGGGATTAAGGGCAGGTATAATTCTTTGAAAGACCAGAACTGGGGTGTCATCTTGCTGTAGATCGCCATGAAGCAAAAGAGCCGGCGTTTTTATTCCGGCATTTTTTAAGGCATTTATTCCCTTTATTTCACGCTCGCAGTGTCGCTTGGCGCTTCCGGAGCTTAAAAATATTTTTACAGCAACCTGTTTTTTATTCCATTTGCCAGCACACACTATCCGCTTTCCAGGAATTATGCGCATTATTTTATTGCAAACCAGTTCAGCAGAAGAACCATCTGATTTCAGAAGAAGCCTTAGGGGAACTTCTAAATTTCTTCCAGAGTTGCGAAGATGTTGGCTGTCAGCAGTTGATTGCATCATTAATAATCAAGAGAATCATCCATAAGTATCTGCTCGGCATTTAAACCCTTTAGAGCTTTATTGATGCGTTTAAGACCTTTTCTGATAGTGTTTTTCCTGGCACCTAATTCCGGATGAAGCACCATAGTGGCGTGATTTAGATGGATGACATATTTACTGAGGAATGCCGATTCAAGGAAAACCATTTTATAGCCATTATTTTCCAGCTTTTTATGCATTATTTTGCCTGCGGTTTCCTTGCCATCAGAAAACGAGAGATTGTTTTTTCTTATTAAGTCCATCCGGTAAAGGGCCAAATGGCTTCGCAGGTATAAGTAGTTTTCCCCCTTTCCTTCCAAAGCATGATCTGTTTTGCCGATCAGTCGATAGTAAAAGCTTTCCCACTGGTATTCAACAGCCTTGGCAAGTCTTTTAATAAAAGGCTTATTTTCAAGTTTCCATGAGCCGACTCCTGCAATATCCGTTTTTTTTTCTATCTCTGCCATTAAGATATCAAGCCATTTTGCGTGTTTAACAAAGGTATCTGTGTGCATGGAAAGCACGCAAGGTGTGGTTACCTGCTCCAGCGCAAGGTCTAGAGCTCTTGCGTGAGATAAAGACGGCGTGTCATCCTGCTGTTTTTTCCTTTCAATTAGCGATATGTATTCAAGGCTTTTCAGGTATTCAAGGGATTCATCCTGAGAGTCATTGTCAATTACGATTATGCGTATCTTTTCTGGATCAGTGTACTTTCGCAGAAGGCGGAGGCATAGCTTGGTTACTTTAAGGGTTTTGTAGTTCGGTATTAGGGCTGTTACTATTGGATTAGGCATGTTGACATCTATATAAATCAGAAAAAGGGATGAAGTATCAGTTTTTTACGGAATTTGGCCCCTCATTGCTTTTATCTTTTATGAACTCGAAAA
>Ga0180009_10001370_pt1 | contig 30057 bp, 20 predicted proteins | sample OS_PC_MetaG_FD_123537 | JGI IMG/M metagenome (GOLD analysis project Ga0180009, IMG submission 123537) | Groundwater microbial communities from the Aspo Hard Rock Laboratory (HRL) deep subsurface site, Sweden - OS_PC_MetaG | ecosystem: Environmental > Aquatic > Deep subsurface > Groundwater...
GTAGCTGATATCTATTATATAAAATTCGATGATATATATCAATTAGACCTATTTAAGGAGAAATCCACAACTAATCTTTTAAATGCAATCCAGAGAAGTAAAAAAAGACCTTTAGAAAGGTTGATATATGCACTTGGAATAAGATATGTTGGCTCACATACTGCTGATATTTTAGCAAGGAATTATAAGTCAATAGAACAATTGTCAAAAACAGGTGAACAAGAACTGTTATCTATATATGAGATTGGACCTCATATTGCGCAAAGTATAGTAAATTTTTTCAAACAGAGTAGTAACAAAAAAATTATAGAGAAATTGAAAAGAGCTGGTTTATTGATGGAGCGGGAAGTTATAGAGGAATTACCTCAATTGTTAGAAGAAAAGAGTTTTGTTGTTACTGGAAAACTTACTGGTTATACAAGAGATGAAATTACAGAGTTAATCAAGAGTTTAGGAGGTAAAATATCTTCAAGTGTAAGTAAAAAAACTGATTATGTACTTGTTGGTGAGGAGCCAGGAAGTAAGTTCGAAAAAGCAAAAAAGTTAAAATTAAAAATAATAACTGAGAAAGAATTCAACAAATTAATAAAAATATCAATATGAATAATAAAATAGATTTTTATAATGAAGAAAATTATTGTCCCTGGAATTTTTGGGAAGCTGTTGTAGCTGTTTTCTTAACTATACCCCTAATCTTAATTTTAACTATACCAATAGCTTTTTTACTTGAAAGAAATATGGGGGAAGTTATTTTTTCACCTTCTGAAATTTCTAACTTTGGATTTGCTATAGCATATTTTATACAGGCTGTAGTGCTTCTTATTCTCCTATGGTTATTTGTATTTTATAGAAACAGAGCAACCTGGTATGATTTGGGAATTAAACCACTCAGTATCTTAAAAGGAATATTTTTAACTTTGTTTGGAATTATTGCCATTTTTTTTATAGATATAGTTTATACAATTTTCCTTCGTTTTATACCATGGGACACAAGCAAGGATAAAATCAGGTTATTAATTGAAAATAAAAATATATCATTAGCAATGCTTTTTATAGTTGCTGTTATAATTGCTCCAATTTGTGAAGAGCTATTTTTTAGAGGATTTTTATTTCCTGCTTTTAAAAAGAAAATGACCACTTTTTCCGCTATGTTTTTAAGCTCAATTTTGTTTGCAGTTTTTCATCTTGAACCAACACAATTGATTCCTTTAATTGGTATAGGGTTTATTCTATCTTTCGTATATGAGAAGGCAGAATCACTAATTCCATCAATATTATTGCATTCTTTAAATAATTTAATTGCAATAATTATTTTGTTTCAATTTATAAAATATAGTTGATGATATAAATCATGAAATATAATTTAAAGTTTAAGTTTATAAAATTTTCTATTAAAAAATTAAAAAGTCTGTGAAATAATTTCAACTATTAACTGAATTAACTCTAATAGAGTAAGAAGATACATTATTAAAAGAAAGGAGAAAGGCTCACCTCCCTTGATAGGGAAGGAGTGCAGTAGCCTATTTCTAAATGGAAGAAATCAGTAAAAAAGATGTGAAACATGTTGCAAAATTGGCTGAACTTGATATCAGAGAAGATGAACTAGACAAATTTGTAGATCAATTAAATATTGTGTTAAAACATGCAGGAAGAATTAATGAGATTGATACTACTGATGTTGAACCAACTTCTCATGTTACGAATATGGTTAATATTTTTAGAGATGATATTGTTAAAAAGTGTATAAGCAAAAAAGATGCTCTATTAAATTCTCCAAAAACAATTGAAGATCTTTTTGAAGTTCCTTTAATAACTGAGGAATAAAGATGGTAAAAGAAAGACTGTATAAATTAAGTGCAAAAGAGCTATCAGATTTAATATCGAAAAGAGAGATATCAAGTTACGAAACTGTAAAGGATATTGCTGAAAGAATTGAAGAAGTTGAAACTATTGTTAAATCATATATAACTACTAATATCTACAAAGCTATTGCAGCAGCGAGAAAAATAGATAAGTTTATTTATGGAAAAAAAAGAATAAGAGGTGGTAAATTCATTTATAAAACAAAAAAAATTGAACCATTAACAGGAATACCAATAGCAGTAAAAGATAATATAACTACTAAGGGAATTCATACAACTTGTGGCTCTAATATACTTGGCAACTATAAACCTATCTATGATGCTACAGTCATTAATAAAATTAAAGAATCGAATATGATTCTAACTGGTAAGACCAACATGGATGAATTTGCAATGGGTTCTTCAACTGAGAATTCAAGTTTTTGGACAACGCACAATCCATGGAATCTAAGTAATGTTCCAGGTGGATCTAGTGGGGGGTCTGCAGCAGCAGTGGCAGTTGGAGAAACACCATTAGCATTGGGAACAGATACAGGAGGTTCAATAAGGCAACCAGCTGCACTATGTGGAGTTGTTGGATTAAAACCAACTTACGGATTGGTTTCAAGATTTGGTCTCATTGCTTTTGCATCATCTCTTGATCAGATTGGACCAATAACAAGAAATGTTCAGGATTGCGCATTACTTTTGAATATAATTGCTGGTCACGACTCACTTGATTCAACATCAGTATTTAAGGACAAAGAGGATTATACAAAATATTTAAAAGAGGATATAAGTGGGTTAAAAATAGGAATAATAAAGGAACTGATGGGTGAAGGGATATCAAATTATGTTAAGGGTGCTGTTTATAAAGCAATAGATATTTTTTCATCACTCGGTGCCTCTTGTGAAGAAATATCACTTCCAAGTTTAAAGTTTGCACTTAGTGCTTATTATATTATTGCACCTGCTGAAGCCAGTTCAAATCTTGCAAGATATGATGGAATAAGATATGGCTTAAGAGCTAAAAAAGTAAAAAGTTTTAGAAGTATGTATAGAAAAACGAGGTCTCAAGGTTTTGGTAACGAGGTTAAAAGAAGAATTATGCTTGGAACATATGCTTTAAGCAGGGGATATTACGAAGCTTATTATTTACAAGCTCAGAAGGTAAGAACATTAATTATAAATGATTTTAAAAAAGTATTTAAAAAGTTTGATGTTTTAGTATCACCAACAACTCCATCAGTTGCCTTTAAAATTGGTGAGAAGTTCGAAGACCCTTTGACTATGTATTTATCAGATATCTGCACTATACCAATTAATTTAGCAGGTATACCTGCAATCTCCATACCATGTGGATTGAAAAATAACCTACCAATTGGTCTTCAAATAATAGCACCACACTTCGAAGAAGGCTTATTAATAAAGACAGCTTATAACTTCGAAAAAAAATTTAATTTTAAATTAAAGCCTCTTTTTAAGAAATTCTAAGGAGATATATTGGAATTTGAAATTAAAATTGGATTAGAAACGCATGTTGAGTTAATTACAGATTCTAAGATGTTCTGTGGATGTAGTACAAAATTTGGTGCTGCACCAAATACTCAAACTTGCTCAATATGTCTTGGTCATCCAGGAACTCTTCCAGTTATAAACAAAAAAGCGTTTGATTATACACTAAAAGTAGCATTAGCCTTGAATTGTAAAATTGCTAATTTTACTCAATTTCATCGTAAGAACTATTTTTATCCTGATTTACCCAAGGGATATCAAATATCACAATACGACTTACCGGTAGGTTTAAATGGGTATCTTGATATCAAATTAAACAGTAAAGTAAAAAGGATAGGAATAAGCCGTGTTCATATGGAGGAAGATACAGCTAAGTTATTACATTTTGGCGAGACTGGTAGAATAAGTGAGGCAACCGGAAGTGGACTTGATTTTAACAGATGCGGGATTCCACTTTTGGAAATTGTTTCTGCACCTGATATAAAAAATGTAACACAGGCAAAAGCTTATGTAATGCTTCTAAAAAAGATACTTGAATATCTTGAAGTAAGTGATTGTAATATGGAGGAAGGAAGATTTAGAGTTGACGCTAATATATCAGTAAGAAAATTGAGAGATGAATATAGTAAAGCAAGAACAGAACTCAAAAATCTCAATTCCTTTAGATTTTTAGAAAAAGGTTTGAGTTATGAAATTAAAAGACAGAGGGAAATTCTCAACAAGGGTGAAAAACTATATTTGGAGACAAGACATTTTGACTCAAAAACAATGACAACCAAATCCATGAGGATAAAAGAAGAAGCACAGGATTATAGGTATTTTCCAGAGCCTGATCTGGTTCCAATAGAAATAAGCAGAGAATGGGTAGATGAAATAAAAAAGACAGTTCCTGAACTTCCATCTGTTAGAGCTGATAGAATTAAAAAGCAGTACGATATCTCCGATAACGATGCAGAAATTATAACTTCTACCAAAAGCATGGCTGACTTCTTTGAATCCTGCGTAAAAATTTACCCATATCCAAAGAAAATTAGCAATTGGATTATAAGAGATCTTTTATATTTATTAAATCAGAAGCAAATTCAGATAGAGAATTGTAAGATAAGTCCAAATCACTTAATTGAGATGTTAAAAATGATAGAAGTAGGAAAAATTAGTGGTAAAATCGCTAAATCTATTTTTGAAGAAATGTTTAAAACAGGAAAGATGCCAAAAGAAATCGTGGAACAAAAGGGGCTTAAGCAAATAAGTGATATTGATAAATTAACAGATATCATTGAGCAGGTTTTAAAAGAGAATCCAGAAATTGTTACACAATATTTATCAGGAAAAATGCAGGTCTTTAACTTTCTTGTAGGTCAGGTTATGAAAAAAACAAAAGGTAAAGCAAATCCTAAATTAGTTAATGAATTATTAAAGAAAAAACTGAAATAAATAACTTTTGGAAGATTTGGGCATAGTTTCTTGATTGTTTATCCTCTCCCCTGGTGGGAGAGGAATAAGGAGAGGGGGGAGAGGGTAGGGAGAGGGTAAAATGTCTTCGGAACCATGCCACAAATCTATTAGAACTCTTAGATTTTAAAAATATTAAATTTAAATTAAAATAGATTAATAATTATGTTAAAAATTCTACTATCGACAGCTTCTTTATATCCATTTTCACATAAAGAAATTTTTTCTATAGCAAAGGATGTGGGATTTGATGGATTAGAATTGGTTACAGACAGCAACTGCTTAAAAGGGAATATAGAAAAAAATATTCTTAAACTTAATAATCTTATAAATCATTATAATTTGCCAGTCTATACAGCTCATCAACCTCTTTTTATGATTTATTGGAAACTTGGAGTTAAGGAAACTTTAGAATTAACCTTTAATATTGCAAGTCAGCTACAATGTAAATTAATAACTATTCATTTACCTATTTTTCTAAGACCTGATAATTCATATCCATGGTGGGATAATTATTCAAAACAGTTTCTTGAAGCTATCTCAAAGATTAAGCAGGGATCATTTAACAAATTAAGTAAATTTGAAAAAATAAAAAATGAAAGTAAAAATTTAAATAAACAATTTAGAGAAAGCAATTTAGAACCATTAATTACAGTTGAAACTGTTTTAGATAGAAGAGTTAATTTGGGAAGGAGACATTTTGCTGATCCAAAGGTTCTAATAAACTATGTTTTGAAACACAATTTATTCATCACTTTCGATACAACGCACCATGGTTTAAGAAGCTATAATATTGAAGATAGCTTTAATATTCTTAAATCCAGAGTAATAAATATCCATGTAAGCAACACTAAAAGAAGGAAACATGAACCACCTTATATTGGAAAAATACCACTAAAAGAATTTTTAAAATTTATTTTAAAAAATAGTTATAACAATTTTCTAACTTTAGAAATTTCTCCTATAGCACTTAACATTTGGAGTAAAAGAAGAGTTAAAGATCGACTTAAAAGAAGTATAAATTTTTGCAAAATATACACCCGATAAATAAGATTTAAAAAAAATTTATATTTTTACTCAATTCCCCTCCCTTTAAGGGAGGGGGTAGGGGGAGGGTGTATATTTAAAAATTCTAATAAATGCTTTTTTTATTGTGTTATTATTAAGACAATATTGTACTAATTTAATTCTTAAATGTAATTTAATTTTTAATAACTTATAACTTCATTAAATTAAAAAGTGAGACTTTTAATTTATTTTCTAAAAGGTGCTTAAATTGGCAAAAAATATTCCAGATTTTATTCATCTTCATACTCATACAGAATTCTCTTTACTGGATGGAGCAATAAAGATACCGAATTTAATTTCAAAAGCAAAAGAGTTTAATATGCACTCGGTAGCTATAACTGACCATGGCAACATGTATGGTGCTATAGAATTTTACAACTTAGCAAAAGAAGTAGATATTAAATCTATAATTGGATGTGAATTTTATGTTGCAATAAATTCCAGATTTGATAAATCTAAAAGAGAGGAAAAGTCTAATCATCTAACTCTTTTAGCTAAAGATATCCAAGGTTATAAAAACCTGATGAAGCTTGTTACATTAAGTTATTTTGAGGGATTTTATTACAAACCAAGAGTTGATCTTGAGCTACTAAGTAAATACAGTTCTGGAATTATTGCACTTTCTGGATGTGTTTCAGGTAATATTCCGAGGTTGATTTTAGAAGATAGAATTAATGACTCAATTGAATCTGTTTCAAAGTTTTGTGAGATCTTTGGTAAAGAGAATTTTTATTTGGAAATTCAGGATCAAGGCTTAGAAGAACAAAAGATTTTAAACCCAAAATTAATTAAAATGTCAGAGAAATTAAATGTTCCTTTAGTGGCAACCAATGATGCTCACTACCTAAATAAAGAAAACCATACTGCTCATGATGTTTTGCTCTGTATTCAAACAAGAACAACTTTAGATGATAAGGAAAGACTTCGTTTTTCCACTCCCGAATTTTACTTTAAACCCAAAGAAGAGATGTTTGATATTTTCAAGAATATTCCCGAGGTTCTAAAAAATAGCATAGAAATTTCAGAAAGATGTAATTTAGAAATACCATTAAATTTAGATTTACTACCAGCCTATAAAGTTCCAGAGAATTATAATTTAGATAGTTACTTAGAAGAAATCTGCAGAGAAGGATTTAACAAGAGATATTCTGACCCCACAGATGAGATAAAAGACAGATTAGAACTAGAACTTAATGTCATAAAAGATATGGGATATTCTGGATATTTTTTAATTGTTTGGGACTTTGTAAACTATGCTAAAAGAAGTGGTATAAGAGTAGGACCTGGGAGAGGGTCAGCAGCTGGAAGTATAGTTTCATACTGTCTCGGAATAACTGATATTGACCCAATAGAATATGGTCTGCTTTTTGAGCGATTCTTGAATCCGCATAGAAAAAGTCTTCCGGATATTGACATAGATTTCTGTTATAAAAGAAGAAATGAAGTTATTGATTATGTTGTTAGTAAATATGGAAGAAATAAAGTAGCTCAGCTTATAACTTTTGGGACAATGGCTGCAAGAGCAGCAACTCGTGACACAGGTAGAGTTTTTGGTGTTCCATATGGAAAGGTTGATAAAGTAGCAAAGATGATTCCTGTGGGAATAGGAACAACTATTGATAAATCTATTAATACCGTTCCGGAATTAAGAGATTCTTATCAAAAAGATGAAGAAGTTAAGAAAATATTGGATGCAGCTATGGCTTTGGAGGGACTTTCAAGACAGGATTCTATTCACGCAGCTGGTGTTGTTATATCTGACGAGGATTTGACTGAGTACACTCCTTTACAAAGAAAAGGAAATGGTGAAGTTGTTACTCAATATAAAATGGATGATGTGCAGCGTATTGGACTCTTAAAGATGGATTTTTTAGGACTAAAAACTTTAACCCTTATTGACAAAACCCTTGAAATAATAAAGCATACCAAGGAGATAGAAATTAACTTAAATGAAATTGATTTACAGGATAAAAAGACATTTTCAATGATAAGTCATGGAGAAACAATTGGTATTTTTCAGCTTGAAAGTTCAGGAATGAGAAATCTGATGATAGATTTACAGCCAAATTGCATTGAAGACCTGATTGCATTACTTGCACTTTATAGACCTGGTCCACTGCAAAGTGGAATGGTTAAAGATTTTGTAGAAGCAAAAAAGGGAAAAACAAAAATAAGATACCCACACCCATCATTAGAATCTATCCTGGATACAACTTACGGAATTATTGTTTATCAGGAACAGGTTATGGAAATTGCATCAAAAATGGCAAATTTTACCATGGCAGAAGCTGATATTTTAAGAGGTGCTATAAGTAAAAAGAAGAGAAGAGTATTATCCAAACAGAGAGATAAATTCCTTGACGGAGCTTTGAAAAATGGGATAAGCAGGGGAGCAGCTCAGAAAATTTTTGATTTGTTACTACTATTTGCGGAGTATGGGTTTAATAAATCACACTCTGCTGCTTATGCTTTAATCTCCTATCAAACTGCGTATCTAAAAGCAAATTTCCCTGTTGAATTTATGGCTGCATTACTTACTGTTAGAATGGAAGATCAGGAAAAAGTAGCTCAGTATGTAAATGAATGTAGAAGACTTAGAATTAAAATATTACCCCCTGATGTTAATGAAAGCTTTTCTAACTTCACAGTGGTGGGAAATAAAATAAGGTTTGGATTATCTGCAGTAAAAAATGTGGGAGATAATGTTATTCAAAATATAGTATCTAATAGGAAAGATAAAGGAAAGTTTAAATCATTTGTAGATTTTTGTAGTATGGTGGATCCTGTTGTCTTAAATAAAAAGACATTAGAAAGCCTGATAAAGGCAGGAGCTTTTGACTCGTTGGGACTAACAAGACAAGCACTTATGAAAAATTATAAAAGAATTGTCTCTCATGTCCTTACTATAAGAAGTAATAAAGAAATAGGTCAATTTTCTCTTTTTGATGCTGACACAACTCTTAAGGATGCACTAATTACAGCTTTACCTGAGAAAAGAACAGAATTTTCTCAGAAGAAGTTTTTAGCATACGAGAAAGAGATGTTGGGATTATATGTTTCAGACCATCCATTAATTGGTTATGAGCATCAATTGGATAAATACAGTGATTGTCAGATTAGTGAAATTAAAAAGTTTACAGATAAAAGCTTAATAAAAATTGCAGGAGTTGTTTCTAAGATTAAGAGAATTACAACTAAAAAAGGAGAAATAATGCTTTTTCTAACCTTAGAAGATATTAGCAACTCTATAGAAGTTATAATTTTTCCCTCTGTACTTAAAAAATTTCATCAATTTCTTAAAGAAGATATGATAATAGGAATTAAGGGTAGAATTGATATAAAAGAGGACCAAGCGAAGTTGATAGCAAGTGAAATTGAAGAAATAGAGTTAAAACATAAGAAATCTGCATCTAAAAAGGTTAAACCAAATTTGGTTATAGAGTTGGTTTTAAATAGTATAAATGATCATTTTTTACACAGGCTTAGAAGGATTCTATTAAATAACCCAGGTCCATCTAATGTTATCATTAAATTAAAATCTGATAAATCTTTAAAAACCTTTAAATTAGGTAGTTCTCTAAGTGTAACTCAATCAGAAGAATTTTTAGATGAAATTAATAACTTTTTGGGTGAAAAGGGAACTGTTAAAATGGAAAGCTAAAATGGAACCAAAGTTAATATTGGTGTGTGGTGCTTCGTATCACTAAAAAAGTTTGACCTTGGTGCCGAAGGTGGGAATCGAACCCACATGAGTATTAAAACTCACTGGATTTTGAATCCAGCGCGTCTACCAATTCCGCCACTTCGGCATTATTAATTTTTTATATTAATTAAATTTTATACAGTAGATAAACAATTATCAAGCAATTATTTTTACATTTATGAAAAAGAAAGATAAATTTATAATTATAGATGGAAATAGTTTAGCATATAGAGCCTTTTTTGCCCTTCCTGATAGTATTATTACAATATCTGGTATTATAACTAATTCAGTTTATGGTTTTACAAATATGTTACTTAAAATAATAAATGATAATAAACCTACTATGTTGGCAGTTGCTTTTGATAGTAAAAAACCAACATTCAGACATAAGATATTTAAAGACTATAAATCTGATAGGGAAAAAATGCCAGAAGATTTAGCCAATCAGTTTGATTTAATATATAGAGTATTAGATGTTTTTAATATTCCTAAATATCAAGTAGAGGGTTATGAAGCAGATGATTTATTGGGTACTTTAGCTACACAAGCTAAGGATAAGGGAATCGAGGTTTTAATAGTAACTGGAGATAAAGATGCACTTCAATTAGCATCTGAGAATGTAAAAATAATATTTACTGTAAAAGGAATTTCAGATGTTAATATTTATGGTCCTGAAGAAGTAATTGATAAATATGGTATAGGTCCAAACTACATCGCAGATTATTTTGGTTTGATTGGTGACAAAATAGATAACATTCCAGGCATCTCTGGTATTGGAAAAAAGAGTGCAACCAAGCTTATAAATGAATTTGGTTTTTTAGAGCAGATATTAGATAGAGTAGATGAAATACCCACTGAGAAAATTAAAGAAAAACTCAAACAATATTCTGAAACGGCTATTTTAAGTAAGAATTTAGCAACAATAGATTGTAATAGCCCTATTAGAATAGATATTGAAAAATGTAAATTAAAAAAATTTGATGAAAAAAAAGTTTATGAGCTTTTTGAGTATCTTGAGTTTAGAACATTATGGGAGAAAATTAAAAAAATGAATTTAATGAAAAAATCATTAAAGGATGAAAATAAGTTTCAAAGTAGAACTAAACTTATAGATGAGGAAGGCGAGCTTATAAATTTAATTGAGAAGATAAAAAATTTAGAAGAAATTTCAATTCAATTTTTAGGTACTAATAATGGCTGTACTGGAATATCTATCTCTATTAAACCAGATATATCCTTTTATATTCATATTGATAGCAAGCAAAAAGAGGATAGATTTTTTTATTTATTAAAACCGATTTTAATAAATAAAAATATTAAAAAAATAATGCATAATGCCAAGTACCAATTAAAGATACTATTTAAAAAAGATATCAGGTTACAGGGACTCATTTTTGATAGTTATATTGCATCTTATCTATTAAATCCTCATTTTAGAGAGCATAAACTTTCAGAAATTATTCAAAAATATTTGGGTTATAGTGCATCTGATTTTAAAAGAGTAGAGACTTTTGGTCAGTTAGGATTAATTCAGGATAAAGATTGGATTCAAAAAATGTCGGAGGTAGAGGGAAGAAGAACAAGTGTATTAATTGATTTAAAAAAAATATTAGAAACTATACTTATTTCTCAAGATATTGAGAAACTTTTCTATGAAGTTGAAATTCCTTTGATAGAGGTTTTGGCAATGTTGGAATTATGGGGTGTTAAAGTTGATGTTAGTTATCTAAATAAGTTAACAATTGGTTACCAGGAAAAAATATCAAAAGTTACTGGAAAAATTTATAAGCTTGCTGGTCAAAATTTTAATATAAATTCTCCTCAACAATTGGGGAAAATTCTCTTTGAAAAACTAAAGCTCACACCATTTAAAAAAACAAAAACTGGTTATGCAACAGGTTTTTCAATTTTAAAAAAATTGGAGGATAAACACCCAATAATAAGAGAAATAATAGATTACAGGGAATTATCAAAATTGAAATCAACATATATAGATGCCTTACCTTCATTGGTTAGTGGTCTTGATGGAAGAATTCATACAACATTTCATCAGACTGGTACTGTTACTGGTAGATTATCAAGCAGCGATCCCAATCTTCAAAATATTCCTATAAGAACTGACCTGGGTAGGGAGACAAGAAAAGCATTTATAGTTGATGAGAATCATATTTTATTGGAAGCTGACTATTCACAGGTTGAACTTCGAATTCTTGCTCATCTATCTGAAGATGAAAATCTAATTAATGCTTTTGAAAGAGATGTTGATTTTCACAGGCTTACTGCTTCTCAACTTTTTAACGTAAAAATGGATGAGGTTACTCCTGCACTAAGAAGGTCAGCAAAAGCAATAAATTTTGGAATAATTTATGGTATGACAAAATTTGGTTTAGCTGAAAGACTTAACATCTTGGAGGATGAAGCAGAAAATTATATAGAGCAATATTTTGATCAATATCCACAAGTTAAAGAATATATAGATTATATTATTGAGGAAGCATTAAATAAAGGATATGTTACAACAATTTTAGGTAGGCGAAGATACATTCCAGAATTGAAATCAAGAAATCCCAAAATTAAGCAGCTTGGAGAAAGGTTTGCCATTAATACACCAATTCAGGGTAGTGCTGCAGATATTATAAAGATAGCTATGATAGATATATATAAAGAAATATTAAATAAAAATTATAAATCAAAAATCGTATTGCAGGTTCATGACGAACTTCTATTAGAAGTACCAACTGATGAAAAGGAAGAAATTATAAATGTTATAAGAGAGAGAATGGAAAATGTTTACCCGCTTAAAGTAAGGCTAAAAGTAGATATAAAAATTGGAACTAACTGGTATATGTAGATTTTTATTATATAATTACCCGCAAAATATAATATTTTTTATATAAAAAATTGCAATAATACTTGCATTTTTTTTATAGTTAGTAGTATATTATAGAAAAATTTTTTAGGAGGAATTATTAGTGGAGAAAAATAAAATATTAAATGACTTATCTGAGGAAGAAAAACAGTATTTGACTGTTAACGAGAAAGGTGAAATTGTACCTAACTATGAAATGACAATAGTATCTTTTGAAGAGGGAGATATTGTAAAAGGGACAGTTGTGAAAGTTAATAAAGATGAAGTTTTGGTTGATGTTGGATATAAATCTGAAGGAGTTATCCCGCCAAGGGAGTTATCAGTAAGATATGATTTGGAACCTCATGAAATTATAAGTGTAAATGATGAGATTGAAGTATTAGTTCTTCAAAAGGAAGATCAAGATGGAAGATTAATCCTTTCAAAAAAAAGAGCAGAAACTCAAAGAGCTCTGGAGAAGATAGAAGAAGCTTATAGAGAAGACAAGTTAATTAAAGGAGTGGTTATAGATTTAGTAAGAGGTGGATTAATTGTGGATATTGGTATGAGAGCCTTCCTTCCAGGTTCTTTGATTGATTTAAAAAAGGTAACAGATTTTAATGCATATTTAGATAAAGAAGTTACATGCAAAATAATTAATATTGATAGACAAAAAAATAATGTTATCATCTCTAGAAAAGCCTATCTTGAAATTGAAAAAAAGAAAGTAAGAGATACATTTATTAAAAGTGTGAAGGTAGGTCAAGTTAAAAAAGGAGTAATTTCTAATATTTTAGATTTTGGAGCATTTGTTGATTTAGGTGGAGTTGATGGTTTAATACATATTTCAGAACTTTCATGGGGACACGTAAACCATCCTTCTGAGATAGTAAAGATTGGAGACGAAGTTGAAGTGGTTATTTTGGAAGTAGATAAGGAGAAAAAGAGAGTAGCTTTGGGACTTAAACAAACACAGATTGATCCCTGGATGGAATTAACAAAAAAATATGCTATCGGTGATGTGGTTGATGGAAAGGTTATAAAAATAGTACCATTTGGAGCATTTGTGCAGATTGAGAAAGGAATTGAGGGATTGGTTCATATCTCAGAAATTGCTGTTTATAGTGTAGAAAAGCCAGAAGAAGTTGTAAATATTGATGATAAAGTAAAAGTAAAAATTATTGATATAGATTTTGATAAAAGAAGAATTGGTTTGAGTATAAGGCAGGCTCCAAGAGAGAAAAAAGAGGGTGAGGAACCCAAACCAATAGCCAGACCTATTGAGAAGGCAATAAAAGTTGAAGAAGAAATTAAACTAACTGAAGAGAAAGAAAAGATTAAAGAAAAAGCTAAACATCATAAAGAAAAAATAAGAGATGAAGAAGAAGTAGAATATACAAAAGAAGAGAAATCAGTAAAAGAAGAGAAAAAAGCTAAAGAAGAGAAATCAGGAGAAATAAAAGATAAATAATTATAAATTTTAATAGATAAATAACAAAATCTAATATCTTGACATAAATATAATAAAATTAAATTAGCTGAATTTATAAATTGTATGCTCTGGTATTATTCCAGAGCATATTTAATTTGCTCTTAAATTCAAAGAGGTTTAAAATTTAAAATGAAATATAAAAAAATAATTAAATAACCCTTGAATGATTTGGGCATAGTTTCTTGACTAAATGTCTTCGAAACCATGCCACAAATCTACTAATGAAAATTAATTTTAAAAAATAAATTTTAATACTGTTTCATTGAGAAGGACAATATTTATCATTTGTCATTGCGAGGGACGAAGTCCCGAAGCAATCTCAATAAAGAATAAAAATATCAAATTCTAATGTAAAAATATGTAATTTTAAGGATGAATATGAAACTTATGTGTTTGGTTGGGGAAATTGGAACAGGAAAAACTACAGTTGCTAAAATGTTAGAAGATTTAGGAGCAGATGTTATATATTCTGATGATATTGCAAAGACTGTCTCCTCAAAATCTGCTACTAAATCAGAATTAGTTAAATTCTTTGGTAAGAAAATACTTTACAGAAATGGAAGATTAAACAGAAAAAAGTTAGCAAATATTGTTTTTTCAAATAGGAATAAATTGGAGAAATTAAATGAGATAATGCTTCCTCAAATAGTGAAAGAAATTGAAAAAATTCTTTATAAAAAAGAAAAGTTGGAAGAAACTTCAAAACCAACAAGCAAGAAGATTAAAAGAACTCAAAAAGAAGGTGAAAGAATTGTTGTAATAGAAGCCCCACTTCTTTTTAGAACTAATTTATATAATAGATGTGATGAAATCTTATATGTAACCTGTCCAATGGATTTAAGAATAGAAAGAGTAATATCTAAAATGAATTTGTCAAGAGAAGAAGCTAAATTAAGAGTAGAAGGGCAAAATTTAATTATTCCAAAGGATAAAGTACATCATATTATAAACAATGATAAGGGTATAAATGATTTAAGAAGAAAAATAGGAATATTTTGTAGATTTTTAAAATGCCAGACTTTGAATTAATATCAAATTACAAGCCTCAAGGAGATCAACCTACAGCAATAAATAAGCTTGTTGAAGGCTTATATAAAGGTGATAGATTTCAAACCTTACTTGGAGTTACCGGGTCTGGAAAGACTTATACAATGGCTCAGATAATAAACAGTGTAAATAGACCTGTCTTGGTAATGTCTCCTAATAAAACATTGGCTGCTCAACTCTGTAATGAATTTAAAGAATTTTTCCCCAAAAATTCAGTTCATTATTTTGTTAGTTACTATGATTATTATCAACCTGAGGCTTATGTGCCAACTACAGATACCTACATTGAGAAAGACGCATCTATAAATGAGCAATTGGAAAGACTTAGACTTTCATCAACAAATGCATTACTTACAAGAAGAGATGTAATTATTGTAGCAAGTGTTTCATGTATATTTAACTTAGGTTCACCATCTCTATATAAGGAGAAAACTCTTATTTTATCTAAGGGTGAAAAATATGAAAGGGATGAAATATTATTAAAACTTGTCAAAATAAAGTATCAAAGAAACGATATTGACTTTAGTCCTGGGACATTCAGAGTAAAAGGAGATATAGTAGATATATTCCCACCCTATAATGATTATGCTATTAGAATTGAATTATTTGGTGATGATATAAAGGAAATATGTAAATTTAATTATTTAACTGGCGAAATAATTGAAAAAATAGCAATTATTATGATTTCACCAGCAACTCATTTTGTTATTGAACCAAAAAGAATGGAAGAGATTTTATTCGAAATTGAGAAGGATTTAGATGATAGATTAAAGGAATTAAAATCTCAGGATAAATTGCTTGAAGTTCAGAGATTAAGGATGAGAACAAAATATGATTTGGAGATGTTAAAAGAAATCGGATACTGTAAAGGAATTGAGAATTACTCAAGATATTTTTCAGGAAGAGAACCAGGAGCTACTCCATCTACACTACTAAATTATTTTCCGGATGATTTTATAACATTTATTGATGAGTCCCATATAGCAGTTCCTCAGATAAATGGGATGTATCATGGGGATAGGTCTCGGAAAGAAACACTTATTGAATATGGATTTAGACTACCATCAGCTCTTGATAATCGTCCTTTAAGGATGAAAGAATTTTTAAATGCAATAAACCAGGTAATATTTGTTTCAGCAACCCCTAGGGATTTTGAAATTGAAAATAGTAGTCAGGTTGTTGAGCAGATAATTAGACCTACAGGACTTGTTGACCCGGAAGTTGAAGTTAGAAAAACAACAGGTCAAATTGATAATTTGATGACGGAAATTAAGAAAAGAACCACACAAAATGAGAGGGTTTTAATTACAACTTTAACAAAAAGAATGGCTGAAAATTTGACTGATTATTTTCTTGATATGAGTATTAAATCAAGATATCTTCATTCAGAAATAGGTACTTTAGAGAGGGTAAAAATTATAAGAGAGTTGAGAAAAGGAGACTTCGATGTATTAGTTGGAATAAATCTTCTTAGAGAAGGCTTGGATCTTCCGGAGGTTTCTCTTGTTGCTATATTGGACGCTGATAAAGAGGGATTTTTAAGATCAGAAACATCACTTATCCAAACTATTGGTAGAGCATCAAGAAATATCAGAGGTAAAGTTATAATGTATGCTGATAATATAACAAGGTCAATGAAGAGAGCAATAGATGAAACTAACAGAAGAAGAGATATTCAATTAGTATTTAATGAAGAGAATAATATAGAACCTCAAACAATTCACAAGAAGATATCTGATATTTTGATGGCAACTAAAGTAGCTGAAAAAATAAAGATAAAAGATAAAATAATGAAACCAGGAAAAATATTACCTGATGAAATACCAAAAATAATATTGGGACTTGAAGAAGAGATGAGACTTGCTGCTGAGGAGTTAAACTTTGAATATGCAGCTATTTTAAGAGACCAGATAAAAGAATTAAAAAAACAAACAAAATATTAACTTGTCCTTGCGAGGGATGGGCTTCCTCGCTAATGCTCGGAACAGGCTGCGCAATCTCATTAAAAAAATGAATTAAATAACCTTTGAAAGATTTGGGCATAGTTTCTTGACTAAATGTCTTCGAAACCATGCCACAAATCTACTAATGAAAATTAATTTTTAAAAAAATGGAAAAGAAAAAGCTAATTATTAGAGGTGCAAGAGAGCACAATTTAAAAAATATAAATTTAGATCTTCCAAGAGATAAGATGATTGTAATAACTGGTATCAGTGGTTCTGGTAAGTCGAGTCTTGCATTTGACACCATTTATGCTGAAGGTCAGAGAAGATATGTTGAATCTCTTTCTGCTTATGCAAGACAATTCCTTGAACAGATGGAAAAACCTGATGTTGATTATATTGAAGGTCTTTCTCCTGCTATTTCAATTGACCAGAAAGGTGCTACTAAAAATCCTCGTTCAACTGTGGGAACAATAACTGAAATATATGATTATATTAGATTACTTTATGCTTGTATTGGAAAATCTCATTGTCATATATGTGGGAAAGCAATATCACAACAATCACCACAACAGATAATAGATAAGGTTTTAAAAATTTCTAAAGGTACAAAATATATGATTCTATCACCAGTAATCAGGGGTCGAAAAGGGGAATATAAAAATCTTTTTGAACAAATAAGGAGAAAAGGTTATGTTAGAGTTAGAGTGGATGGAGAAATAAAGAGTTTAGAGGAAGAAATAAAACTGGAGAAGTACAAGAAACACGATATTGAAGTAGTAATAGATAGATTGGTGTCTAAATCCAATATAAGAAAAAGAGTTGCTGATTCGATTGAAACAGCATTAAGGGAATCAGATGGGATAGTCTATATTCAGATAATTGATGGAGAAAATTTGATATTTTCTCAAAAATTTGCTTGTCTTGATTGTGGTATAAGCTTTGAGGAACTTTCACCAAGGATGTTTTCTTTTAATAGTCCTATTGGTGCTTGTACTTATTGTGATGGGTTGGGTTTTAAACAAGAAATAGATCCAGATTTAGTAGTACCTAATAAAAGTCTAAGTTTATCACAGGGAGCTATTAAATTATGGAGAGATAGTTCATCAGCATTTTTTCCAATGTATATAAAGGCTCTTTCTAAAAAATATAATTTTGATCTTTCAACACCATTTAATAATTTAGATAAGAATATACAAAATATAATTTTGTACGGTGTACCAGTAGAAAGAGTGCTTGTTGAGTATGAAAGATATAATGGAACAGTAGTAAGATGGCCTACTTCTGTAGAAGGCGTAATTAATAATTTAGAAAGAAGATACAGAGAGACAAAGTCTGAATATAGTAGGGAAAAAATTGAAGAATATATGAGCATAAGCCCATGTCCTAAATGTAATGGTGCAAGACTTAGACCTGAAAGCTTAGCAGTAACAGTTGGTGGAAAAAATGTTTATGAACTAACCCAAATGTGTGTTTCCAAATGCAAATCTTTTATTGAGAATCTTAAATTAACAAATAAAGAAAAGATAATAGCAAGAAGAATATTAAAAGAAATAAAAGAAAGATTAGCCTTTGTGGAAAATGTGGGTTTGAACTACCTAACGCTTGATAGAGAAACAAGAACTCTTTCCAGTGGGGAAGCTCAGAGAATAAGGTTAGCTACCCAAATTGGAACAAGTTTGATTGGGGTTTTATATATTCTTGATGAACCAAGTATAGGTCTTCACAACAGGGATAATAAGAGACTTCTTGAAACATTAAAAAGATTAAGAGACTTAGGAAATACTTTAATTGTGATAGAACATGATAGAGAAACTATTAACCAAGCAGATTTTATAGTTGATTTAGGTCCTGGAGCTGGAGAGCGTGGCGGGGATGTTGTTGTACTTGGAACTATAGAAGATATTAAAAATGAACCTACCTCTATAACTGGACAGTATTTAAGTGGTAAGAAAAAGATCAATGTTCCAAATAAGAGAAGAATTGATTATAAGGGAGATCTGGTTATATTAGGTGCAAAAGAACATAATTTAAAAGAAATAAATGTTTCTTTTAAACTTGGTAAATTTATTTGTATAACCGGAGTTTCGGGTTCAGGAAAAAGCACATTAGTTGATGAAATTTTATATAGGGCACTAATGAATAGATTACATAGCAGGTCAAAGTTTAAACCTGGTAAGCACAAAGACATTAAAGGTATAGAAAATATTGATAAAGTAATTGAGATTGACCAATCACCAATTGGAAGAACTCCAAGATCAAATCCTTCAACATATACAGGAGTATTTACTCCTATCAGAGAGGTCTTTGCGGAGACTCAAGAAGCAAAAATTAGAGGTTATAAAAAAGGTAGATTCAGTTTTAATGTAAAGGGTGGAAGATGTGAGGCATGCAGGGGTGATGGGAATATTAAAATAGAGATGCATTTTCTGCCTGATATATATGTAACCTGTGATGTATGTAAGGGAAAAAGGTACAATAATGAAACTTTAGATGTAACTTTTAAAGGAAAAAACATCTCAGAGGTTCTTGATATGAGTGTTAGAAAAGCATTAGAGTTTTTTAAAAACATTCCAAGAATAAAAAGAAAATTACAATTAGTTGATGATGTTGGACTGGGATATATAAAATTGGGTCAATCTGCTACTACGCTCTCAGGAGGGGAAGCTCAAAGAGTAAAAATTTCTAAGGAACTATCAAAAATTGCTACAGGTAGAACTATTTATATATTGGATGAACCAACAACAGGACTTCATTTTGATGATATAAAGAAACTACTCAAAGTATTAAACAGATTAGTTGATAAGGGAAATACAGTAATTGTTATTGAGCATAATTTAGATGTAATAAAAACAGCTGATTATATAATTGATCTTGGACCAGAAGGTGGTGATGAAGGGGGATGGATAGTAGCTGAAGGTACACCAGAAGAAGTTGCAAAAAATCCAAAATCTTATACAGGTATGTATTTAAAGGATTTATTAAATGTTTAGAAAAGCTCCAACAAAGATAAAAGAAAGTCTAAATTATTTACCTGATAAACCAGGTGTTTATATATTCTATGATTCTTTAGAGGAAGTCTTATATATTGGTAAAGCTAAGTCCTTAAAGAAACGGATTAAAAGCTATTTTCAAAAGTATCAAAAACTACCTACAAAGATAACTGATATGCTATCTCATACAGACAAATTAGATTTTATCGTTACTGATAATGAAGTTGAAGCACTAATACTTGAAAGTACACTGATAAAGGAACACAGACCAAAATATAATGTGAATTTAAAAGATGATAAGAGATATCCCTATATTGCTATCTCTATTTCAGAAGATTATCCTCGGGTATTTTTTACACGAAAAACATCCAATCCAAACTATATCTATTTTGGTCCCTATACAAGACCTCAAAATGTCAGAAAAATCTTAGATATGATTCATAAAAAATTTAAAATTAGAGGTTGTAAAGGATCAAAGCCAGGAAAAAAGACTAGTTCACCATGTCTGAATTATTATATAAATAGATGCTTAGCTCCGTGTATTGGGAAAGTAAAAAAAACAGAATATAAAGAAATAATAAGTATAATCATTCAATTTCTTAATGGAAGAAGAAAAGAAATCAAGCAAGGTTTAGAGAAATCTATGAAGTTAGCATCAAGTGAAAAAAGATTTGAGGATGCTGCAAGATATAGAGATCAATTTATTGCAATAAATGAGCTTACTCAGAAACAAAAAGTTGCAACAATAAAAAGACTGGATATTGATGTATTAGCTGTTGTATTAAACGAAGACATAGCATGTGTTGAACTTTTTACAATAAGAGGGGGATTTTTATTAGGTAAAGATTGCTTTATTTTAGAAAAGACATCAGAGTTTGATAAAAGCGAGCTTCTTACTTTCTTTATCAAACAGTATTATAATTCAGCTTTTAGATATCCTAAGGAGATTATTTTATCAACAAATATTTATGAAATGGAGATCATAAAAAATTGGTTGAGCATGAAAAAGGAAACATATATTGACATAAAGATTCCGAGAAGAGGGGAGAAAAGAAGATTAGTAGAGTTAGCAGAAAAAAATGCTGAAATTGAAATTAAGCAATTTCTGAACAAGGAAAAGCTAAAAAAAATGAGGGAGAAAGATGCACTTGTTTCATTAAAAAATAGATTAAATCTTAGTTCAATTCCTTATAGGATTGAATGTTATGATATATCAACATTAGCAGGTTCTCATTCTGTTGGCTCAATGGTTGTATTTTTAAATGGTATTCCAAAGAAATCACAATATAGGAGATTTAAAATAAAAAATATATCTGTTAAAGACGATCTTCATATGATAAGTGAAGTAATTGAGAGAAGATTTAAAAAGTTAGTATATCCATATAAGATAGATGAAAAAACCTATAAATATAAAAAAGATAATAAAGTTTATAAAAAGGAATATAAAGAATTTAATGCATTTGATTTTATCCCTGATCTTGTGATAATAGATGGTGGAAAGGGTCAACTGCAAATTACAAAAAGAGTTTTAAAAGAATTAGGTTTAGAAAATATCTTTGTTATTGGACTATCTAAAAAACCTGATAAAATACATTTATTAAACAAGAAATATCCTCTTATACTTCAAGAGAATTCATCAGCGCTTTTGCTTTTAAAAAATATTAGAGATGAAACTCATCGCTTTGCAATTTCTTATCACAGAAATCTTAGAAACAAAGATATGATAACATCAATTCTTGATAAAATTTATGGAGTTGGTCCAAAAAGAAAAGCAAAATTGATTAAACATTTTAGTTCAGCAGAATATGTTGCAAAAGCGACACTTCAAGAACTATATGATATTAAAGGAATACCTTCTAAAGTCGTCCAAAGAATATACAGACATTTTCACCGCTTTTAATCCTATTTTTAACTATCATTTAATTTTAATTAATATGATATACTTATTCTTTGAAAAAAGTGAACTTGTTATTGGGAGGAGGATTACTTATGAAGAATATATTAATCAGGATAATAACTTTAACTCTCGCGATTATTATAATTACTTATATATTTCCTGATAATATGATTCATCTTGAGGGTGAAGGTAATGCTAAACTATTATCAGCCCTTTTCACAGCAATTGTTTTGGCATTAGTAAATTTAATAATCAGACCTATAGTTAAGGTTTTAACACTTCCTATAAATATTTTAACATTAGGTCTTTTTTCTTTAATAATAAATGCTGCAATGCTCTGGATCGTGGATCACTTCGTTGAGGGATTTTCTGTATTTGGCTTCTGGGGATATTTTCTTGGAGCACTGGCAATAAGTATTATAAATTCTGTTTTATATAAATTATTAAAAGATAAACAAAAATAATATTGTAGGAAATAATTATGGAAAAAAGTGAAGGTTTAAAAACAATAATAATAACAGGACTCTCTGGCGCAGGTAGAACCTTAGCTATGAGATGCTTTGAAGATGCAGGCTATTTTTGTATAGATAATCTGCCATCATCCTTAATTTTAGATTTGATAAATATATGTTCACTTCCAGGAAGTAAAATTGATAAATTAGCACTTGTTATAGATGTTCGTAGTAGGGATTTTTTTGATCAACTACCTAATGTATTAAAAGACTTAAATAAAAAAAATATAGATTATCAAATTCTTTTTTTATCAGCAGATGAAGAAACATTAGTTAAGAGATTTAAAGAGACGAGAAGAACACACCCGTTAGCAAAAAAAGCAGATTTTTTAGAAGGAATTCGTATTGAAAAAGGAAGAATAAAATTTTTAAGAGAAACAGCGGATATTGTAATTGATACATCTCATCTCACTCCAATGGAGCTTAAAAATAGGATAAATAACACAATAATTTTAGGTCTTGAAAGCAAAAGAATACAAATACAGGTAGTATCTTTTGGGTATAGTTTAGGTATTCCGCAAGATGCCGATTTAGTGATGGATGTTCGTTTTTTACCTAATCCGAATTATGTTGAATCTTTAAGGTTAAAAAGTGGGTTAGATAAGGAAGTTTATGATTTTGTGATAAGTAAAAAAGGGACCACTAAGTTTCTAAATATTTTTAAAAAATTACTATCTTATACCATACCCAAATATATTTTAGAGGGAAAAAATTATTTAAAAATTGCAATTGGTTGTACAGGGGGAAGACACAGATCTGTAGTGATTGCTAAAGAAATTTTTAATTTTTTGAAAGAGCAAGGTTATGAGGTTATAATTAATCATAGGGATTTACAATAATGGGGAAAATTAAAAGTTTCTCATCCTGCGTAAAGGATGAATTAGCTCGGGAAATACCAAAAAAGATTTGCTGTCAAAAAGCAGAACTATATGTTGTGATAAGAATGTCCGGGCTTATAAAAAAAGAAAAACAGAATTTTGGTGTGAAGATAAGAACAGAAAATGCTTCAGTTGCTCGGAAAATAATCACTTTAATTAAAAAGCTATTTAAAGAAGAAATAAATACTTATACAAAATTTAAAAGTTATAAGAACAAAAGAAAGAGATATTTTATAGAGATACCTTTTCAGAAAAAAACAGCTAAGTTGCTAAAGATGTTAAAATATTTAGATGATAAATTTGAGGTAAGAGATAAAATATCTTCAGATTTAATTAGCAAAAAATGTTGTCAGATTTCTTTTTTAAGAAGCTGTTTTTATAGTAGAGGTTATATATCAAAACCAGAAAGTGGATATCATTTAGAGATCTTAACTAACAGCCAAGATGATGCAAAATATATATTAAAAATTCTTAACGGATTTCATATTAATCCTAAGATATACAAAAGAAGAGGATTTTTTGTTGTTTATCTAAAAAAGAGTGAGGATATTTTTAATTTTCTTAAATTAATTGTAGCTCATGGAACAGTTTTAAATTTGGAAAGCATTAAAGTATTAAAAGAAGCGAAAAGTTATATAAGAAGAATTGTTAATTTTGAAGCAGCAAATCTTAATAAAACTATAAAAGCATCTTATAAACAGATTGATAATATTATAAAAATAGATAATTCTATAGGTCTTGATTTGCTTCCAGAAGCTCTTAGGGAAATTTCTTATATTAGACTTGAGTATCCTCAAGCATCTTTATCAGAGTTGGGGAAACTGAGTTCGAAAATAATTTCAAAATCTGCAGTTAATAATAGATTAAGAAGGATACAAAAAATAGTAGAAAGCCTATAAAAATAGTAGAAAACCTATAGAAATAATAGAAAACCTATAGAAATAATAGAAAGCCTATAGAAGATATCTATTATTTATTTGTCATTCTGACCCTGACCCTTGAGCGTAGCGAAGGGAAAGGGGAAGAATCTCATTAAATATATTAAAGAATCTGGTAAAATGATAAGATTTTCCTTAATATTAATTTTTAAATTTTTTTATAAACATTTTTTAAAGAAAGGAGAAAATAAAATGGCAATAAGGGTTGGTATAAATGGATTTGGAAGAATTGGAAGATGTGTTTTTAAAGCTGGAATAGATGATAAGGAAATCGACTTTGTGGCTGTTAATGATATCACAACACCTGAAGTTTTAGCGTTCCTGTTAGAGTATGATTCAACCTATGGAAGAATAGCTAATGTAGAAGTTAATGATGATATAATTTCGATTTGTGATAGAAAGGTAAAAGCTCTTTGTGTCAAAGATCCTGCTCAGTTACCATGGGATGAGTTAGATGTAGATATTGTAGTAGAATCAACAGGACTTTTTATAAAAAGAGAGGATGCAAAAAAACATCTGGATGCAGGTGCTAAAAAGGTAATTATAAGTGCACCAGCAACAAATCCTGATATTACTTTAGTAATGGGGGTTAATCATGAGAAGTATAACCCAGAAAATCATAATATTATATCTGGTGCATCTTGCACTACAAATTGTATTGCTCCATTAGCAAAAGTTCTACATGAGAATTTTGGGATTCAGAAAGGTTTCATGACAACAATTCATGCATACACTAGTGACCAAAATTTGGTAGATGCTCCACATAAGGATAAACGAAGAGCAAGATCAGCAGCAATGAATATAATTCCAACAACGACAGGGGCAGCTATTGCAACAACTTTAGTTATACCAGAACTTAAAGGTAAAATGGATGGAATGGCTATGAGAGTTCCAGTTCATGATGGTTCAATAGTAGATTTTGTTGCTTTTTTGGAAAGGGATGTAACAATTGAAGAAGTAAATCAAGCCATGAAGAAAGCATCTGAAGAACCACCTCTTCAGGGTATCTTGCAATATAGTGATGAACCCTTGGTTTCATGCGATATAATAGGGAATCTGTATTCTTCAGTCTATGATTCATTAGCAACTATGGTAATTGGTAATATGGTGAAAGTTCTTGGTTGGTATGATAATGAAATGGCTTACTCAAAGAGAGTAAATGACCTTATCAAATACATTGCAAAAAAAGGTTACTAATTCCAAATTATATTTAAAAATTGGGAGCTTTTAAAGCTCCTAATTTCTTATATGATGCATAAATTTAATACAAATTTTAAGGATTGTTGTATGAATAAGAAATCCATAAGGGATATTGATGTTAAAAATAAGAGAGTTTTTGTTAGGGCAGATCTTAATGTTCCTTTAGATGATAATAGCAATATTACTGATGAGACTAGAATAATAGCATCATTACCAACAATTGATTATCTAATAAAAAATAATGCGAAAATTATTCTTGCATCACATCTTGGAAGACCTAAAGGTAAATTTGTAGAAAAACTAAAAATGGATCCGGTGGCAATAGCTTTAGGTAAACATCTTGATAAAGAAATAAAGAGGATGAATTATGTTATTTCTGATAAGGTTAAAAATGAGGTAAAAGATTTAAAAAGCGGTGATATTTTACTTTTAGAGAATCTAAGATTTGACCCGCGTGAAAAAAGTAATGATGATAATTTCTCAAGGGAACTTGCAGAACTTGCAGATATATATGTTAATGATGCTTTTGGCACTTCACACAGAAAACACACATCTATGGTAGGTATTTGTAAATATATACCATCTGTGATGGGTCTTTTATTGGAAAAAGAACTAAGAACACTTTCTTCTCTACTTAAAAAACCGAAACATCCCTTTGTTGCAATTTTAGGAGGCAGTAAAATCTCAGACAAAATTGGAGTTGTTAGGAATCTTTTAAATGTTGTTGACACTGTGATTGCAGGCGGTGGAATGTGTTATACATTCTTAAAATCTATAGGTTTTGAAATAGGGAATTCCTTACTGGAAGAGGAGATGCTTGAATACTGTAAGCAAGTTTTAGATGAATTTAAAGATAAGGGAAAGAAATTCATGTTGCCAGAGGATGTTGTTGTGGCTAAAGAATTCAAACATGATTCTATTTTTAAAACAGTAAATATAGAAGAGATTCCTAAGGATTGGTTAGGACTAGATATCGGTCCAGGGACAATCGATAAATATAAAGAAGAGATATTGAAAGCAAAAACCATTTTGTGGAATGGTCCGATGGGAGTATTTGAGTGGGAATCGTTTGAAAAAGGAACAAAGGAAATTGCCTACGCAGTTATAGAAAGTAAAGCAAAAACTATAGTGGGTGGAGGAGATACAATAGCAGCAGTAAAAAAGTATAGTGTTGCAGATAAAATCAGTTACATTACAACTGGTGGTGGTGCATCATTAAAATTTCTTGAAGGTGTAAAACTACCAGCAGTAGAAGCATTAAATAACAAATAAAATGTTAATTTTAAGAATAGGGAAATAAATGGTAAATGAAAAAATTAGAAGACCAATAATAGCAGGAAATTGGAAGATGTTTAAGACTCATCTTAAGGGAGTTAAACTTGTTCAGGAAATAAATTATGGCATAGATAAAAATCTAGATGCTGAGGTCGTTGTTATTCCTCCTTTTACAGCAATAAGAAGCATTAAGATTGTTATAGAAGCTGATAAGATGAAGATAAAATTAGGGGCTCAGAATATGCATTATATGTCAGAAGGTCCATTTACAGGTGAGATATCACCAGTTATGTTGAAAGCACTTAATGTTGAATATGTCATAATTGGTCACTCTGAGAGAAGGCAATATTTTGATGAAACTGATGAATTAATAAATAAAAAATTAAAAAAAGCACTCGATGTTAATATAAACCCCATCCTTTGTGTTGGAGAACCTCTTAAAATTAGAGAACTAGGAAGACAGAAGCAATATGTTAGGGAACAATTGAACAATTGTTTGAAGGGTTTAAATAAAGATTATATTCAAAATATTGTTATTGCGTATGAGCCAATATGGGCAATTGGAACAGGAAAAACAGCAACTCCTGAAGATGCTAATTTCATGATTTCATTCATAAGACAAAGAATAAGTAGACTATTTTCTCCAATAATTTCCGAAAAAATAAGAATCCAATACGGTGGGAGCGTAAAACCTTTTAATATTGTACCGATTATGGTTCAACCTGAGATAGATGGAGTATTAGTCGGTGGTGCAAGTTTAAATGCACAGGACTTTATTGATATTATAAATTATAAAAAAAGATTAAAAAAATTATAAAAACTTAAATAATATTAATCAGTACTTAAAAAGATTTTGATTATTTAAAAAGGTGAGCTATAAATTAAAAGAATAAACCTTGAGTTAATATTTATACTTCTTTTAGCATTATTCTTAGCTATTTTAGCATTTAATCCAGTGTTGTCTTGTTTTGGTGATAATGCAAGATATATGATACTTGGAAAATCCATTTCTTTAGGATCTGGATTTAGACTGATAAATTATCCAGAAAATTCTCCTGATTACAAGGCATATCCAGGTTTTCCACTTATATTATCATTTTTTTATTTTATTTTAGGTTCTAAATTTATTGAAGTAAACATCTTAATAGTTTCCAAAATAATTGTTTTTACATGTTTTATTCTCTCTGTTTTATTTTTCTACCTTGTAGCAAAAAAGGATCTGGATAGATTAACTTTATTGCTGGCAACAATTTTTTTTATAACTCATCCTGAACTTTTAAGCTTCTCATCTAAGGTAATGACAGAGACTGTATATAATCTTTTTATTCTTATCACTTTATATTTCTTTAGTCTAACAGAAAAGAAAATTAATAAAGATAATAATTATAATACCAACATTGATGATAGGGGAAGTAGTGAAAATAAAAACAATGATAGCAATAAGAAGAAGAAAAAAAACATCTATAAAATCAATGATATTATTGGTGAGTATTTAAGAGATAAAAATTTTTTATTATTGATATTTTTTTCAATCTTTACTTTTTTAATTAGACCAATTGGTATTTTCATCATCCTTGCAATCTTTATACAAATCTTTTTAAGTGAGAACAAAATTAGATCAGGAATTTATTTTGTATTTACGTTAGTACCAGTTATTTTGTGGAACTTAAGAGTAGTAATTTCAAATAAAGTTAGCTATGTAAGTGAGTTCTTTAAAGTCAATCTTAGTGATTATTCTAAAGGGGATATAGATTTTATAAAATTTTTTGAAAGAGCAAAATCAAATTTTGATTATTATTTTAAAGCAGTTTTTTCGCAGCTGACAAATGGCTTAAAAGATATTTTAAAAGGCAATATTTCAAATATTTTAAGAAGAAATATTTTTGTAATTAAAAATTCAAATATTTTTGAAATTTTAAAAATTAAAGATTTACATTTTATTGCAATTTTAGTAGTAATAATATTTGTCATTTTAGGAATTATATATTTTTTAAAAAGGAGAAAATATATTTATATATTATATTTTATTTTCTACTTTGTAGGACTTCTTATGTGGCCATGGCAATCAGAAAGACTTACAATTTGCGTAATTCCTATTTTAATCATTCTTTTTTCAAGCGGGGTCTTGTTTTTTAAAAAGATAATACTAAAAATTTCAACAAAAAAAATAATTAAAATATTTGCATCAACAGTTTTAATATTAACTTTTATTATATTTTTAGTTGGAAGTACATATAGTGGATATTTTGTGATAAAAAAAAGCCTTGATTACAAAAATAAGGGAATTTTTATATATAGCAAACAGTGGGAGAATTTCTATGATGCAATGTACTGGTTAAAGGAAAATTCTTATGATGGTAGTTCAATACTTAGCAGGAGTAATTTCTTAGTTTATATTTTAACCGGGAGGGAAACAATAGCATTTCCGTATAGTGATGATGAACAAAAACAAAAGAAGTATTTGAATAAATCTAATTTTATAATACAGGATAAAACAAATGAGCGCTTTATGAAATATGTGTACCCGATAATTGAAAAATATAAGGAAAATTTCAAAACAGTTTATGAAGCAGGTAATGGTGGCACTGTTGTTTATGAAAGACTGAAAAAACTTGACTAACCAAAAATTATTTAAAAAATTTATTTAATAAAGAATGTTGTATAATATATTAAAGATTAAAAACTTGAATTGACTAAAGAGGTATTGACAAAAGCTATTTTTTTATTTAATATTTCATAAAATTAAATTTATTAAATATTGTATTGAATTAAAATCTATCAAAATATTTTATTCTATTGACAAATGGACTTTTAATCTTTATTATTTTAATAGATTTTATTAATTGTAATCTTATAAATAATAGAAGTTGCATATCTTAAATTAGAAGTAGCATTTAAAAAATAAACAGGAGGTGATTCTATAGAAAGTTAATGTTATTCGTGTATAAAATTGATAAGGAGGTTTTTAATGAATTTTCTTAAAAAAATAATTTTGACGGTTGTAGCTCTTACAATTGTTACATCACTGTCGCTCACACTTATTGGTTGCCCTCCAGCCCCACCTGCTGAGGAAGTTGAGGAAACTACTCCTGAAGAGGAAACTACTCCTGAAGAGGTTGTAGTAGGACCAAAACCTGGTGGAAGTTTAATCATGGCACAATGGAGTTCTCCTGATGGTCCATTTGATCCAACTCTTTATACAGATGCTTATACAGCAATGTCATTGGGTTTAATAATGGAAGGATTAACCACTCATAATGAAAATCTAGAATTGATTCCATGGTTAGCGGAAAGCTGGGAAATCTCAGAAGACCAAAAGACAATTACATTCTATATAAGAGAGGGTATTAAGTGGCATGATGGTGAAGACTTTACTGCTGAAGATGTATCCTTTACATTCCATGTGATGGGAAATCCTGATTATTTAGGTGTTAGATATGGTGAAGTTGTAGAAC
>Ga0180009_10001371_pt1 | contig 30030 bp, 23 predicted proteins | sample OS_PC_MetaG_FD_123537 | JGI IMG/M metagenome (GOLD analysis project Ga0180009, IMG submission 123537) | Groundwater microbial communities from the Aspo Hard Rock Laboratory (HRL) deep subsurface site, Sweden - OS_PC_MetaG | ecosystem: Environmental > Aquatic > Deep subsurface > Groundwater...
GACACCTCGCTTATCAGGTCTCTTGCCTGATCTCTTTGGTGTCATTCTCCTACTTTTCAGGTAGTTTTTTCCATGAGGCAACGAATCGTCGTTCAGGTAGATTATTAGATGAGGCAATACGCCCCTGTTTTTACTTGCTTTTTATCGGCGGCTGTGTTATTTTTATTACTTACTTTTGGGAGTCGAAAATGAAAAAAACCAAAATCAATGAGGCTCATTACATTCTCAAAGGGAAAATGGTAGAATTCTGCGGCTGGGACCTTCCTGTCCAGTATGCCGGTTTGAATACAGAGCACATGGCCGTGCGCACCACCGGGGGGATTTTCGACGTCAGCCACATGGGGGAGATCTGCTTTCGCGGTCACGAGGCGCTGAAAGCCGTGCAGAACCTAATCTCCAACGACGCTGCCAAACTGCAACCCGGCCAGATCCAGTACGCGGGGCTACTGACCGAAAACGGTTGTTTTGTCGACGATCTGCTGGTATATATGATGAATGAAAACGAGTACCTGCTGGTGGTAAATGCCGCCAACCTTGAAAAGGATTTCCAGTGGATGAAGAAACACAGCGCCCGTTTCGCTGTTCAGATAGAGAACCGTAGCGAAGAGTATTCCCAGATCGCCATCCAGGGTCCGGTGGCCGAAAAACTCCTGCAGGAATTCACCGACTGCGACCTGGCGGCCATGGCCTATTACCATTTCGCCATGGGCCGGGTTCAGGGATTGGAAGCCATCGTGTCGCGCACCGGCTATACCGGCGAGGACGGTTTCGAGATCTATTTCCGTTCGGATGCGGCAACGGCCAGTAAATTGTTTCTGGATCTGGCCGAGAAAGGGGAGAAGTATGATGCCCTGCCCGCCGGTCTGGGGGCGCGCGACACCCTGCGCCTGGAAGCCAAAATGGCCCTATACGGAAATGATATTGACGACAGCCATACCGTTCTGGAAGCTGACCTGGGCTGGATATTGAAATTAAAAAAAGAGCAGTCGTTCATCGGCCAGGAAGCCTTGGTCCGGCAAAAAGAACAGGGCCTCCGCCGCAAGCTGGTTGGGTTCGAGCTGCTTGACAAAGGGATCGCCCGCCATGGGTATCCTGCTTATGTTCAGGGCAAAGAATTTGGCGCCGTCACTTCCGGGACCTTCGCTCCTTTCCTGAAAAAATCAATTGGCATGGCCTACCTGCCCCTGGAACAATCAGAAGTGGGAAGCGATTTCCAGATCGGCATCCGTGAAAAAATGACTGCCGCCAAAGTTGTGGAAACACCGTTTTATAAAAGAAATAAGTAGGAGGTTCTCATGGCTCAGGAAAATCTGCTTTTTAGCAAAGATCACGAGTGGCTGCGGGTGGAAGGCGACACGGTAGTGGTCGGGGTCACTGATTATGCCCAGCATGAACTGGGTGACGTGGTTTACGTTGACCTGCCGGCCGTGGGCAAAGAATTAAAGAAGGGCGATCCCGTCGCCAACATCGAATCGGTCAAGGCCGTCTCCGACGTTTACGCCCCGGTTTCCGGAAAAATCACCGAAGTGAACCAGAATTTGAACAGCTCCCCGGAATTGATCAACCAGGAGCCGTTCGCCGGCGGCTGGATCTTCAAGATCAGCATGACCCAGTCGTCCGAATTGCAAGAACTCATGGATGGAAAAAAATACGAAGAATACCTGAAGGGCATCGCCGGGGAGTGAGTGATGAGATATCTGCCCCTGACCGACGCAGAAAGGGAGGAAATGAAGGAAACCATCGGCATCACCGATGTGAAGGATCTTTTTTCCTGCCTGCCCTCGGGGAAATGCTATCACCCGCTGAACAAGCTTCCCGCAGCGTTGAGCGAGCCGCAACTGGTCACGGCTTTCAAGGAACTGGGCCGAAAGAATTCTTTTTCCGACCACCTTGCTTTCATGGGAGCGGGAGCGTACGCCCATTTCATCCCCGAGGTGGTCTCTTATCTCAGCACCAGGGGAGAGTTCCTGACTCCATACACCCCTTACCAGCCCGAGGTCAGCCAGGGCAGCCTGCAGGCAATTTTTGAATACCAGACCATGATGACCATGCTCACCGGCCTTGACGTAGCCAACGCTTCTCTCTATGACGGTGGCACGGCCGCGGCCGAAGCCGTTCTGCTGGCTGTGCGCAAATCAGGGCGGAACCGCGTGCTGTTGGCTGCCAACCTGCACCCCGAGTACGCGGCGATCATCCGTACTTACGTGCAGAACCTTGCAATCGAATTGCTGACCGTTGCCGTTGATAAAGAAAATGGCAGGGTCGACGAACAGGATCTGAGTTCCAAGCTCGACGGCGCTACGGCCGCTTTTGTCTTCCAGTCGCCCAATTTCCTGGGCGTGGTCGAGGACAGCCGCGCTATAGCTACAACAACTCATGCTCATAAAGCGTATGCCGTGCAGGTGGTCAGCGAAGCAATGTCCCTGGCCTACCTGGTTCCAGCCGCCGATTGCGGTGTTGACATGGTGGTGGGCGAGGCCCAAAGTTTCGGGCTGCCCCTTGGTTTCGGCGGTCCCTACTTGGGTTTCATGACCGTACGCGAGGAATTCCTCAGGCAGATGCCGGGTCGGCTGGTAGGGCAGACCGTTGACCTGGACGGGAAACGGGGATATGTGCTGACCCTTTCGACCCGTGAACAGCATATCAAGCGTGAAAAGGCGACTTCCAACATCTGCACCAACCAAGCCTGGTGCGCCATGCGTGCCGGCATGTACCTAGCCGTCATGGGTAAAACCGGCCTGGCCAGGGCTGCCAAAACATGTCATCTCAACGCTGCTTATTTCGCGGCTGCCGCGGCCCGCTTGCAACAGATCAAAGTCGTTTACCCGGCAAATTTTTACAACGAAGTGCTGATAGAAGTGAAAAAAGGCCATGCTGCCGATTTTCTGGCAGCGCTGAAGAAGAAGGGCCTCCTGGCCGGAGTGCCCTTGACCTGGTTCGATCCGGCCTGGCAGAACCACCTGCTGCTCGCTTTCAGCGAGCTGCATGACCGCAAGGCCATCGACCGCCTGCTGGCCGCGATGGGAGAATGCGCATGACTGCCTTACCCAAACTGATTTTTGAATTGAGCCGGGAAGGGAAGATCGGCTGCGGTTTGCATGAAGCCGACGTCCCTGCAGAAGCCGTCATCGCTGCGGCAGACCGCCGCGTCGATATCGCCGATTTCCCGCAAGTTTCCGAAGTGGAGATCGTACGCCATTACATGGCCCTGGCCCGGCTGAATTATTCGGTCGATGCCGGCTTTTATCCGCTGGGATCGTGCACCATGAAATACAATCCCAAGATCAATGAGAAGCTGGCCGCTGCCGATGAACTCCAGGCCCATCCCTATACGCCCCATGACCTGGTGCAGGGCAACCTGGAGATCATGGCCCGGCTCGAGGAATGGCTGGTGGCCCTTACCGGCCTGGCCGGATTCACCCTTAACCCGGCGGCCGGCGCCCACGGCGAATTCACCGGCATGCTGATCATCCGCAAATACCTGCAGGAAAAAGGCGATGCGCGCCGGGTGGTGCTGATCCCTGATTCTGCCCATGGCACCAACCCGGCCTCGGCCCATTTCGCCGGCTACGAGATCCGTGAGATCCCCTCCAACGCCCAGGGCATCATCGGCATCGAGGAGCTGCGCGCCCACCTCAAACCCGATGTGGCCGCCCTGATGATGACCAATCCCAATACCCTGGGGATATTCGAATCCAACATCAGCGCCATTGCCGAAGCGCTCCATGCCAATGGATCTTTGCTCTACATGGACGGCGCCAACCTGAACGCCCTGCTGGGGATCATCCGCCCGGGCGACCTCGGGGTCGATGTCATGCACATCAACCTGCACAAAACCTTTGCCACTCCCCATGGCGGCGGCGGTCCGGGGTCGGGTCCGGTCGGCGTGGCGGCCCATCTGCTGCCTTTCCTGCCCTTACCGCGGATCAAGAAGAGCAAGGATCAATACGAAGTTGTTTACGATGATCCCCGCAGCATCGGCAGGGTGAAGAATTTTTACGGCCAGTTCCTGGTCATGGTGCGGGCCTTGGCATACCTGCTGGCCCTGGGCCGGGAAAATGTCAGGCGCGTGGCCGAAGACGCCGTGTTGAACGCAAATTATATTCGTAAAAAACTGGAAGGAGTCCTGGGCCTACCTTATCCCGCCCCCTCCCTCCACGAAGTTGTTTTTTCCGATAAGGGTCTGCCGGTCACGACGCTGGACATCGCCAAAAGATTGCTTGATTACGGCTTTCATCCTTTCACCATCTATTTTCCGCTCATCGTGCCCGGGGCCATGATGATCGAACCGACCGAGACCGAGAGCAAAGAGACCCTTGACGAATTTATCAATGTCATGAACACCATCATCCGTGAAGCTCGGGAAAATCCCGAACTGCTGCGCCAGGCACCCGTGCACACCCCGGTGCGCCGCCTGGACGAAACGCTGGCAGCCCGCAAGCCGGTCTTAAAATGGCGTAGGGGAGAGAACATTTGAGCGTCCAAAACGTGATTCTAAAACTTCAGGAGTTCTGGGCCGAGAGGGGGTGTTACATCGCCTCCGGCTACGACAGCGAGGTCGGGGCCGGGACCATGACCCCGGACACTTTTTTCCGGGTTTTGGGCAAAAAACCCTGGCAGGTGGCTTACTGGCAGCCGGCGCGCCGTCCCGATGACGGCCGCTATGGCCAAAACCCCAACCGCGTGCAGAAACACAACCAGTTCCAGGTAATCCTGAAGCCGGTGCCGGTCGACGGGCAGCTGCTGTTTTTAGACAGTTTGATCTATCTCGGCGTCGACATCCGTATCCACGATATCAAATTCGACGATGACAACTGGGCTTCGCCTTCGCTGGGGGCCTGGGGCGTCGGCTGGCAGGTGATGTGCGATGGGCTGGAGATCACCCAGTTCACTTATTTCCAACAGGCCGGGGGCATCGAACTCAATCCCAATTCCCTGGAGATCACCTATGGCGTGGAACGACTGGCCATGTTCCTTGACGGCAAAAGCAATCTCTATGAACTGGATTGGGGCAACAAGGTTTCCTATGCCCATTTGAAGCTCGAGGAAGAACGGCAATTTTCCATATATAATTTTGAACTGGCTGATATCGATATGCTGCGCGACCTGTTTGTGCAGTACCAGAAGGAAGCCGAAAGACTTTTGGACCACAACCTGTTCCTGCCGGCATATGACTACTTGTTGAAATGCTCCCATACCTTCAACATCCTGGACGCCCGCAAAGCCATTTCCGTGGCTGAGCGCACGGCGCTGATGGCTATCATGCGCAACCTGGCGGCCCGTATCGCCCAGAAATATGTCATGCAGACGGAAGGTGAAAACCATGGCTGATCTACTTTTTGAATTGGGAGTCGAAGAGATCCCGGCCCTGGCCGTCAGCGGCATCCGCGATCAGCTACACGATCTTTTCCTGGCCCGGCTCGACCAGGATCAAATCGCCCATGGTGACATCGAATGCGTTGCCAGTAACCGCCGCCTAATGGTGCACATTGCCAAGATCCCCGAGAAAACGGCGAGCAAAGAAGAGACCGTGTTGGGTCCGGCCAAGCGCATCGCATTGGATGATCGGGGATTGCCGACCATAGCTCTGAAAAAATTCTGCGAATTCCAAAAGGTCAAGCTGACCGATGTGGTGGAGATCGATACTCCCAAAGGCAAATATTTGGGCATCACCCGGGCCGGGGGCGGGAGTGACGTGGCCGCGCTGTTTACAGCGGGGATTCCTGCCATCCTGGCCGGTTTGACTTTCCCCAAATCCATGGTCTGGAACGAGTCGCGGCAGCCTTTCATCCGGCCGATAAAGAATATTTTGGTTTTATTCAATAATAAACCCCTGGATTGCGAATTTGCCGGGGTAAAATCGAGTAATAAGGTGTTCGGACATCTGCTGTTATCCGACTCATATTTTGAAGTCAATTCCTTCAAGGATTATATCCAGGGCTTGAGCAAAAATTTCATCATCCTCAAGGAAGAGGAGAGAAGAAGCAAAATTCTCGCCGAGATCCTTGACATCGAAGAAGAATTGGAATGCAAAGTGAAACTGGACGACGAAATGCTGAATTACTACCTTTACAGCAATGAATACCCGGTGGTGTTCAGTGGCAGTTTCGATTCCAAGTACCTCAATCTCCCCGCAGAGATCATCACTACCTTCATGACCCACGAAAAGAAGCTGCTGCCGGTGGCCGACCATTCCGGAAAGCTGACCAACCATTTCGTCGGTGTGGCCAATATCCCCGATGAAAACAAAAAAGTAAGCCGCGGCAATGAAAAGGTCATTCAGGCCGCGTTTGAAGATGCCCAGTTTTTCTGGGAGATCGACCGCAAGGAAGATTATTTCGCCCTGAAGCCACTGCTGAAAAACGTCACGTTCCAGAAAGAGTTGGGAACCTATTTCGAGAAAGTGGAGCGGCTGGCCGCCTTGGTCGATCTGTTGGTCAACGAGACCCAGAACGGGGCTTTGCGCTCCAAGCTGCAGAAGGCTGCTTTCAACTGCAAAAATGATCTACTGACCAAAATGGTGCGCGAATTCCCTTCCCTGCAGGGGATCATGGGCGGTTTGTATCTCCAGGCGGCCGGTGAGGATGAAACGGTATGGAAAGCCATATACGGGCACTACAAACCGCGCGGCCTGACGGACGAAAAGTTGGCAGACCTTGGTGCCGGGATCCTTTCCATCGCCGACCGCATGGACAATATCTCCGGTTTTGTCGGTAAGGGCATCAAGATCTCCAGTTCCAAGGACCCCTACGGCATACGCCGTGACGCCAATGCCGTCATCAAGATCATCATAGACCTGGAACTGGACCTGGATTTGGCGCCGCTGATCCGTTTGGCGGTACTCAACTTCGCTAAAAATGACGCCGAGCTTGAGCAGAACTTCAAAACCATCCGCGAACTGCTCGCCGCCCGACTGGAGAACTACCTGAAAGATTACCTGAAATACAGGTATGATGTTGTCAACGCGGTCATGGGCCAGGACACCATGGTCATCCGTGACAAGTTCCTGAAAGCCCAGGCTATCGTCAAACTGATCGATTCCGGGATGATCGAACCGCTGACGGCTTTGCACCGGCGTTTAAAAAACATCTGCAGCGATTCTGAGCGATGCAAATTTTCCGAGGGGCTGCTGAAGGAAAAGGAAGAAAAAATTCTTTCGGATGTCTTCAAGGAATCCAAATCGCGCATTGACGACCTGATCATGAATAAGAATTATCTACAGGCCAGTTCTGAGATCCTGGAGATGAAACCGATCATCGATCGATTTTTTGAAAAGATTCTGGTGATGGACAAGAACATGCCTTTGCGCAGGAACCGCATCGCTTTACTGCAGCACATCGATGAACTGCTGACAGCCGTGGCCGATTTTTCACTGCTTGTCGAGATTAAACCAGGAGGAAAAACATGAAGGATACAATGAGCGAAAATTTACGCAACGTGGCCGTGATCGGCCATGGTCAGAGTGGGAAAACCAGTCTGGTATCGGCTTTGCTTTACAACACTAAAATGGTCAACCGCCTGGGCAAGGTGGATCAGGGCAATACGGTCACCGATTTTGACGAGGAGGAGATCGCCCGCAAAATTTCTATCCAGGCGGCCCTGGCCTATGCCTATAAGGATAAAAGCAAGATCAACATACTCGATACTCCCGGCTTCGCCAACTTCATCTGGGAGACCATGGTTACGCTGCGCGTGGTGGAAACCGGGATAATGGTGATCTCAGCCCAAGAGGGCGTTCAGGTTCAGACCGAGAAATTTTTCGAGGCCATGACCACCATGCAGAAACCGCTGCTGTTCGTGATCAATAAATTGACCAAGGACCTGACCGATTTTGACAAGGTCTTCGACGCACTTGGCGCAATTTTCGGCAAGAACGTGGTGGCCGTGCACTATCCGATCGGCAAGGGCCCGGATTTCAGCGGTCTGGTGGATTTAATCGAAATGAAGGCCTACCAGTTCGGCAGCGATGACAAAGGCGAAAGCACTGAGATTCCCATTCCCGATCAGCTCAAGGACGAGATCAGCCTGCGCCGCGAAGCGTTGCTGGAGAAGATCGCCGAAAACGATGAAAAACTCATGGAAAAATATTTCGCCGAGGGCAGCCTGAGTGCCGAGGAAATTCGCGCCGGATTGAAGGAAGCCATGGTTCAGCGCAATGTTTTCCCGGTCCTGATCAGCGATGCTCTCAGCAACCGCGGCGTGAATCAGCTTCTGGATTTTATCATCACTTTCTGCCCGGCCCCGACCGAAGTGGCTGCCGCGACCGCCAAGAACGGAAGCGTTGTCAAGGTCGACAATACTTCCCCTTTCGCCGGGCTGGTTTTCAAGACTATCTCCGATCCTTTTACCGGCAAGGTCTCGCTGATCCGGGTTTTTTCCGGGACTTTCAAACCCGATACTTTTTATTTCAATTCCGTCAAGGAAACCGAAGAAAGGGTAGCCGGCCTGTTTTTGCTTCAGGGCAAAATCCAGGAAAGCGCGGGCGAGGAGGTGCAGGCCGGTGATATCGTAGCCGTGGCCAAGCTCAAGGAAACGCAAACCGGGGATACCTTGACCACCAAGGCCGACAAGATCCGCTTGCCGGATATCGAATTCCCCGTCCCGTCGATCTCCTTCGCCATCGAGCCCAAGACCCGGGGCGATGAGGGCAAGATCTCCAACGCCCTGCAGCGCATCATGGAGGAGGACCCGACTTTGCGTATGCTGCGCGACCCGCAGACCAAGGAGCTGGTCATCTCAGGCAACGGCCAGCTGCATGTCGAGCTGGTGGTCAACAAGCTGAAGCACAAGTACGGCGTGGAAGTGTCGATGAAGGCGCCCAAGATCGCCTACCGCGAGACCATAATGGGAAAATCAGATGTGGAAAAGAAATACAAGAAACAGAGCGGCGGCCGCGGCCAATACGGCCACGTGCTCATCCGCATGGAACCCCTGCCCCGAGGGGGTGATTTCGAGTTCGTCAATGCCCTGAGCGGCATGTCGGTTCCGCGCAATTTCGTTCCGGCCATCGAAAAGGGGATCGTTGAGGCCAAGAATACCGGCGTGCTGGCCGGCTATCCGGTGGTCGATTTCAAAGTGGAGCTGTACGACGGCAGCCACCATGATGTCGATTCCTCGGACATGGCCTTCAAGATGGCCTCGTCCATGGCCTTCAAGTTGGCCATGAAGGCGGCCAAGCCCACCATCCTCGAACCGGTGGTGAAGGTGGAGGTGGTCATACCTGAGGAGTTCATGGGCGAGATCAACGGCAACCTCAGCGGCCGGCGCGGTAAGATCCAGGGCATGGAGATCAAGGGCAAGAACCACGTGGTCAAGGCCGTGGTGCCCATGTCGGAAATGCTCGATTTCGAGCCCACCCTGACCTCGATCACCGGCGGCCGCGGCAGTTTTTTTATGGAATTCTCCCACTACGAGGAAGTGCCGAGCCATCAGCAGAAAAAAATCATCGACGAGGCGGTCAAGGAAGGCCGGGTCAAGGAAGAGGAAGAATAGTTTATTCCCTTTCCGACTTGTCTTGAATTTTTATCGCAAATTAATTATTTTTCAAAGTAAAAGGTTTGCATTTTAATTTCCACCCTTCTATAATCAATTTTGACTGGCGTTTGGGGTGAAAAGGCATTTTTTCGCAATTACAAAAAGTGAAATGCAGTACTGATGCGGGTTACGGGCGATAGGGTGGTGTTTTTTCGCCAAAACCTGTAGGCACACGCGCAGTACATATTATGCTTGACAAGCCAATATTATTGGAATATAATTGTAAGCAACCATGTACCTGCGAAAAACAAAACGCAAGAACAAAAACGGCACCACCACCGAGTACTATCAACTCGCCCACAACGAACGCGATATCAAGACCAAGAAACCTGTAGCGCATATCATTCATAGCTTTGGCAGGGCGGATCAACTCGACCATAATTCATTGGTGAGGCTATGCCGGTCAATTGCCAGAGTCTGCGGACTGAATGTTGTCGAACATGACACAAGACTGGAAAGAAAAGTAGATTGGCCCAAGGATGTAAAACAGATCAAAACCTTTGAATTTGGAACGGTTTTAATCATTGAAACACTTTGGGAGAAACTGGGTATCGGGGAAGCGTTGCGTAAGATCATGAAAGAGAAGGGTTGCAAGGCACAACATGAGCGGGCGCTTTTGGCCATGACAGCCAACCGTTTGTGTGATCCCGAATCGAAACTCGGGGTATGGGATCGCTGGCTGTCCAAGGTATATTTACCATCGTGCAAGGGCTTGAGTCTGGACAATATATACGAGGGTATGGATTTTTTTCATGACTATGCCGAGGAGGTTGAGGAAAGTGTTTTTTTTCATACCGCCAATCTCTTCAACCTGGAAGTTGATCTCATTTTCTACGACACAACGACGGCCTCTTTTGCCATCGACGAAGAGGATGAAGACGATGAAGAAAATGACGAGGAAGGACTTCGAAAATACGGCCGATCCAAGGAAGGCACATGGGGTCCCCAGGTGGTTATTGCGCTGGCGGTGACCAAAGAAGGATTGCCGGTGCGCACCTGGGTGTTTCCCGGAAACACGTCTGATTTTGAAACGATTTTGAGGGTCAGAAAAGATTTGCGAGGCTGGAAACTGGGGCGTGCTCTTTTTGTCGCTGATAGCGGGATGAACTCGGAAGAGAATCGCAAGGAGTTAAGTCGGGCCTGTGGAAAATACCTGCTGGCGACCCGTATGGTCAGCGTAACGGAAGTCAAGAAAGATGTGCTGTCCAAGCGTGGCAGATACCGTGTGATCAAAGATAACTTGCAGGCCAAGGAAGTAATCATTGGTGATGGTGAGCGGAGACGGAGATACATTCTTTGCTATAACCCGCATGAAGCAGAGCGTCAACGGCGACACCGGGAAAAAGTGGTAAAAATTCTGGAAACGGAACTGAAGTCGCACCCGGAGAAGAAGGCAACAGCGCAATGGGCGATAGAATTATTGGCATCATTGAGATACAAGCGCTACCTGCGCATAACCGAAAATGGCGAGGTGGCAATCAACCGTCAGGCGATATTTGATACACAACGCTATGACGGGAAATGGGTGATTGAAACCAACGATGACACAATCAGCTTTGAGGATGCGGCCTGTGGCTACAAAGGGCTGATGGTGATTGAGCAGTGCTTCCGGTCGCTGAAGCGCAGCCAGTTAAAGATGAGTCCGATGTATCATTGGGTTCCCCGCCGGATTGAAACGCATATCCGGATATGTGTGTTGGCCTTGTTGATCCAGAGAGCGGCTGAGATTGGCAGCAAAAAATCCTGGCACCAAATCCGGAATGTTTTGCAAGGACTTCAGGCAACCGAGTACCACACCCCAAATTATATTTTTTTCCGTCGAAATGAGCTGCAAAAAGTGCTGATTGCGGAGTTGAATATGCTCGAAATACCTGTTCCTACAAGCGTTTTGAAGATTGAACCGCTACCGCTGAACGAAAATTATGCGTAGGCACACGCCACTTTTGGGATAACGCCCGAAATAACCATGGGTAAAAGCTCTTCAGCCATGCGTCAACTTACCAATCCCAAACGCAAGTTTGAGGACGATAGAGAGAGGTATCGGAGCAATTTTCGGTTACGGAATCGGGGAGGAGTTTGGTGGGTGAATTAAACGAACAAACACAGAATACATTTTTTAAAGAAAAATTCATTGCACATTTCAGAGAAAAAGACGAACAAACGCAAAGTCTATCTATTCATCTTGAAGAAGTCTCGAAACTGGCAGGCATATTTGCTTCGAAGGTTGGATTAAAGGAGCAGGGTGAACTGATTGGATTTTTACATGATATTGGAAAGGCGAGTCAGGAATTTAAACAGTACATTGAATCAGCAGTAGGGATTACTAACCCTGATGAGGATGATTATGTTGATGCTGTCAGTCTGAAAGGGAAAGTGGATCATTCTACTGCAGGCGCGCAATTTGCCTATAGAACGCTTATCCAATATGGAAATAAGGGAGTATTTGCAGCTCAAATCCTTGCTTTATGTTTAGCATCGCATCATTCCGGTTTGATAGATTGTATTTCTTCGGAAGGAATCGACGCTTATTCAAAGAGGATGAGTAAACGGGAGGAAAAATCTCATGTTAATGAAGTATTTGGGAAAATCAGTGATGAGGTTGAAATATTTTTACTGAATCGCATGAAATCAAAGGATTTTGTACAAAACTTACTTGATAGATTCAAGACACTGAAAACTTCGTCTGATTCTAAAGAAACGCTTCTGTTTAAATATGGTTTGATGTTACGATTTCTTTTTAGTTGCCTGCTTGATGCGGACAGACTAAGTACAATAGATTTCGAAAAACCATTTTTTAAAGAACTAAGAAATTACGGTGAATATGAAAAATGGCCACTTTTGATTAAACGGATTGATAGAAAGATGTTGGAGTTTGATTCGGAAGGAATTAATGAAATACGGCAAAAAATATCACAAGCATGTTCTGATTTTTCTGAAAAACCCAAAGGTCTTTATCAACTAACTGTCCCAACTGGTGGCGGGAAGACATTTGCCAGTTTGAGATTTGCTTTGCACCATGCGGATAAACATAAAATGGACAGGATTATCTATGTTCTGCCATACACTACAATTATTGATCAGAATGCAGAGGAGATACGAAAAGTTTTAGAAGAAAAGGATAAAAACGGTGCATACTTAAATCGTGTGGTTTTGGAACACCATTCTAATCTTATGCCTGAAAAACAGACGGCAAAACAAAAAGTGCTTTCTGAGAATTGGGATGCGCCTGTTGTACTGACAACTAATGTTCAAGTTTTGGAGTCTTTGTTTGGTGAAGGAACGCGTGGAGCGAGACGAATGCATCAGCTTGCCAATACTGTTATTATTTTTGATGAGATCCAAACATTGCCAATCAAATGCGTTCAGATGTTTAATGCCGCAATAACTTTTTTAGTCAACAATTGCGGATCAACGGTTGTGCTTTGCACAGCCACTCAACCCCTTTTAGATAAAATTGAGCCCAAGTCAAGATCCTTACCTATTACTTATGAGCAGCAAATGATATCTAATGCGAGGCAGTTATTTGACGACTTGAAGCGTGTTGAGGTTTGTGACGAAACAAAAGTTGGCGGTTGGACAAATGATGAAGTAAAGGAATTGGTAGAGCAAAAGATCAAAAAATTAAATAGTGTTTTAGTGGTTGTGAATACAAAGAAATCAGCGCAAGATATTTATCAGCAATGCAAGCAGATTGGTTGTGTTGAAACCTTTCATTTAAGCACGCATATGTGCCCTGCTCATCGCATGACCTTGTTAAATAAAATCAAAGCATGTTTGAAAGAAAAAAAACCAATTATTTGCGTTAGTACTCAGCTTATAGAGGCAGGGGTGGATATTTCCTTTGGATCGGTTATTCGTTTTTTAGCTGGGCTTGATTCCATAGCGCAAGCAGCAGGCAGGTGCAATCGTCATAACGAGTTATATCCAGCATGTGGTGAAGTTTATATAATAAATCCAAAAGAAGAAAATTTAGATATGCTTGGGGATATTAAAATCGGGAAAGAAAAAACCGAACGAATTCTGACTGAATTTAATAATGATCCAGAAAGATTTAGAAATGATCGGATAAGTCCGGAAGCAATGGAACAGTATTATCAGTATTATTTTTATCAAAGGGCAAAGGAAATGAATTACCCTGTCGGCTGCAAATCCGCTGTAGGGCGCGAGGACAATTTATTTAATCTGCTTTCAGCGAATACTCTTTCAGTAAGTGAATATCAGCGTATGAATAATAAAACTCCAGAAATTCCATTTAAGCAAGCTTTCAAGTCTGCTGCCAAGTCGTTTGAAACAATAGCAACAGTAGCCAGAGGTGTTGTTGTGCCATATGGGGACGAAGGCAAAGCCCTCATAGACAAATTGTGTTCCGAAACAAAAATCGAAAAGCAATATGATTTGCTTCGGGAAGCCCAGCGATATTCTGTAAATGTTTTTCCCAATGTACTTGAAAAACTGCAAAAGCTGGGAGCGATTCGAGAAGCGCAGGAAGGATCGGGGATATTGTATCTTGATGAACAGTACTATAGTGATGAATTCGGGTTAAGTGAGGTGTCAGTGCAAGAGATGGGATTTTTAAATGCATGAATGAAATGGAGGATTTATGGAAAAAGAAAACAAAGTGGAATTTAAGGTTTATGGGAAATATGCTCTTTTTACTGATCCTTTGACCAAGATAGGCGGAGAAAAATGTACTTATCAAATACCGACCTATGAGGCGTTGAAAGGCGTATTGAGTTCGGTTTACTGGAAGCCGACTATTGTCTGGTTTATCAATAGGATGCGAGTGATGAAACGCATTCGAACGCAGACCCGGAGCGCAAAACCAATTAAATATGGCGGGGGCGGGAGCAATGATCTTGCAATCTATACTTATCTTGCCGATGTTGAATATCAAGTTCATGCACACTTTGAATGGAACAAAAACCGCGAGGATATGGCAAAGGATCGGAATGAAAACAAACATTATTTTGTTGCAAAACGGATGATAGAAAGAGGAGGCCGCAGAGATGTCTTTCTTGGAGCGCGGGAGTGCCAGGGTTATGTCGAGCCTTGCCGATTTGGAGAAAAAGATGGTGAATATGATAATTATGAAGAACTTTCGTTTGATCTGATGTTCCATGGATTTGATTACCCTGACGAGCTTGGAAAAAATGAATTTCAGGCTCGGTTCTGGCGCCCGAAAATGGTAAATGGGGTGATTGATTTTATTCGACCAAAAGAGTGTTCTATAAGAAAGATAGTAAGAAATATGACAGCAAACCCTCCGAAATCTATTGGATTGGAAGAGGACGGTTTATTAGAGGGATTTAAAGAGGAGGTGATTTAGTGAGTTGGATACAGAAACTTTATGAAACATATGAAAATTGCCAGTCTTCGATAGGTCAGATTAACGATGGTAAAAAAGTACCTCTTCTTCCATTATCCCATACAACTCAGAAGGCACAGATTGAGATTGTGATTGATCAAAATGGTAATTTTATAAGAGCTAGAGTAATTCCAAAAGATGATGCAAGAACGATTATTCCATGTACTGAAAATTCAGGTGGACGAACAAGCGGTGAAGCCCCGCACCCATTATGCGATAAATTACAATATGTAGCAAATGATTATAACGTTTTTGGTGGCAACAAAAAATCTTATTTCAAATCTTACGTATCGACTCTTGAATTGTGGTGTAAGTCAGAATTTAGCCATCCAAAAGCAAAAGTAATTCTTGCGTATGTGAAGAAGGGGACCGTTGTTAAAGATTTAATTAATTCGAAAACATTAATTGCTGATAAAAACGATAGGTTATTAAAAAAATGGGATGGTGATAGAAAAGAAAAGCCTGATATTTTTATGTTGTTCCAGAATGAAGCGTGGCAAGCTGATGCATTTATTCGGTGGGAAGTTGATATCCCAAATGATCCATGCTCAAAAACCTGGGAGGATAAAACACTTTGGGATAAATGGATTGACTATTACTCCAACACAAAAAAGGATAAAAGGTTATGTTATGTGACGGGCGAAGAATTGTTAATGGCTGATATGCAACCTGCTAAATTGAGAAATGATGGGGATAAGGCAAAATTAATATCCTCAAATGATTGGGACGGATTTACTTTTAGAGGACGTTTCACGGACACAAAAGAGCATAATAGTTATCAGACCTGCGGGGTAGGTTTCGAAATTACACAAAAAGCGCATAGTGCTCTTCGTTGGCTTATCAGCCGACAAGGTTATCGGAACGGAGATCAAGCAATAGTTGCCTGGGACACATCAGGAAAGATGATTCCTGACCCGCTTGCTGATCCGCTATCTATTCTTGGAGAAGATGATCTGGCGAGTGACAACTTGGAAGTTGTTCCGACAGCACAAAATATTGCTCTCAAGTTTAATAAAAAATTAGCAGGATATAAAGAAGATTTAGGTGACACAAGAGGTGTTGTAGTAATGGGGCTTGATTCAGCAACGCCGGGCCGTATGGCTATTACATTTTATCGTGAGTTGACAGGATCAGACTTTTTAGCAAAGATTGAACAATGGCACAAAACCTGTGCCTGGGTTCATAACTATAGATCTATTGAAGACAAAAATAATAAAAAAGGAAAAAGAAAGCACATCCAATTCATTGGTGCGCCTGCACCAATCAATATTGCCGAAGCTGCGTATGGCAGCAAAGTAGATAGCAAGTTAAAGAAAGCAACGGTTGAAAGGATTTTGCCCTGCATTATTGATGGACAGGAAATTCCACGAGATATCGTTGATTCAGCAGTCCATCGTGCAACTAACCGGGTCGGCATGGAAGAATGGGAATGGAATAAAACGCTCAGCATAGCCTGTGCACTTTATAAAAATTTAAATCAAAAGGAGGAATACAGCATGTCATTAGACACAAACAGGAAGACGAGGGATTATTTGTACGGACGATTGCTTGCAATTGCAGATCGGCTGGAAGGGCATGCGCTTTTCAAATCCGGTGAAAAACGAGATACAAATGCGTCCCGTTACATGCAGCGATTTGCCGATCACCCTAACAAAACATGGAGACAGATTTATCTATCTTTGTCTCCTTATATGGCTAGATTAGGTGGGGCCAAATACTACAAGGATATGATAGATGAAGTGATGTGCAAGTTTGATCCTATTGAAGATTTTAATAGCGACAAACCATTAAGCGGGGAATTTTTGTTGGGCTTTCACTGCCAGCGTGCAGCTCTTTGGAAAAAGGGCGACGAAGAATTATCTGAACAAGAATAAAAAATCATAAAAAAACTAGGAGGATTCACATGGAAACGTTGAAGAACAAAATTGATTTCGCGGTTATTTTTAGTGTTAAGGGGGCTAATCCTAATGGTGACCCGTTAAACGGCAATCGGCCTCGGTTAAATTACGATGGATTTGGTGAGATATCCGATGTTTGTATTAAGCGAAAAATCAGAAATCGATTGATGGAAATGAAAAATGATAATGGAGATAATCAATTCAATGTTTTTGTTCAATCTGATGATAATCGTTTGGATGATTATCGGAGTTTGAAATCTCGAGTAGAAGGTGTACTAAGCAAAGATGCGATGGCTGATGAAAGTAAATTTCGAAAAAATGCATGCGGAAAATGGATTGATGTTCGTGCTTTTGGACAAGTTTTTGCCTTTAAAGCAAAAAAAGGTGAGAAGCCTATAAAGGGCAAAGAAATAAAAGAAAATCAAGAAGAAAAAGCTGATGAGGCAAGTGTTTCTATCGGAATCCGAGGACCGGTTTCTATTCACTCGGCTTTTAGTATTACGCCGATAAATGTATCTAGCATACAAATCACAAAAAGTGTTAGCGGTGAAGGGGATGGAGCTAAAAAAGCATCGGATACAATGGGTATGAAACATCGTGTTGATCATGGAGTATATGTGACATTCGGGGCCATCAATCCACAGCTTGCAATAAAAACAGGATTTTCAGATGAAGATGCCAAAGCTTTTAAAAACGCGATAGAACATTTATTTGACAATGATGCTTCTTCAGCGCGACCTGAAGGCAGTATGGAAGTAATTATGGTTGTCTGGTGGCAACACAATAATCCTTCCGGGCAATATTCATCTGCTATAGTTCATCGTACAATAAGTGTTACAACTAAGGATGGAAAAACTGAGCCGAAAGGAATTGATGATTATTCAATCAAACTTAGGAAACTTACTGGATTGAAGCCGGAAATATTTAATCCCAATAACATTGAAATTGCAGAATGAATGACTTAAATCCTGAACCTCTCATCCCGCCCCACGGCGGTTACCGCGAACTGAAGTCCTACCAGATGTCAGAGATCGTTTATGACGCTACGGTGGTTTTTTGCAACCGCTTCATCAATATCCGGTCGCGCACTCATGACCAAATGGTGCAGGCGGCACGTTCGGGCAAGCAGAATATCGCCGAAGGCAGCATGGCTTCCGGAACTTCAAAAAAGATGGAGTTGAAATTGGTGGGAGTGGCCCGGGCCAGTCTGGAAGAACTGCTGCTTGATTATCAGGATTTTTTGCGGCAAAAAAGATTGGAACTCTGGAAAAAAGAGGATCCCCGAGCTAAAAAAGTACGCGAGCTTTGCTGGAAAGAAAATAGGTCCTATGGGACTTATAAGACTTATTTTGAAGAAAGCTCTCCGGAAATTGCGGCTAATGCGGCGCTCTGCCTGATACACCAGGCCAACTACCTGCTTGACCAACAGTTGCGGGCTCTGGAAAAAACTTTTGTCGAAGAAGGCGGGTTCACCGAAAAGCTTTACAGAGTGCGCTCGCAAGTGCGCAATCAACCGTGGAAAAAATGAGCTACAGCGAAGACGACCTTTTGCCGGTATCGGCCATACAGCATTTGCTGTTCTGCGAGCGCCAGTGCGCCCTGATCCACCTGGAGCATTTGTGGGACGAGAATGTGCTGACAGCGGAAGGCCGCCAGCAGCACGAGCGCTGTGACGAAATGGCAAGCGAAACACGTGGGAATGTTCTGATCGCGCGCGGCCTTTACATTCAAAACCTTGAATTGGGTTTGGTCGGAAAGGCGGATGTGGTGGAGTTTCACCGGGCTGAAGAAGCCGGACCTGCTGCAGTGACGCTTGAAGTTGTCGGTGGTTTTTGGATGCCATTCCCGGTGGAATACAAGCACGGCCGGCCCAAACAGGGAGTGTGTGACGAGGCCCAGCTTTGCGCCCAGGCTCTGTGTTTGGAAGAGATGTTGAAAGTGCGTATAGCCTCTGGAGCTCTGTATTACCAACGCCCCCGACGCCGCACTGCGGTCGAGTTCGATGATGCCCTGCGCCAAATCGTAAAGAAAACTGCAAACCGGTTGCATGAACTGTTCCAAAGTGAGATCACGCCGCCGGCGGTCAATGACAAACGCTGTGGCAACTGCTCCTTGAAAAACCTCTGTCTCCCTGGTTGTACTTCTGGAAAACGGCAAGTCAAAAATTATCTGCGATCCAACTTGAAAAGCAGTTCAGAGGAAAAGCGGGAGATGACCCAGTGAAAAAATTGCTCAACACTCTTTTCATAACCACTGATGGCGCTTACGTCAAGAAAGAAGGGGAGTCAGTTGTGGTCCTAGCCGAAAAAGAAGTGAAACTGCGGCTGCCCATCCATAACTTGAACGGCATCGTCTGTTTTGGTAGGGTCATATGCAGTCCGGCTTTGCTTGGTTTTTGCGGCCAACGTGGAGTGGCGGTCAGTTTTCTGTCTGCCAACGGGCGATTCCTGGCCCGGGTGCAAGGTGTAACATCGGGAAATGTTTTGCTCCGGCGTGAACAGTATCGCCGGGCGGAGAGCCTGGAACAGTCGGCAATTATTGCCAAGGCTTTCGTGTTGGGGAAAATTTTCAATTGCCGGACTTCCCTCCAGCGCGTTCTTCGCGATCACCCGCAAATAAACGGAGCGGAGGCTGTTCAAACCGCCATCCTGCATCTTTCGGCGCTAATAAATGAAGTGAAAGAGCAGAATGAGCTAAATGTCATCCGCGGCTCGGAAGGACATGCTGCCCAAACCTATTTTTCTGTTCTTGATCATCTTGTTACAGTTCAAAAAGAGGATTTTTATTTTCGGGGCAGAAATCGCAGACCTCCAAAGGACAATTTTAACGCTCTGCTTTCTTTCGTTTATACACTTTTACTCCATGATGTTATGGCCGCCCTGGAATCGGTCGGCCTAGATCCGGCGGTAGGCTTCCTGCATCGCGATCGGCCGGGGAGGCCAAGTCTGGCTTTGGATATGATGGAAGAGTTCCGCCCCCTCATCGCCGATCGTATGGTGTTGGCTTTGGTAAATATGCGGCAAGTCCAGAAAAATGGCTTCACCAAGAGTGAAGCCGGTGGGGTGGTGATGGATGATGAAACCAGAAAAAATGTGTTGGTTGCCTATCAAAAAAGGAAGCAGGAAGAAATCAACCATCCGTTTCTTGAAGAACAGATTCCGGTAGGTATGCTTTTTTTCGCCCAGGCTTTGCTATTGGCCCGATTTTTGCGAAAAGATCTGGACGGATATCCGCCTTTTTTTTGGAAATAAAAAGGAGAAAACGCCATGATGGTTGTGGTTTGTTATGATGTGGATACGAAAAAAAGGGAAGGCCAGCGCCGGTTGCGCAGGGTGGCGAAAACCTGTTTGAATTTCGGTCAGCGGGTCCAGGATTCTGTTTTCGAATGCCTGGTGGAACCGGTCCAGTTCACAGATCTAAAAAATAAGTTGGCCAAAGAATACAATGCCTTGGAGGATAGCTTGCGTTTTTATTTTTTGGGTAAGAATTGGAAAAACCGAGTGGAGCACATGGGCGCCAAGGAACCGGTTGATCTGGAAGGGCCTCTGGTGATTTAAGTGCTGCGCGAACATCAAGTGAACATGAAATCTTCGGCAGGTTCGCGGATGCTGAAGACTGTCTATAATAAAGTATTAATCAACTAAATGGTTTGCTTGTATTTTATTTTATGTTCTTTGACTATCCGGTACGCGCAAACAGGGGGTGAAAGCTTTATCTATATTTGATCTCTAAGTTCATAGTCGCCCCCCGCGCGGGGGCGTGGATTGAAACGTTCACCCTGTAAGCATAGGTAGCAAAATTGGCGTCGCCCCCCGCGCGGGGGCGTGGATTGAAACCCAGAAACTAAAGTTTATTGTTTCGCCCTTTACGGGTCGCCCCCCGCGCGGGGGCGTGGATTGAAACCTAGTCGGGTTCGCCGTCCCGACACCGACAAATCGTCGCCCCCCGCGCGGGGGCGTGGATTGAAACTGATGTAATGGCTATGCACAATGCAGAGGTAGCTACGTCGCCCCCCGCGCGGGGGCGTGGATTGAAACTTTTAGGATTGGATGTAAAACCATTACATGTCCTCGTCGCCCCCCGCGCGGGGGCGTGGATTGAAACTGGTTCCGATCGTTAGCTATCTGGCCTATATCCTGTCGCCCCCCGCGCGGGGGCGTGGATTGAAACTGGTTCCGATCGTTAGCTATCTGGCCTATATCCTGTCGCCCCCCGCGCGGGGGCGTGGATTGAAACCATATATTTAGTCAACATGGGTATGGGAACCTGGTCGCCCCCCGCGCGGGGGCGTGGATTGAAACAATTATGGTCTCAGCTTCTACCAACTGAGGGTTTAGTCGCCCCCCGCGCGGGGGCGTGGATTGAAACTATCAGCAGAAGTTTGCAAAGGCGGAATTGACCCAGTCGCCCCCCGCGCGGGGGCGTGGATTGAAACAATGCTACTCAAGCGGCAATACTTGTTGGATGTAGTCGCCCCCCGCGCGGGGGCGTGGATTGAAACATTGGTTCGCCGTCAATCCAGATGATGTTCTGGGTCGCCCCCCGCGCGGGGGCGTGGATTGAAACAAGCAACTGTTCGGGCGCTGCCGTGGCGTGATAACGTCGCCCCCCGCGCGGGGGCGTGGATTGAAACATGTTTTTTGTTTGCATAGACATGAGGCATCAGCGTCGCCCCCCGCGCGGGGGCGTGGATTGAAACGCCAAAGAGGAAACATCGTAGTTTTGATTTTAAATTGTCGCCCCCCGCGCGGGGGCGTGGATTGAAACAAAATTAAATAATACTCCGGGGCGTAGCAGAATGGGTCGCCCCCCGCGCGGGGGCGTGGATTGAAACATTGATGATGTTATGAATACAATCACTTCTTGTGTCGCCCCCCGCGCGGGGGCGTGGATTGAAACGTTAAAGGTGAAAGCACGAACGTTAAGGCAGGTGTCGCCCCCCGCGCGGGGGCGTGGATTGAAACAAGTTTGCCAAGCATCTCTGCGCGTTGATCCTCTGTCGCCCCCCGCGCGGGGGCGTGGATTGAAACAAGGTTGTTAGGAGGTTACTATGGAATTTATTTTCGTCGCCCCCCGCGCGGGGGCGTGGATTGAAACAAAATGCTATCTGACAAAACCGGGATTGTATTTGAGTCGCCCCCCGCGCGGGGGCGTGGATTGAAACAAATTCAGGCCGTTCACGTACCCATTGAGCTACCATGTCGCCCCCCGCGCGGGGGCGTGGATTGAAACACCTTCGATGATCCCTTCTTTTTTGCGTATGCTTGTCGCCCCCCGCGCGGGGGCGTGGATTGAAACTGGATGATATTCACCCTGGCATTCAGTGCATACTGTCGCCCCCCGCGCGGGGGCGTGGATTGAAACATGTATACCCTATCATCGCATTTACCCGCCAGCCGGTCGCCCCCCGCGCGGGGGCGTGGATTGAAACCGAAGGGGGAAGCATGAAAGAACGTTGCGTTAATGTCGCCCCCCGCGCGGGGGCGTGGATTGAAACTAATTTAACTGGAGTTTCGCCATACGAATCTTTTTGTCGCCCCCCGCGCGGGGGCGTGGATTGAAACACGTTTATCTGTATCACAGTGTTTCTCGCTCATGTCGCCCCCCGCGCGGGGGCGTGGATTGAAACAGCAATCGAATCTTTTTATAGTTTTTCGAAATGAAGTCGCCCCCCGCGCGGGGGCGTGGATTGAAACAGTTTTTTTGAGTGCACAAAATCAAGGGATCACCCGTCGCCCCCCGCGCGGGGGCGTGGATTGAAACTTGTTCCGGTCAATCTCGGTTTACTATCAATTCGGTCGCCCCCCGCGCGGGGGCGTGGATTGAAACAAACAGTGGTCTGCAATAAGTATCAACGATGCAATGTCGCCCCCCGCGCGGGGGCGTGGATTGAAACTTGTTAAATTCGATTATAGCCATTCGACATAGTGGTCGCCCCCCGCGCGGGGGCGTGGATTGAAACCAATTCCACCGTCGATAAATGCCGTGCAAGCCCCATGTCGCCCCCGCGCGGGGGCGTGGATTGAAACCATGTAAATCCATCATCGAAATAATTATAAAATAGTCGCCCCCCGCGCGGGGGCGTGGAATTTAATTGACAAATTTTACAGATTTCTATATAAATAAGCCGCCATGAAAATATTGGGCGTGGTTTTCACCGTCGAGTTCCTGTAGACACTGGCCGGCATCCTGAAGAACACCTTCGATTTCGCCGGAAAAAAAGGCAAACAGAAGGGCTTTCATGAAATTGTCCGATTTTGATTTTGATCTTCCCAATGAACGGATCGCCCGTTTCCCCACCGATCGCCGCGATGAATCCAGGTTGCTGGTATTGGACCGCAAGGACGGAAAAATCACCCATGCCACTTTCAAGCAGCTGCCCGATGTGCTCGCTGCCGACGATTTTTTGGTCATGAACAATTCGCGGGTGCGGCCGGCCCGCCTGCTGGGCCGCATCGGCGGCAAGGCAGGGGAAATGCTGGTGGTGCGGAACCTGGGCGACAAAAAAGTTGAAGTTCTTTGCCAGCCGGCAAAGTATTTCAACCTGGGAGCGATATTCTGCGGCGCGGACGGGCTGGAGGCCGAGGTGCTCGAAACGGGTCGGCGCGGCCGGCGCCTGCTGCTTTGCAACCGCGAATATGAGCAAGTCCTGGCCCAGGGCTATGCGCCGCTGCCGCCTTATATCAAGCGCAAATACGCTGAAGCGATTAATTATCGCAGTTTCGACCTGGAGCGCTATCAGACAATCTATGCCCGGAATGCCGGTTCCATTGCCGCTCCCACAGCCGGGCTGCATTTCACTCCAGAGGTTCTGGCACGCATCCGCGCGAGCAATCCGCTGCTGGAGATAACCCTGGAGGTTGGCGAGGCAACATTTCAAAAGATCGAAGCCGAGGATATCAGCCGGCACCGCATGGGCAGCGAAAAAATCAGGATCGCTGCCGAGGTAGCTCATCGAATCCTGGCTTTGAAGGAGCAGGACAAGAAACTTCTGGCTGTCGGTACCACCTCGGTCCGTGCCCTGGAGAGTTACGCGCTATTGTCCGAACCATGCCAGGAGTTCGATTCCGATATTTTTATCAGTCCGGGATTCCACTTCCGCATGGTGGACAAGCTGCTCACCAATTTTCACCTGCCGCGCTCCTCGCTGTTCATTCTGGCCGCCGCTTTTGCAGGCCAGGACCTGCTGCAGGAAACTTACCGCCAGGCCATTGCCCAAGGCTATCGTTTTTTTTCTTACGGCGATGCCATGCTGATCGTTTGAAAATTTATTTTACTGATTCATTGACAAACAAACTTTGATTCAATAAAATACATCTTTCCATTCGACACAGCAAACGAGGAGAGGTAAATTGAAAACGCTAGGCAAGGCAGAATTGCCTTTCAAATTATTCAAGAGCGGCAAGGTTCGCGATGTGTTCGAAATTGACGGCCGTCTGCTGATCGTCTCCAGCGACCGCATATCGGCATTCGATTATGTTCTCCCTTCCTTGATCCCGGGCAAGGGGCAGATATTGAACCGCATCGCCGGTTTCTGGTTCGCTAAGACCCGGAACCTGATCCCCAACCACGTTATCAGTGCCGAGCCGGAAAAGCTGCCGGAATTTGAGGCCCAGGCAGAGATCCTGGAAAAACGCTCGCTTTTGGCCAAGAAACTCGCCGCCTATCCCATCGAAGCCATCGTCCGCGCCTATATCGTGGGATCGGGCTGGAACACCTACCAGAAAACCGGAACCATCTGTGGGGTCAAGCTGCCGGCAGGACTGAAATTCGCCGACCCTCTCCCCGAACCGATATTTACGCCCACGACCAAGGCCGATATAGGCCATGACGAGAACATCACTTTTGAACAGTTGGCCGACCAGCTGGGCAGGGAGACGGCCGTCCAAATCAAGTCTCTTTCCTTGCGGTTGTTTGCCGCGGCCAGCGCCTATGCGCTTGAAAAGGGCATCATAATCGCCGACTCCAAGTTCGAATTCGGTCGCGACGACAAGGGCAACGTGGTTCTGATCGACGAGATCTTCACTCCCGATTCTTCGCGGTTCTGGAAGCGCGACGAGTACAAGCCGGGGCAGGAGCCGCCGCCGTTTGACAAGCAGTTCGTACGAAATTTTCTCCTTGGTTCCTCCTGGGACCGCAAGTCGCCGCCGCCGCAACTTCCTGCCGATGTGATCGTCTCCACGACCGAGAAATATGGGGAGATTTTTCGTATCCTGACCGGTCAGGAACCATGAGCGGCGAATTGAACATTCTGGATTTGCTTTTTTTGCTAATCCTCTTTTTTTCCGTTTTTTTCGGCCTGTTCCGCGGCCTGGTACGTGAGTTGTTTTCGCTGTTTTTTCTGATCGCGGCTTTGGTCATCGCTTTATTTTACTATCAGGAAGCCGGGCTCTTCCTGAACAGCTGGATCGACAACCGCAACCTGGCCAATTTTGCCGGTTTCCTGTTTTTACTGGCGTTGGTCGCCGTATTTGGTTCGATAATCACCCACCTGATCGGCAAATTCCTGATCGTTGGCCCGCTTAAAGCCATGGATCGCTTACTGGGAGCCGTTTTCGGACTGCTGCGCGGCATTTTGCTGGCCGGATTGGTCATTTACAGTTTCTTGGTTTTCCCTTTAAACCAGGAATTGCTCAACCGTTCACAGCTGGCCCCCCATCTGGCCAGAATTATTGTCTTGGGTATCAAGGTGCTGCCTCCCTCACTACGGGACCGGCTAAAATTAATCCAATTCTATGACTGCCAAAAAGATAACCGAAATAGCCGAACAGTTTGAAGCCCTGACCATTAAGAATCAAATGAAGATTCTGGCCGGCAAGGCAATCAATTCCCGCTATCTTTTTTACAAAGAGATCACAGAGGAATTTGAAAAGACCCTGCTGCAGGCCTTGTTGGAAAAATATGACCACAATGTGTTGAAAATGTCGGCAAGCGTCAAATTGCACCGGAATACAATTGCCAAAAAAATGAAAAAACTAAAAATAAAGGACAAAAAAGTAAAAATCAAGTAAAATAAGTTAATTGAAATTCCAAATTCCCCAACAAAGCATTTGATCTGCTTTAAATCACGGAGAAGACGCGGAACTTTTATTTCGATAGGCTGAAAATAAAATGATTTTGTGATATAAAGAATCGTTAAAAAATAATGATCCGGAGGTTGCCCATGATTTTGCACCATGAGTTCATTAAAATCGCCAAGAAATACCCGGAAAAACTGGCCATCATCGATCGCACCACTGAAAAAAAGGTCACCTATGCCAAGGCTTTGATCGCTTCGCTGATCCTGGCCAACAAATTTAAAAAATACCATGACGGCTTCATCGGCATCATGATCCCCACTTCGGCCGGCTGCATGCTTTCGGTCCTGGGCTTGCTCATGGCCGGCAAGGTGCCGGTGATGATCAATTACTCCACCGGTGCGGCCAGCAATGCCGAATACGCCCAGAAAAAATGCGGTTTCAAAACCATTATCGCTTCCCGGGCCCTCCTGGAAAAGATCGGCTGCCGCCTGGTTTCGGGGATGGTTTTTATCGAAGACATCATGGAAAGCATCACCCCCGCCGATAAAGTGAAAGCGCTTATTAAATCCAAGCTGCCGCTCAATCTCCTGTTGAAATCGGTCCACCAGGGTGAACCTGACGACAACCTGGTGATTCTTTTCACTTCGGGTAGCGAAAAAGATCCCAAAGCGGTTCAACTTACGCACCGCAACATCGGGTCAAATGTAATGGATATCGCCAAGGTCCTTACCGTGACCAGCGATGACATTATGCTGGCCAACCTTCCGCTTTTTCATGTTTTTGGCCACAATGTCGATTTCTGGCTGCCTATTCTCTTTGGTATGACCATTGTTTCCTACGCCAACCCCCTGGAATACAAGAAGGTCTGCACCATCGTGCGCGAAGAAAAGGTTTCACTCATGGTCGGTACCCCCAGCTTTTTTTCCGGCTACCTGCGCCAATCGGACCCCGGCGATTTTTCTTCACTGCGCGTGGCCGTGGCCGGGGCCGACAAGACTCCTGATTCTCTGCGCGCCGGCTTTCTGAAGAAGCACAACCTGGAACTATGCGAAGGATACGGTACCACCGAAACCAGCCCGGTCGTTTCCACCAACTTGCCCGATGCCAACAAGCCTGGCAGCGTGGGCAAGGTGCTGCCCAGTGTCCGGGTGAAGATCGTGGACATCAATTCCGGCGAAACGCTGCCGCTGGGACGCGAGGGGAAAATACTGGTCAAAGGCGACCTGGTCATGAAAGGATATTTCGACGATCTGGAGGAAACCTCGCTCAGGATCAAGGACGGCTGGTACGAGACCGGCGACATGGGAGTTCTGGACGAAGAAGGCTATCTATGGCACCGCGGCCGGCTGAAGCGCTTTGTCAAGATCGGCGGCGAAATGGTTTCATTGGTGAGAGTCGAAAGCGTTTTGCTGAAACTGCTTCCAGAGGAAACCGAGTGCTGCGTGGTTGAAGTTCCGGATTCGCTAAAAGGGGCCAGGATCGTCGCCGCCTTGAATAAAGAGGTTAACCAGAAAAAAATGCTCAAGGCCATGGCCGCAGAACTCCCGGCCATCGCCCTGCCCAAGCAATTCGTGATTCTGGAAGATTTTCCCAAGATGGGCAGCGGCAAGATCGATTTCCGCACCATTACCGAAATGGTCCGCCAACAGCTGCAGGTGAAATCTTGATCGCAACGAGATGATGAAATTGCGGCGGTGGAAGGTTTAAAGAAAGAGCAGGGTCAATATCCCCGCGGCCAGTACGTATATTCCGAAATTGTGAAACTTCTCACGGACCAGGATCCTTTTCAGCAGTCCCAGGGCCAGGTAGCCGAAAAAAGCCGCAGCCAGCACGGCGAGCAGCAGTTGGGGCCAATGGCCTCCCTGCCAGGGGATTTTGTCCGCTTCGAGCAGTAAGGCGCCGAGGATGGCCGGGATGGAAAGCAGAAATGAAAAGCGGAAGGAAAATTCAAATCCCAGCCCCAGAATCAGGGCCGCGGCAATGGTCAGGCCGGAGCGGGAAACCCCGGGAAGGATGGCGACGCCCTGGCAGACGCCAATGATGAACGCGGCCGGGAACATGGTGATCTTTTTCAGGCGCAGGTATTTTGTGGCCAGAAGCACGATCGCGGTGAATAGGAAGCAATATCCCAGGTAGGTCGGTTCTTCAAACAGCTTTTCAAAAAAATCCTTGAAAACGAAACCGATGACCGCCGTCGGTAGCGTGGCGGTGGCCAGCAGCAGCAGCATGTGGAAATTCTTTTTTTCGTAAAAACGCAGCACCAGGGGTTTCAGGTCCTGCAAAAAATAAATCACCACCGCCAGCAGGGTACCCAAGTGAAAAAAAATGTCATAAATCAGCGGCAGGGTTGTGAAGTTCAGGATCTTCTGGAAAACAAGCAGGTGGCCGCTAGAACTGACCGGAAAGAACTCCGTGACTCCCTGCACCAGGGCCAACAGGATGATTTTAAGGGCGAACGGCAAGTCAGCCAACGATTTGTGCTTTGACGTTGCGGATGACTTCGTCGACCTGGTTCTGGATCTTTTGTAGCTCCTCGGCTGTATCGGCCTCGTAGCGGACCACGAGCGCTGGCTGGGTATTCGAAGCCCGGACCAGTGCCCAGCCGTGCGGGAACTTGATCCGGGCGCCGTCGATGTCGATTACCGGAAGTATTTTTTTATAATGGTCGCGGATGGTGTCCACGATGCGGAATTTGATTTCATCGCCGGCGTCGACGCGGATCTCGGGCGTATTGAACACCTGGGGGATGGAGTCGTAAATCTCGGCCAGGGTTTGCCCGGAATTGCCCAAAATTTCCAGCAGTCGTGCCCCGGCATAGACCGCGTCGTCAAAACCGAACCATTTGTCGTTAAAAAATATATGGCCGCTGACCTCGCCGGCGGCCAGGGCATTTTCCTCGAAAATTTTCTTTTTGATCAGAGAATGGCCCGCCTTCCACATGATGGGAATGCCGCCGTACTTTTTTATCTCGGAGTACAGGACTTCCGAGGCCTTCACCTCGGAGATGATCTTGGCGCCCGGATGGTTTTTAAGGATATCGCGGGCGTAAATAATAAGCAGCTGGTCGCCCCAGAGTATCCGCCCCCTGGAGTCGACCACGCCGAGTCGGTCGGCGTCGCCATCCAAGCCGATGCCCAGATCGGCGCCGGTTTCCTCAACCTTGGCGATCAGGTCCTGCAGGTTCTTGACCACGGTGGGGTCGGGGTGGTGATTGGGGAAACGGCCGTCCACATCGCAGTAGAGTGGCGTGACTTCGGCGCCCAGCCGGCGGTACAGTTCGGGGGCGGTGATGCCGCCGGTGCCGTTGCCGCCGTCGATGACCACGTGGATCTTCTTATTTAAATTGATGTTTTTTTCAATATAAGCAAGGTATTCAGGCAGAATATCCTTTTGGCTGACGCTGCCTGTTTTTTCAACCGCATAAGGCCCGTCGCAGGCCAAGCGGTATATCTCCTTGATCTGCTCGCCGTAAAGCGCCGCCGTGCTGAGCATTATCTTGAAGCCGTTGTATTCGGACGGGTTGTGCGAAGCGGTGATGATGACGGCCCCATCCATTTTGTGCCGGAAAGCCGCGAAATAAACCACCGGTGTCGGTACCAGCCCCAGATCGGTGACCTGCAGGCCGAAACGGGCCAGGGTGCGGCTGAAAAGGTCTTTGATGTGGGGGGAACTGGGTCGGCCGTCCATGCCCATGGCGATCTCCCGTTTTCCCTCACGCACGTAGATGGCCGCCGTGGCCATGGCGATGCGCTCCACCACTGGGTCGGCCAATTCAGTTTCTGCCAGGCCGCGGATATCGTATTCTCTGAAGATCGCTTCGTTGATCATTGGTTCTCCTCCTCAAATTAAAGACCATTATACCTCAGAAGGACCTCCTCGGCAATTATAGATAATTTTCATGAAACTCGATACGGAGAGAATCGTTCGATTGGGATGCCATGGATCGCCTGCATAAAAAGGGCTTCATTTCCAATCCTGTCGGCAAAACAAAATCGGTTGCCTTTAACGAATCCGGTCTTCGCGAATCGCAACGCTTGCTGGCCGAGTTGTTTGCCGCAACCGCTGAAGAAGGATAGCAAAAACTATTATTTCAAGCCCCTTATGCGCCGCTGACAAAGTCAAGCACCGAGTAGGATCCCCTGTCCTCAAATCCTAATAATCTTCCGTAGGGGCAAACCCCCGTGTTTGCCCTTTACTTGAAGATATTTTATCA
>Ga0180009_10001372_pt1 | contig 30010 bp, 26 predicted proteins | sample OS_PC_MetaG_FD_123537 | JGI IMG/M metagenome (GOLD analysis project Ga0180009, IMG submission 123537) | Groundwater microbial communities from the Aspo Hard Rock Laboratory (HRL) deep subsurface site, Sweden - OS_PC_MetaG | ecosystem: Environmental > Aquatic > Deep subsurface > Groundwater...
AGGTGGCCCTGCGGCATGCCCACGTCACCACGGCCGAGATCTACGCCCAGGTCGACCCCAAGCGGCTGGAAATGGCCGTCAGGAGCGCAGAAATGGCCCCAAAAACGCTTTAACTCGTTGCAGGTCATATATTTCCTAGTATGCGACTTTCGGGGAATTTCCGTGTCCAAACGGACACATTCGGCACGCGATGGATTAGGCAATTCGTGTGTTTTCATGCAGATAGGCCCGGCCCCGTAACTGATGAATTCGATTAACGTTCCACGGTTCATGGTTCAGCCCTCCACCGCGTACCGGAACGGCGCTGAATTGACCAATTTGGCGAACTCGTCAGCAAAGACCTTGGCTAGCCGCTTATCCATCTTGCCGGCATCGATCAGGGCTTTGATCACGTCGGCAACGACCAGCTCGAGGATCTGGACGTTGGCCTGCATCAGGGCCCGGACCTCCCGGACCTCGGTCGGTTCGCCCCGGACCAGGCGCTCGCCCTTGATCCCGGTATCCACCATGGCCAGGGCTTCAGCTGCGGTCTTGGGGTTGAGGTCCTTCAACGCTTGGACGCCCTTGCTCTGGAGCAGCTGGTACTCTTTCAGGTGCCGGGAGTTCATTTCGCTGATGGTCTCGGCCACGGCCTGGGTGATCCGCTCCTCGGTGACCTGCTGGACAATCCGGCGCTCCTCGTCCCAACCCTCTGATCTGCGCCATTCGCCAATCGTCTCGGGCCGCTTGATGCCGAGCCGTTGGGCGATCTGCTGGTCCGTGCCCGCGCCGCAGATCCACAGGGCCTTCGCCTGGAGCATGATGTCGCGCCCGTAGGCCATCACTCGCTCCCCTCGACGGGGACCCGGATCGCGGACTGGCCGGTGTACTGCTCCCACCGCTGGACGATCACATCGCAGAACCGGGGGTTGCGCTCGACGGCGAAGCAGCGGCGGTCCAGGCGTTCGGCCGCGATCACCTGGCTGCCGCTGCCGGCGAAGGTCTCCAGGCAGATGGCGCCCGGCCGGGTGTGTTTGAGCATGGGCAGTTCGAACAGGCGGACCGGCTTCTGGGTGGGATGCTGGCCATCGGTGCAGCGGGCTTTTCCTTCCCAGTCCACCTCCCAGCAGTTCGAATGCTCGTCAGGGACGGGCAGGGCGGCCGGCTTGTGGCCCTGCTGCCAGCCCATCAGGCAGGGTTCGGTGCGGTAGTTCCACATCGCAAACCCAAGGACGTGGGTTGGCTTCACCCAGGTGATGGTCTGGTGGTAGCGGATGCCGGCGATTTCCCACGCTCGCTGGAAGCAGGCTGCCGTGGCCGAGGCGTGCCAGCAGTACCAGGCGGCATCCTGATCCACGTGACCTTTGGCGTTCATGAACACCCGCTCCAGGAACCCCTCGAACTCAGCCTTGTCGCCGAAGTGGTCCCAGGCGTCGTGGTCGTGATAGTCGCCGCTCCAGTTGCGGTTCTGGCTGCCCGCCTCCCGGCCCCTGTCCTTGTCCCGGCGGTTCTGGGGGTGGCTGGTGCCGTCGTAGCCTACACCGTAGGGCGGATCGGTGGCGTAAAGCTGGGCCTTCTGCCCATCCATCAGCCGTTCGAGGACCGCCGGATCACCGCTGTCGCCGCAGACCAGCCGGTGGCGGCCCAAGACCCACAGGTCCCCGGGCTGGGTGATCGGGGTCTCCGGGGCCTCGGGGACCTCGTCGGGGTCGGTCTGGCCCTCGTTGGGCTGCAGGTCCGCCAGCAACGCCCGGGTCTGCGCGGCCAGGTCGTCGAACCTCAGGAGACCCGACAGCTCGGGCATGGCCGCGTTGATCTCGGCCAGGAGGGCGTGCAGGTCGGCGGTGAACTCGCCGGCGATGCTGGGGCTGTTCAGCGCGACGTTGAGGGCCTTCTCCTCCGTCTCGTCCAGGTCGACGACCACGACCTGAGTCTCGGTCTCGCCCATCTGCCGCAGCACCTTCAGGCGCTGGTGGCCGCCGACGACGCGGCCCGTGCGGCGGTTCCAGACAATGGGCTCCACCAGGCCGAAGCGCTCCACGCTGTGGCGCAGGCCGTCCAGCGCTGACGGGCTGATGGCGCGGGGGTTGTAGGGCGCGGGGACCAGGTCGGCAATGGCCTTCTGCTCGAACTGCAGGGACTTCGGCATGGTAGGACTCCTTGGGAAAAGGCGTACGTCGGCTTCCCAAGGCGTGTCGAATGTTTGTCAACGGAGATTGGTCAAAGGCTGGTTCTATTACGCCGGTGAAGATAACATATACTCTTGTGAGTGACAACGCTCGCGGACGAATAATCGACCCGGCTTCCCCTTCAAGCGATTGACATGACTCGGTGCAAAGGAGAAAAAATGAGCGACGAATTTCAATTCACCCCCGCTCAACGTCGCGAGATTGTGAAGCTCTTACCAAACAATCTCGTAGTACCCAACCTGGAAGCAGATGTCGCCGTCTACCGAACTGAATGTGCCAACCGCATTCCACCCAGCGAGATTCGTGATTATCTCGATAGTGTGAAAAAGCATGCCAAGGCGCTGAGGAAAGCGATCACCTTTCTATCCAAGGGCCATCGTGGCCCAAACGAGTGGTTGATCGACCCTGTTCGTGAGGCAGAGCACTATGCCGATGCGCTCTTAAAGTACCGGTTCTCATACAAGCTCAAAGGGGGCCGCTTACCTCACACCCCTGAGATTCATCTCGTGCAAAAGGTGGCTCTTATCTGGGAACAAATACACGGAAAGCCGCCGGGACGTGGTCGCGGGCCGTTTTCAAAACTCATTGGCCGTCTGCTAAAATACTCTGGCGTCGAGGGCGCACCAACTAAGTATCCGCATGAGGTCGTAGCCGAAGCCCTGCCTCCCAACCTGCCAATCGGCGCGATCGGCGATGGCTACCCGTTCGCGCCGATCGACCCGAGCTTCGAGTTGCCGCCATTGAAACGCAAAGCCGAGGACTTTTTTTCCGGTGTTCTTTGGGTGACCAATGGGTCTCCCACTGCGTTTGCGATCACCCGCGAGAAGGGAGGGAAAACCTACTAATATTTCCTGGGTTTCGCCTGCTTCGCCTGCCTCACGCTCTTACTAGGTTGCCGCCGATGGTGCGACCACAGCGCCGCCCATCCATACGGACGGACCTTTGAGCCCAAATGGCATGCGGAACAGGTGGCCAAAATGTCTGACAGCACAACCGATTACGGCAAACCTGAGGCTTTCGATAAGTCTACCGAGATCTCCCCCTCCCCACAGAAAACAACACGTTGCGATCCTCAGCAACAGGACTTCATCCTCCAAGAAGCGCTGCGTTTACGGGCATTGGGCTATCGTGTGTTGCCGATCAACCCCAGCATTAAACGCCCCTGGATCAAATGGAAGCAATTCCAGTCCAAAATTCCAAGCGAAAGCACGGTGCTGGGCTGGTTTCGCAAGCATCCGGAATCGGGCATCGGAATCTCCACTGACGGTCTCGTTGTCATTGACGATGACAACCAAGGATCGGGCAACGAGTTCTCCCGCCGCCTGGCCAATGATGGTCCGCATCACCCCATCGAGACGACTCCAAGGGGTGGACGCCACCACATATTCCGCGAACCCCACAACCTGACGATAACCAGCAGCGCCAACGTTGTCGCTGAGCTTGTCGACGTGCGTGCACGTGGGGGATTCTTGGTCATTGCTCCCACCGTGCGTCCTGATGGCGGGGCGTACGTTTGGTTGCCCCACCACGTGCTCAACTGTCGCCCCGCCGAATTACCCGAGCCTCCGGGTTGGTTGATTGCAGAATTGCAGAAGTCAGGGAAGAAAGACCGGAAGAACACGCTCGCCAAGTCACAACCTGCTTTGCAGCCGGTCGACATCATTCGGAATGTCAGATTTACGAGCGAAGCTGGTTATCTCCGCCGTATTGGTGCATCCAAAAAAGTCCTCACCGCATTTCTGGTAGCCCGTAACGACGAATCGAATGATCCGCTCGAAAAGGACGAAATCGAGAAGATTGCGACGAGTGTTGCGCGTTACGACCCGGACAAGACTGCTTACGAGGTCATGGGGGGTCATTGGCCAACGTCCTCGCTCGGCCTATCTGCAGATGCCAACCTTAACAATGGTGGGCCGTTCGTTCGCCTCGAATCACTGGCCCAGCTCGAGCAGCGGAGGCCGCCAAATGACTTAATCCCCGGCCTGGTTCCGGACAAAGCCCTGGTGTTCGTATACGCCAAGCCCGCGGCAGGTAAGAGCCTCCTGCTCGAGGCGATTGCGTTCAGCGTCGCACTCGGCATCCCGCTGATGGGCACCGGCCCCACGCCAGCGCGTACTGGCTGGGTTCTTCTGCTGCTATCAGAAGGCTCAAACAGCTGGGGTGCTCGGAGCGTGGCCTTTCGCGAGCACTACAAAATTCCCCTCACCGATCAAATCGTAGCCGTCACAACCGGCGCTGATTTTACTTCACATTCCCGCATTGAGGCATTGACAGGCACCATAAACGAAGAGATTACCCAACGTAACGGCCAGCTTCCGATCATGATCATTCTGGACACTCTGAGCGGCTCAATCCCCGGGGTCGACGAAAACCAACAATCCTCAATGACGCTTGTCTGCGGAGCGCTTCAATCATGGGCGTCAGCAGGAGTAGCGGTTGTGGTCGCCCATCACCTTCGCAAAGACGGAACGCAGGCCAGAGGCAGCTCGGTGATCGAAGGTGCCGCCGAGCGAAGCATGATCATCACGAGGTCGAATAATTTACGCATCGTCAAACCGGTCAAGGTACGCGACGGGGTTGGTGAGCAGTTTACGTTCGAGGTTATCGGCGGTGCTGACAACTACCCTGTGCCTGTTGCCGCAACCTCGCCGGCTATGGATTTCTTGTTCGAAACAGCGGAACCCGGCCTCGCGGCATCCATTCTCGCCTGTGGATTTAATGAAACTGGCGGTCCCCCGAGCGGTCTGTTCGCCACGGGGGTATCCATCAATTCCATCTTGAAGGCCTGGTTGAAACGAGAACCCATCGAACCCAAGAGAACCTTAAATCAGCGCGACTATGACAAAGAACGCAATCGCCGCATCAGAGCCTTGACCGACTTGATTCTGGGGCTCTTTGACAACGGAACGCTCAAAGTCACCAAGGGCTCCCTAACCCAAGCAAAGCGTTCAATCCGCCGCAATGCGGAGTTTGTCCAGGTGGTGAACGATGGCGACGACTAGGCTCCATGCGAACAGTCTGCCCCCTTTAGGGGGGCAGGACTGTGTTCGCACCTCGATGAGCATGTGCGAACTGATTGCGAACAGCAGGAGCCACCCCCCAAAGGGACTAGGTGGTCGATGGTTACCATTTATCGGCTGCGAACTGCGAACGCGTGTGAGCAATCGCGAATCCCCGTTTGGGTTCGCAGGTGTGAGCGAATTGCGAGCACAACTCCCCCCAGATCTCTCGATAGCGCCGGACTCAACTTGCCATCCTCGGAGGCCCCGACATGGATAGTATGACCCTGAACATACCGATTTCCGACGTCAAGGTGAGGCTCGTTAACAACGGCACCGACGCCCTCGTGGCCTGGGCGTCCTGCGTTGTCTCCGGCGCGATTAAGCTGGACAACATCGCCATACGGCGTGGCCAGGACGGCTCCCTGTTCCTGACCTACCCGAACAAGCGAATCGAACCGACCGGTCGAACTCACAGCTACTTCCACCCGATCTCCAGCGAGGCGGCTGAAGCTGTCCAGAACGCCATTCTGACCCAGCTGGCGGCCCTTGCCCGAGCGGCCCAAGCCCAGGAGGACCGGGTGTCGTGAAGCCTACCAAGGGCACCACCAGCCTCCTGGCCGAAATCGGCGCGATCCTGGCCGAGGGCTACCTGCGCCTTCGGGCCGATTTCATCCCACCCGGCAACGAACCCCACTATTCCACCAATCTAACTCCTTGTCCCCCATCTAATTACCTTGCTATCACCGCCCACCGGAGGCATAGATGTCATGTCAAGAGCTCGTAAGCCATTGCCACCAAAGGAAATGACATGACCAACAGAAGCGCCAAGCCCAGGGACCGGATGGCCGAGGCCACCCGGCAGCGCATCCAGGGGGAACTCGGTTCCCGGGATGAACTGAACCCCGATTTCCTCTTCCAGGGGACCACCACCGACCTCCTGCTTGCCGCTGCCTCCGGGATGATCGATCCGGTTATGTTCGCGCGACGGGAACTGGCCAACCGGGGGCTCGATGCCAACGGCCAGTGGGTCGGCTTCGACCGCGCCCGCAAGATCCACCTCGGCGGCACCCCTGGTGACAACGACGCCGCGCAGACCGTCGCCGCCGAAATCGCACGTCGGCACCTTCAGATCGAATGCCTCGACACCCGCAACTCGGACGGCCTCGACTTCCACGATGTCGCGGTGTGGAGCCTCCGCGACGCGCTGATCGCTGCCTTCGAAGCTGGCGCCCGCAAGGTCCACGGACTGGAGGGCTGACATGAACCACTACCAGGCGATGATCCGCGAGCAGATGGCCTCCTCCGGCCTGATCGGTGTGGCCCCAGTGGCCCACGTCGAAGCCCTCATGCGCCTTGAGAACCCCTGCCTCGACCACCTGAGTCCTGTCGAGTTCGCGCGCGAAGCCGCGACCGCAGCCAAGGAAGCCGCCGCCAGCCCGGTCTACGCCGCGCAGGTCGCCGATACGCTGGGGGTGCGCTGATGGAACGAGGAGGCACGACCATGTCCGCCACCAAGAACGCGGCCCAAGCCTACGCCACTGCGCTGGCCAATGCCCTCAAGACGATGTCACCGGGTACGGCCGAATTCATCCGGACCAAGAAGGAACTGGCGGTCATGCGCCGGGACCATGGGTGCAACTGAAACGCAAACGGAAGGAAACAGTTATGGCCACCAAGAAAACGACCACCAAGAAGGCCCGGGGCGCGAAGAAATCCACCCCGAAGACTTCCTCTAAACGACCTCGCGCGAAGGCGGCTGGGAAGCCCGCCGGCCGCGACCCACACCTGCCCGCCGTGGGGTCCGTCCTGACCCGCGAGTTCAAGGGCAAGACCATCGAGGTCAAGGTCACCGAGGCTGGATTCGAGTTCGACGGCCAGACGTTTAGGAGCATCTCCGGGGTCGCTCGGCACATCACCGGCTACGGAATCAGCGGACCGGTCTTCTTCAAGCTCCACCAGGAGTCCAAGCCATGAGCGATGTTCCGTTCTACCTCACCCAGAGCGGCCGCAGGTTCATCGAGGTCACGATGCCCGAGCTGGTCCGCCAGCTGACCCGGCTGAACGACTTGCTGGCCCTGCGTGTGGAGCTGCTGGAGAATCAGGCCCCCAACCCCACCGGCTGCTGCGGCTGCCGGGACGCTGGGAAGCAGGTCTGATGACCATGCGCCGGGTTGCCTTCTACACCCGCATCAGCCTCGACGAGGATAAGCAGAAATACTCCCTCGAGGCCCAGAAGGACCGGTTGGCCGCCTTCTGTAAGGGGCAATTCGGCGATGAATGGATCTTGTCCCAAGTGTACCGGGACTGCGCCAGCGGCACGACTCTCGCCCGTCCCGAACTCCAGCAGATGCTGGCCGATGCCCAGACCGGCCAGTTCGACCTGCTGGTCGCCTTCCGGGTCGACCGGCTCAGCCGGCGGGTAGCTGAACTCTCCAATCTGGCCCAGGAACTCAAGGGCTACGGCGTGGATCTCAAAAGCGCCACCGAGCCGATCGACACTTCCACCCCTGCCGGAATGATGATCTTCCAGACCCTGGGCGTTTTCGCCGAGTTCGAGCAGAAGAGCATCGTCGAGCGCACCAAAGTCGGGATGCGCAAGAAGGCCCAGACCGGCAAGTGGCCCGGTGGCCGGGTGCCGCTGGGCTACACATTCCACCCTGATACCGGGCTGCAGATCCACCAGGACGAGTCCGTGATCGTCCGCAAGATTTTTGACCTCTACATCAACGGCAAGGAAGGGTCCAGTGCCATCGCCCAAATCCTGAACCGGGAGGGCTACCGGACCAAGCAGGGCCGGAAATTCAACCGCAAGGGCATCCTGGTGATCCTTCGCAACCCCTTCTACGTGGGCCGGTTTCGCTGGCAGAAGGAGGAGTTCGAGAGCGAACACGAGGCGATCCTCTCGGAGGAGACCTTCCAGGCGGCCCAGGCCATCCTCCAGGAGCGTTCGGCCGAGTCGCCGGGGTACCGGCTGTCCAACCAGAACCAGCGCCTTCTGAGCGGCCTGCTGCGCTGCTCCCGGTGCCATTCTCCCATGATCGGGGTCAGCGCCAACGTCCGCGGCAACAAGGTCGCCTACTACGCCTGCCGAAGGCGCCTGGACACCAAGGAATGCGACCAGGACTACGTCAGGGCCGACCTGATCGAGGAGGAGATCCTGGCCCAGGTCCAGGCCGTTTTCCAGGACGAGGCCCTGCTGGAGGAGGTTTGGAAATCGGCCCAGAAGAAGCTGGCCGGAAACGGGCCGGCCATCGATGCGGAGTTGAAGTCGGTGGAGGACAAGCTCGCCCGGGGCCAGGATACCCTGCACAAGTATTTCCGGGCTTTCGAAGATGGGAGCATGAACCCGGCGGCCTGCAGCCAGAGGATCGAGGATCTCTCAACGCAGCACAAGGCGCTCCAGGATCGCCGCAGGGCGCTCCTGGAGCAACGGGGCAACCTGGATCTGCCGGCGCTCAAGACCGACTTCCTGGGCGAAATCCTGGGCAATCTGAGGGGCGTGGTGGCCGCGGTCCCCATCCCACAAAAAAAGCACCTTCTCCGCTTGCTCGTGGAGAAGGTGCTCGTGTCGGACCGGTGTACGTTCGAAGTGTGGTTCCGCCTCCCCCATTTCGGGGGTGTTCGTACACTGGAACCTTTGGTAGCCCCTAGGGGACTCGAACCCCTGTTTCCGCCGTGAGAGGGCAGCGTCCTAGGCCACTAGACGAAGGGGCCACAAACTGGCGAGCCGCCAAGATACATCGCAGCGGCGCCTGTGGCAAGTTGGTTGCCCGGGGAGGATTCGAACCCCCATCGACTGATCCAGAGTCAGCTGTCCTGCCGTTGGACGACCGGGCAATCGACTGCGGAATATACACCCCGGGTCCGGATCGCGCAAGTTTTTGGGAAGCCCGTTCAGGACTTGATCTTGGCCAGTTCCCGGGCCAGGACATGGTGCAATGCCTCGGGCGATTCCAGGTCCATGGGGCTGACCTTCCACTTCGCCGGCAGCAGCACGAAGGGCTGGGTCTGGGCCCCGCCGATGCCACCGTGGCTGCTGCTCTGTTCCTCCAGGACGACCACCTTCTGCTCGTCCTCCAGCCAGGCCCCGTTGATGACCAGGTCTCCCGAATCGGGGTAGCCCAGCAGCTGGGCCAGTTCGCCCGCCCAGCGGTCGGGCTGCCGGTACGGAGCCAGGGGATCGCTCCCCTGGCCGATCTGACCGGTGATCAGGTTGCGGATACCGTCCCCCCCGATGGCCACCGCATCCCCGAACCGGCGGCTGGCCGCCACGAACCCGATGCCCGGATGCCGCGCCAGTTGCTCCACCAGCCCCGGATACAGCGCCACGATCTCCTCCAGGTGCAGGGGATGGGCGTGACCGGGAAAGTATATGTGGGCCAGGGAACCCGACACGCACACCACCGGGCCCTGCATCCCCGGATCCGGTTCTCCCTGCGAGGGTTCGGTGATGGCCTCCAGAGCCCGGCGGCCACGGCGGCCCGCCCAGCCCAGCCGGTCGGTCCCCACCTCCTCCAGCTCGGCCAGCAGGGCGGCGGTGTAGCTGCGGTCCGGGTCCGACGCCCGTCCGGGATCCGCGCCGGTGGCCAGGGTCCGGCCCATCATGCGGGCCAGGGTCTGCTCGATGGTTTCGCCGTAGAGGATGCGGAACGGCATGCTGGGGGTCTGCCCGTGGTCCGAGAACAGCACGATGTCGTAGCTGATCGGGGACTGCCGCCGCGCCCGCCGGCGCAAGGACCTCAGCTTGCGGTCGAAGGCCGACAGGGAGATCTGGGCCTCGTAGGTGTCCGGGCCGGTGGAGTGGGCCACGTCGTCGTAGCCCACGAAGTTCGAGTAGATCACCGGCACTCCCCGCACCATGTCCTGCTTCAGCCAGAAGAACGACAGGTCGCGCAGGAAGGAGTTGGCGACCGCCCGCTGGGCCACCCGCTTGACGCTGAACTTCAGGCGCGTCCGGTTCTTGTCCAGGCGGCCCACGACGGCCAGGATCAGCCCCGCGAAGTAGTCCCACACCCCCGCCAGCACGGCCTGGGTGTAGGCGTTGGGACTGAGGAAGAACAGGTTGAAGTCGGCACGCTCGCCCTGGCGGCGCCGGCTGCCCGCCTCGCCCAGGGCGCTGACCGTCATCAGCCGCTTGGCCGCCCCGCCGGACAGGAAGGTGTTGATGCACGAGCCGCCGTCCAGCAGGCCGACGCGATCCTCGGCGACCATGGCCTCCAGCGACCGGAGATCCTCGGGCGTGCTCACGACCCTCACCTGCTGCTCGCTGCGATCGAACCAGCGGTAGCCGGCCACGTTCTCGCGGGTGCCGTAGAAGACGCCCGCCTGCACGGCCGGGGTGTTGGACGGGACCCCGCAGTGCCACCCGAACAGGCGGTGGCTCTTGCGGGCCAGCATGGCCGAGATCGTCGGCATGCGGCCCTGGGACAGGCACTTGCGCAGGCTGGGCAGGGACAACCCGTCCACCTGCAGGATCAGCAGGCCCCGGGTGGGCTTGAGGCTGGGCTTGGGCCCATAGTTGCGGCCCAGCCGATAGATCACCGACTGGTAGAAGGGATAGGCCTCGTCCAGGCCCAGCCAGCCGGTGATGCTGGCGGAGATGACGGTCATCACCAGGGTGCCCACCAGGGCCTCGCCGTAGTTGGTGATGACGAACCCCTGCTCCATCTGGGCGCTGAGGTAGAAGATCAGGCTGTTGAAGAACAGGGTGGGCAGGCCCAGGGTGAGGCTGTTCAGCGGCAGCGTCAGGAACAGCAGCAACGGCCGCAGCAGGATCAGCAGCGCGGTGAACAGCAGGGGCAGCCGCAGAACCGCGACCCAGTACCGGGGGTGATCGGTGTCCAGCCGGAAACCCGGAAGCAGGGAGGTGGCCAGCAGCAGGGACAGGACGGCCACGACCCAGACCAGGACATACCGACCGAGAATGCCAGGCAGTTTCTTCAGTGCGTGCTCCCCGAGGAATCAGGGGAGCATGTTATCCTGCTGCGGCCGCGGCCCGCAACCTCCGAATGGTCCTGGGCGCTCCGACCAGTTCCATGACCTCGAAGATCCCCGCGCTGCGGGACTGCCCCGTCAGGGCCACCCGGCTGGGGTGAATGAGGTCGCCGGCCTGCACCCCCCGGGCCTCGGCCGTGGTGCGGATGACCTCCTCGAAGGCCCCGGCAGGCTGGGCGACGGCGAGGTCCAGGGCCGCCTCGAGGGCGTCGGCCAGGGCGGCCAGATTCTCCCGGGCCGCGTCGCTCGCCACGTGCCCGGCCCAGGCCTCCTGATCCACGAAGTGCTCATCGGTGAAGAAGAATCCGATCTGCTCGGGCAGGGTGATCAGGCTGCTGAACCGGTTGCCCAGGGTGCCCAGCACCCGGCCCAGGTAGGCCTCGGTGCCGTCGCATCCGTGGATCATCCAGTCGGGATCCAGCCCCCAGCCCCGTTCCGTGATGATCGGCAGGGCCAGCTGCAGGCGCTCGACGGCGCTCAGGTTCTTGATGTGCTCGCTGTTGATGTGGTTCAGCTTGTCGTAGTCGAAGGCGGCCGGGCTGCTGCCCACCTTCTTGAGGCTGAACTTCTTGATGATCTCCTGGGCCGACATGACCTCCTTGGCGTTGCCGCCGGGGGACCAGCCCAGCAGGGCCAGGTAGTTCAGCATGGCCGCCGGCAGGATGCCCAGGGTCTGGAATTCCTCCACGCTGGTGGCGCCGTGGCGCTTGCTCAGCCGCTTCCGGTCCGGTCCGAGGATCATGGGCATGTGGCCGAACTTGGGCACGGGCCAGCCCAGAGCCTGGTAGATGAGGATCTGGAAAGGCGTGTTGCTGACGTGGTCATCCCCGCGCAGCACGTGGGTGATCCCCATGAGATGGTCGTCGACCACGCAGGCGAACTGGTACGTGGGGAAACCATCGGCCTTGACGATGACCCGGTCCACCAGGACGGTGTTCTGGAACTCGCGCTTGTCCACGATCAGGTCGTACCAGAAGGTGCTGCCCTCGTCGGGAGTGCGCAGGCGCCAGGCGCAGGGCTTGCCGGCCTGCTCCGCCACCGCGATCTCCTCGGGGGACAGGTGCGCGCAGTGGCGGTCGTACCCCTCCCACACGCCGCCCGCGTCGGTCACGGCCTTCTCCCTGGCCTCCAGGTCCTCGGCCGTGCAGAAGCACTTGTAGACCTTGTCCTCGGCCGCCAGCCTGTCCAGATGTTCCCGGTAAAGGTCCAGCCGCTCGGACTGCAGGTACGGGCCGAAATCCCCCCCTGCGTGGGGACCCTCGTCCCAGTCCAGGCCCAGCCAGTTCAGGCCGCGCAGGATGGCCGCGTAGGATTCCTCGGTGCTGCGCTGCTGGTCGGTGTCCTCGATGCGCAGGATGAAAGTCCCCCCCTGGCTGCGGGCGTACAGCCAGTTGAACAGGGCCGTGCGGGCCCCGCCGACGTGCAGGAATCCCGTGGGGCTGGGAGCGAAACGGACGCGCGGGGCCGGGTTCTGGCTCATGGACCGTGACCTTTCGGGGCTCGCTCAGGGTTGCTTGTGGGGGACCGGCAGGGGCGGGTTCTTCCCCCCCGGCTCACCCAGCCGGGCGGGATCCAAACTAGCGGCCAATTCCGCCATGTCCAGCCCGTAGACGTCCACGGCGGCATCGTCGGGGGTCCGGCCCGTGGAAACCTGATCGAGGTATTCCCGCATGGCCTGCAACCCCCCGCGGTTCTCCACCAGTTCCCAAACCATCAGGAACGCGCTGTAGCAGGCCTTGCGGTAGACCTCGCGGTCGGTCTGGGGGTCGGGATCGGGGCCCCGGCTCAGCAGGGCGTCCACCAGCGGCGGGGACATCAGCACCGACCCTTCCTTGCGGAACTGGGCCATGTAGTTGACCAGGTGCTGGCCGTGCTCCCCGCAGTAATCCACCAGGCCCTGGTGTAGCCAGGCGGGCAGGGCGTCGCCGAGGTTCTCGCGCAGCAACCAGTCGGTGATCAGCATGAAGGCGGCATGGCCGTCCAGGGTCCGGCCCTGCAGCACCGGCCAGGGCTGCATGATCGCCCGGTCATCCTCCAGCAGGTAGAACCGCCAGATCCCGTAGCCCGTCAGCCGGCCATAGGCCTCGTTGTTGTCCGGATTGACCATGGTCAGGGTGTCCGCGGAGGACAAGCCGATCAGGGCGGGGACCTCGTGCCAGGCCCAGTCCACCAGCTCCATGAAGTACAGCATGTCGCAATCGCTGTAGGCGGCGTTGTGCTCGAGCACGAACTGCCCGAACACCTTCCGGTCCGGCTCGATGTGCAGGTCCGGCCGGGGAATGAGCTCCTTGTGCCGGCAGAAGGCGCCCGGACCGTAGGGTCTACCCTCTTCGTCCTTCAGGACCTCCCACCCGTACCAGGTGAAGGCGTGCTTGTGGTCGGGAAAACCGATCTCGGCCAGTTCCATGGCCGAACAGCGCGGGAAATGGCCGTCGGGGGTCAGGGGCGGCAGGACGCTGGGATGCAGCTGGGCCGGGGCCTTCCCGGCGCCGAGGATCAGCAGGCTCCCGACCAGGAAGAAGCCGCCCAGGCGAGGGTTCGCCATCATCCGCCCTCCTTCTTGCCGTTGGCCAGCGCATACCAGGCATTGGCCTCTTTCTTGTTCCCCATGGCGTTGTAGACGTTGCCCATGGCGTTCATGAGGTTCGGGGTCTCCTCGAACTCCAGGGCCAGTTCGAAGGCCTCGAGGGCCTTGGGGTAATCCTTCAGGTTGTGATAGGACAGCCCCTGGCTGAAGTAGGCGCGGTACGAGGGGCCTTCCAGGGCCATCAGCTGGTCGAAGGCGGCCACCGCCTCCTCGTAGCGGCCGGCCGCCATGAAGGAAAGCGCCAGGTTGTACTGCGCCTTGTTGTAGCTGGGGTCGGCGGCGATGGCGGCCTGGTAGTACTCGATGGCCTTTTCGGGCCGGTCACCGTTCTGGGCGCAGGACGCGGCCAGGAACAGCAGCTTGGGATCGGGATTCAAGGCGTAGGCGCGCTCGTAGGGCTCGATGGCCGCCGCGTATTGCTTGGTGTTCTGCAGGCATTGCGCCAGTGCGTACCAGGCCTGTCCCATCTCGGGGAGTTGCGACACCACCGACCGGAGCGAGGCGATGGCTGCATGGTACTTGCCTTCGCGCATCAGGCTCACCGCATAGTTGTAGACGACGTCGGGCTTGGTGTTGTCGGCATCCACCCCCGCCTTCAGGTAGCGGGCGGCTTCGGCGTCGCGGCCCAGGCGCATCAGCAGGTTCCCGATGGCCACCCGCAGATCGTCCAGGCTGTCGTCGATGGCGAAGGCCTTCTCGTAGGCGTCGACCGCCTCTTCCAGCTTGCCGGTCTTCTCCAGGACCTTGGCGGTGGCGATCCAGGTTCCGGCCTTGTCGGGATGCTTGTCCCGGGCCAGGCGGGTCGCCACCCGGGCGTCGAGTTCGGCGCCGTCCTGCAAATAGGCATCCACCAGGCTCGGCAACAGATCGAGGCGACTGGGCGCAAGCTCGTAAGCTTCCTTGTACCGGGCGACGGCCTCGCCGGCCAGACCGGATTCCTCGAGGACCTTGCCGTCATCGACCAGCATGGCGACGCGGTTGTGGACGATGTTGGCGGCTTCGAGATGGCCGTCGGCGCTCTCGTCCGGGTTGGCGGCGAGCCAGCGCACGGCCTGGGGGGCGTACGTCTCCAGCAGGTCGCGGGAGGTCTGGGCGTCCTCCTGCTCGTCCGCCACGTCCATCAGGCTGAGCACAAGCCGCATCTTCTCGGGCGTGAATTCCTCGCCGAGGGCGGCGATGCCCTCGGTGAAGGTCGCCTTCGCCTCGTCCAGCATCCCCGCCCGGCGCTGGGCCAGCCCGATCAGGCGCCAGTAATCCTTGCCCCCGAAGGTATCGAACCGGCGGTAGGCCTCGAACTCCGAGGCCGCCATCTGGTACTCGCCCAGCCGCGAGAAGGCCAGGCCCAGGTTCCGGTGGTAGTCGCCCTCCTGGGGAGCGGTCTGGATGGCCCGGATGAACGCATCCCGCGCCACCTCGTAGTCGCCCTGCTCCGCGTAAAGAACGCCGAGGTCGTTCCAGGACACCCCGTCCCGGGGGTCGGCCATGACCTTGCGGTTCAGCTCCGAGACCTTCTCCTCGAAGGTCAATTCCCGTTCCTGACCGCTGTTGGCGGAGGTGAGGCCCGGCTGGCCGCCTCTGTCCTGGGCTGCGACCGGGCACGGCCCGGCCGGCTGGAAGACGGCGACGAGTCCCAGGGTGAGGATCAGCAGGGTTCGTGTCGGTTTCATCATCATGCCCTTGCCGGCGCTTCGACCGGCCTGATTTCCGGGGACCTTGGATTGCATTCGTACCGGAGGAGGTACCCCATGATAGGGATCCCCGCCCCGGGTGTCCAGACGCCCGAACAGGCCATCCTTTTTGTACACCGCAGGGGCGGTCAGGATTCCCGTCGGGCGCAGATGACCTGGCTGTGGACCGCGACGTCCACCACCTCCTCGACCGTGAATCCCGCCTTCCGGAGCAGCCCGACCGTCTCGGACCGCTTGTAGGACTTCCCCCCCTCGGTGGCCACCAGCATGTTGACGCTGAACTGGGCGGCCATGGCCGGCTCGGTCCCCGAATCCTCCAGGAAGAAGTCCTTCAACAGGATACGTCCCCCGGGAGCGGTCACCGGCAGACACTTGGCCAGCAGGGCCCCCGTCTGCGCCTCATCGAGCATGTGGATGATGTTGCTGATGTAGATGGTGTCGAAGAGTCCGCCTCCCGGAGGGGTGGGCAGCGGGTCGGTCAGGAAATCGCCGGCGGCGGTGGTCACGCGGTCTCCCAGGCCCGCGGCGGTGATCTGCTCCTCCGCGATGCCGATGGGCGCCGGCAGATCGAAGACCACGCAGCGCAGGCCGGGGTGGGCGGCCGCGAAGTTCAGGGCCGCGGTTCCGGGCCCGCCGCCGAGGTCCAGCAACCAGCGGGCCCCTCCCAGGTCGATCTTCGCCAGCACCTCCCGGCTGCTCGCGCGGGAGACGTTCTCCATGCCGAGGATGAAGTCGCGCAGTTCCTGCTCGGTCCGCTCGGGGCGGGCGGCCGGCTTCCCGGTGCGCAGGACCTCCGGCAGCTGGATCCAGCTCTTCATCATGGTCGCGTTGTGCCCGATGATGCTGGCCTTGGTGTCGGGGCTGTCCGGCAACAGCAGGGGGGCCGCCCCGGGTTCCAGGACGTAATCTCCCCCCTGGAGCGTCAGCAGACCGGCGGCGACCAGGGCGTTCAGCACGATCTCCGTGGCGCGCGGATCCAGGCCCAGCCGTCCGGCGACCTCCACAGCAGGCAGGCCGCCCTGCTCCAGAACCGCGAACAGTCCGGTCCGGCAGGCGGCCGCCAGGATCATCGAATTGCGGTAGCCGGCCATCATCTGGTCGATGTGCTTGGCGTAGTCCATCGGCATCCTCCCCGGGATCGGCGGGCGAAGCCCCCGTACACCGGACTTGACGGGGGCCCTGGCCTCTGTTGCTTTATGGTCATGATCGACGTGCACGTTCTCGGCTCGGGCGGGGCCCTGCCCCAGGCCGGCCACACGCCCGCTACCTACTGGATCGTCGTGGACGGTGAGCCCCTGCTGGTCGATCCGGGGCCGGGCGCCCTGGTCCGCCTGGCCGCCGCGGGACTCATCCCCGCCGGGACCGACAGCATCGGCACCGTCCTGCTCAGCCACCTGCATCCGGACCATTCCCTGGACCTGGTGGCCCTCCTGTTCGCGGCCCACTCGCCCTTGCCGGTGCGCACCGATCCCCTGCGGGTCTGGGGACCGCCGGGCCTGCTGGACCTGCTGGACCGGTTCCGGAGCATCTACGGCAGCTGGCTCGAGCCCCGCAGCCGCAGGCTGGAGGCAGGCGAGCTTCAACCCGGCCAGGCCCTGGACGTTCCCGGCGGCGGCCGGTGCGAGGCCTTCGCCGTCGACCATCCCCAGGACCGGCTGTCCGGGGTCTGCCTGGGCTTCCGGTTCCTGGACGCGGACGGCCGCTGCGCCGTCTATTCCGGCGACACCGGCCCCTGCGGGAACCTGGTCGAAGCCGCCAGGGGGGCCGACCTGCTGGTGGTGGAGTGCTCCACCCCCGACGAACTGGCCACGCCCGGACACATGGCGGTCTCCCAGGTGGCGGAGCTTTGCCGGAACTCCCGGCCCGCCCTCACCGTTCTGACCCACCAGTACCCGCCGGCCGCGGCCCTTGATCTGGCGTCCCTGATCGGCGCATCTTATGATGGCCGGGTCGTCCAGGCCGTCGACGGCGACGTGTTCACCCTACCCCACGGGACGGGAGATTCCAGTTGAAAAGCATGCTGACGACCTTTTCGCGGACCCTCGGGGCAGCCGCCCTGCTGATCGCCGGCCTGGCCCTGGCCCCGACCGCAGCGCAGGCCCAGGACCGGCCCGCGCCCCGGGACGTCGAAGGCCGGGGCGAGTTCGAGATGGTGCTCATCCACGGGCTCGGCAGCAACGCCGCCGTCTGGGACGAGGTGCTGCCCTACCTGAAGGGCACCTTCAAGGTCCGGGTCTTCGAGATGGCCGGCCACGGGTCGACCCAGCCCGTCCTGGACCCCAGCCTCGAGCACGAAGTCGGGCGTCTGGCCGATTTCATCGCGCAGGAGGGACTGGCGTACCCCACCCTGGTGGGGCACGGTTTCGGGGGCATGGTCGCCCTGGAATACGCGCTGGACCATCCGGCGGACGTGCACCGGTTGATCATGATCGATTCGGCTCCGCGCCAGCTGGCCGTGCCCGAACAGAAGGCCGCCATCGCCAAGGCCCTGGTCGAGGACTACGACCGCTTCGTCGCCTCCCGCTACCTGAACCTGGGTCCGGACCCGGAGGTGAACGAGCGGGTGATGGACACGGCCCTGCGCACCGACAGCGCGACGTTCATCTCCCTGCTCATGAGCAGCTTCGACTTCGACCTGACCGATCGCCTCTCGCGGCTGTCCGTGCCCCTGCTGGTCATCGGCAGCCAGCTGATGTTCCCCGACGAGGAAAGCAGCCAGGGGGTTCTCCGGCAGGTCGGCTTCGACCACGCCCGGTCCCTGACCTTCAAGCGCGTGGGAGGCACGGGCCACTTCATGATGCTGGAACGTCCGGTCTACGTCGCAAGCGTCCTGCTGGCCTTCGGCGTCACGGCCGACTACGAGTTCCAGAACTGAACCCTTGCCGATCGGCGGCCCATGGACAAGACCCTCGTTCTCAAGCCCGGCCGGGAGAAGTCCCTGCTGCGGCGCCATCCCTGGATCTTCTCGGGCGCCGTGGACCGCGTCGCCGGACGTCCCGGCCCCGGCGAGACGGTGGCCGTCGCGGCGGCCGGCGGGACCGTCCTGGGCCTGGCCGCCTACTCTCCCCACTCCCAGATCCGGGCCCGGATGTGGACCTTCACCCTTGCCGGGGAAGTCGACGCCGATTTCTTCCGCGACCGGATCGAGACCGCCCTGGCCACGCGCCGCACCTGGGGCGAACAGCCCGAACCCGCGGGCCTGCGGCTGGTCCACGCCGAGAACGACGGCCTGCCCGGATTGATCGTGGACCGCTACGCCGACTTCCTGGTCTGCCAGTTCCTGACCGCCGGGGTCGAGGCCTGGCGGCAGGTGATCGTCGAGATCCTGGTCGAGCTCACGGGCTGCCGGGGGGTGTACGAGCGCTCGGACGCCGAAGTCCGGGCCAAGGAGGGCCTGGAGCCCCGCACCGGCCTGCTGGCCGGGCAGGAACCGCCCGAACTGATCGAGATCTGCGAGGGCGATTGCCGCTTCCTGGTGGACGTCCGCCAGGGCCACAAGACCGGATTCTACCTGGACCAGCGGGAGAACCTGGCCGAAGCGGCCTGCCTGGCCCCCGGCCGGGAGGTCCTGAACTGCTTCAGTTACACGGGGGGATTCGGGATCGCCGCCCTCAAGGGCGGGGCTGCCCGGGTGGTCCAGCTGGATTCCTCCGGCCCCTCCCTGGCCCTGGCCGCCCGCCACGGCGAGCTGAACGCCCTGGACCCCGGCCGTCTGGAGCACGTGGAGGGCGACGCCTTCGCGGTCCTGCGGGAATACCGCCGGCAGGGGCGGGCGTTCGACCTGGTGGTCCTGGACCCCCCGAAGTTCGTCGAGGGCCGGCAGAACCTGAACCGGGCCGCACGCGGCTACAAGGACATCAACCTGCAGGCCTTCGGGCTGATCCGCCCGGGCGGCCTGCTGCTGACGTTCTCCTGCTCGGGATTGCTGGAGGCCGACCTGTTCCAGAAGATCGTGGCCGACGCGGCCCTGGACGCGGGCAGGCAGGCCCGGATCATCGGCCGCCTGGGCCAGGCCGCCGACCACCCGATCGCCCTGAACTTCCCCGAGGGGAGCTACCTCAAGGGGCTGGTCTGCGCCGTGGAGTGAGCCCCACCGGGGTCAATCGCCCAGCAGGGCAAGATCCGCATCCACCATCATCACCACGAGTTCCTCGAAGGTGACGGTGGGCTCCCAGCCGAGCACCCGCTTGGCCTTGCCGCTGTCCCCGATGAGCTGGTCCACCTCGGCCGGCCGCATGAAGCGGGGATCCTGGCCGACGTGATCCTCGTACCTGAGCCCCACGTGCCCGAAGGCGATCTCCAGGAAGTCGCGGACCGAATGGGTGCGGCCGGTGGCGATCACGAAGTCGTCGGGCTCGGGCAGCTGCAGCATCATGTGCATCGCGCGGACGTAGTCCCCGGCGTAGCCCCAGTCCCGCTGCGAATCCAGGTTGCCCAGCGTCAGCTCCCCGGCCAGGCCCAGCTTGATGCGCGCCACGCCGTCGCTGATCTTGCGCGTGACGAACTCGTGGCCGCGGCGCGGGCTCTCGTGGTTGAACAGGATGCCGCTGACGGCGAACAGGCCGTAGCTCTCCCGGTAGTTCACCGTCAGGTGATGGCCGTAGGTCTTGGCCACGGCGTAGGGACTGCGCGGATGGAACGGGGTCAGCTCGTTCTGGGGGACCTCCCGCACCTTCCCGAACATCTCGCTGCTGCTGGCCTGGTAGAACTTCGCCTCGGGGCACACCTGGCGCATGGCGTCGAGCATGCGGGTGACTCCCAGGGCGGTGAACTCGCCGGTCAGCACCGGCTGGTTCCAGCTGGTGGGCACGAAGGACTGGGCGGCCAGGTTGTAGATCTCCTGGGGACTGGCCTCGTCCAGGGCCTTGACCAGGGACGCCTGGTCCAGCAGGTCGGCCTGGATGAAGGTGATCCGATCCAGGAGGTGGGCGATGCGCCCGAAGGTCTCGGTGCTGGAACGCCGCACCATCCCGTAGACCTCGTACCCCTTGTCCAGCAGGTACTCGGCCAGGTAGGATCCGTCCTGCCCGGTGATCCCGGTGATGAGAGCTCTGGTCGCCATGCGCAAGCCTTTCTGGTCCACGGTCCTGAAGCGGGTCGCCTGAAATCTACACCCGCGGCCGACGCTGGACAAGTGGTCGTCCAGGTTCCATCGTTGAGAATGAACATCGGCATCACGGACCGGGACCCTCTCCCACCCTCCTTCAAGGAGCTTGATCATGGCCATCGTTCTGGACGGATCAGGGCTGAGCATCGAGAAGCTGGAGCGCATCGCCCGCCGCGGGGAAACGGTCGAACTGGCCCCCCGGGCCCTGGAGCGGATCCGGGCCTGCCGCGATCTGCTGGAACGGAAGATCGAGGCCGGCGAGATCATGTACGGGGTCAACACCGGCATCGGGGAGTTCAGCGAGATCGCCCTGAACGAGGAGCAGGTCCGGGACTTCCAGAAGTACCTGATCTACAACCACGCCGCAGGCATCGGGGATCCCGCCCCCATCGACTACGTGCGCGGGGCCATGGCCGGGCGCATCAACGTCCACGCCCACGGGCACAGCGGGTGCCGCCCGGAGATCACCCTGACCCTCGTGGAGATGCTGAACCGTGGCGTGACTCCCTTCGTCTGCCAGAAGGGATCGGTCGGAGCCTGCGGCGACCTGGCCCCCATGTCCCAGATCGCCTTGCTGTTGCTGGGCGAGGGACAGGCCTATTACCGGGGCGAGCTGCTGCCCGGGGCCGAGGCCCTCGGCAGGGCCGGCATTCCCGTGCCCGGCCTGAAGGCCCGCGACGGCCTGGCCACCATCAACGGGTCGAACCTGCTGACCGCCATGAGCGCCCTCTCCATTTTCGACATGCAGCGCTGGCTGAAGCAGGCCGAGATCGCCTCGGCCATGTCGCTGGAGGCCCTGCTGGCCAACCTCAAGCCCTACACCGCCCAGCTGCACGAGGTGCGCGGGTTCAAGGGCGCGATCCGCAGCGCCGCGGCCATCCGCAAGTGCATCGAGGGCAGCGACCTGATGACCGGCAAGGTCAAGACCCGCGTGCAGGACGCCTACTCCATGCGGTCCACCCCGCAGGTCATCGGGGCCGCCCACGACGCCGTGGCCTACGCCCGCAGCCAGGTCGAGATCGAGCTGAACGGCGTGGGCGACAACCCCATCTTCTTCCCCGACACCGGCGCCTGCCTGACCGGCGCCAACTTCCAGGGGACCCCGGTGTCCCTGCCCATGGAACTGGCCGGCCAGGCGGTCACCATGGTCAGCGTGCTCAGCGAGCGGCGCCTGAACCGCCTGCTGAATCCCGCCCTGAGCGCCGGGCTGCCCGCCTTCCTGACCCGGGGCGCCGGCATGTTCAGCGGCATGATGCTCAGCCAGTACACGGCCGACACCCTGATCGTCGAGCAGCGCATCCTCTGCGCCCCCGCGTCCGTGGCGTCCATCCCCGCCGCCGCCGACCAGGAGGACTTCGTCTCCATGGGGATGAACACCGCCCTGAAGAACGCCCAGATCGTCGACAACGCCCACGGTATCCTGGGCATCGAACTGATGGCCGCCGCCCAGGCGCTGGATCTGCGGGACTTCACCCCCGGGCAGGGCACGGCCACCGCCAGGAAGACCGTCCGATCGGTGGTCGACTTCCTGGACGTGGACCGACCCCTGGCTCCTGACCACACGGCCATGAAGGAACTCGTCCGTTCCTGCCGGGTGCTCGAGACGGTGGAGAAGGAGATCGGTCCGCTGGATTGACCGGTCAGCCGGCGGCGGCCGGCCCGGAGACGTCCGGAGGGGGAGGCGCCGTGCGCGGCGGGGGCGAGGGAAAGCTCCTGTCCTGCTCGCAGAGCACCGGCCGGCCGAACAGGTAGCCCTGGCCCAGGCGCACGCCCAGATCCATCAGGACGTTGTAGTCGGCCTGGTTCTCGATGCCCTCGGCGACGATCTCGGCGCCGAGCACCGCCCCCACCCTCAGGAGGCGCTGCAGGGTCCTGCGCAGCTCGGGATCGTCGGCCAGTCCCCGGATCAGCTTCTTGTCGACCTTCATCACCTCCGGCTGCAGCATGAGCAGCCCTTCCAGGCAGCTGTTGCCGAATCCCACGTCGTCCACCGCGATGCCCACGCCGGCCTCCTGCAGCCTCCTGACCGGCCCCACCAGGACGGTGGGGTCCCCCAGCAATTGCTGCTCGCTGATCTCCAGCACGCAGTGGCCCTGGGCGCCGCTGACCTTCAGGACCCGGATGAGCTCCTCCACCGGGGTCTGCATCAGGGTGGCCGGCATGATGTTGACGTGGTAGCGCGCGTGGGATCCCAGGCGGGCGGCGGTGGAGGCGCACAGCTTCAGGCAGCGGAGGTCGACCGCGGCCAGGATGTCGTTCTCCTGGCAGAACCGGAACAGGTTGTCGGGCGTGTGGAGCGGGCCGCGGGGGCCGCGGATCAGCATCTCCCGGGACACGATGCGCCCGTCCGTCAGATTGACGATGGGCTGGCTGGCCACCTGCAGCACCCGACCCCTGACCAGGGCCCGCACCATGTCTGGCCCCGACTCCACGGGGGTGATCAGGTTCACGTCCTGCACGCTGGCGGCCCGGGTCGTGCGGTTCTTGCCCTCGAGCTTGCCCCGCTGCAGGACGATCTGGGTCCGGGCCAGCACCTCGTCGAACGACAGGGTGCGCGGGCTGATGGCCGCCACGCCGATGCTGGCGGTGGTCTTCAGGACGATCTCGCCGGCCGTGATGGCGTCCCGGCTGATGGCCAGCCGGATCTCCTCGGCCACCGCCTCCGCGTCCTCGAGATCCGATCCCGGCAGCACGACCATGAACCGGTCCGTCCCGCAACGGCCCACCTTGTCGGCGGGCCGGAGGGTCTCGTGGATGCGGCGGGAGGCGGCCACCAGGACCATGTCCCCCACCCCGTGGCCCAGCGTGGCGTTGATGCGCGTGAAGTCGTCCAGGTCGACCAGCAGCACAGCCAGCTCCGCGCCGCGGGGCCGGCAGCGGCCCAGCTCGTCCATGATGGCCCGCTCCAGCCCCTTGCGGTTGAGGGTGCCGGTCAGGGCGTCCATGTGAATCAGCCAGTCGAGGCGGGCGGTCACCTGGGCCAGTTCGCGGACGGTGACCATCTCCCGCAGGCAATGGTTGAACGTCCGCGCCCAGATCTCCGGATGGGCCGCCGCCGGGTCGAGGCAGTCGCGGGCTCCCGCCTTCTGCAGGCGGTCGACCAGGTCCGGATCATCGCCCTCGACCAGGGCCACGACGGGGATCTCGGGGAAGGTGGCGCTGAGACGACGCACCGTTTCCAGCAGGTCGTCGTCCGCGGGCTCGGGCCCGGCCAGCACGACGTCCACGGGGCTGACCTGGAGGTAGGCGAAGGCATCGACGAGGTGGGCGTAATGGGCAACCAGGTGCCTGGGAGCGGGTATGCGGCCCAGGCGGTCGCGTATCCGATCCGCCAGGCCCGGGTCACGGTGGATGTGCAGGATGCGCCGCAGCGCCTGAACGGAGGACATGTTGCCCGCTCGGACTCCCTTCCGCGAACGTTCAGCCGCATCCTTGCGGCCCGTTCCCGACCGACCGGCCCCCCGGGGGGCGATGAATCCCAGGCAAGACTACCCGGCCCCCCGGGAATTGACAACCAGGGAAATCGGGAGTACCGGCGCCGGGATCACACCATTTTCCGGACCAGGTCCACGACCCTGCCCGCGTCGTTCATGACGTAGAAATGGACGCACTCGACCCCCGCCGCGATGAGGTCCTCCACCTGCCGTCTGCCCCAATCGGCCCCGATCTCCGGGGCGTGATCCGGGGCGGCCAGGACCTCGTCCACGAGCTCGTCGGGCAGGGTCACGTGGAAGTGCTTGGGCAGCGAGTTGAGCTGCCGCGCGTTGTCGATGAGCTTCAGGCCGGGGATGATGGGCACCGTGATGCCCGCCTCGCGGCACCGCCGGACGAAGTCGTGGAAGACCGCGTTGTCGAAGAACATCTGGGTGACGATGTAGTCCGCGCCGGCGTCCACCTTCTCCTTGAGGTACCGGACGTCGGTCTTGGAGTTGGGCGATTCGACGTGGGTCTCGGGATACCCCCCCACCCCGATGCAGAAGTCCATCGGCTCGCTGTTGGCGATGGTGTCGAGGTACTTGGCCCGGCGCAGGTCCTTCACCTGGCAGACCAGGTCCTTGGCGTGGACGTTCCGGGTGCGCCCCTGGCTGATGACCTTGTTGTAGTTGGTCTCGTCCCCGCGGATCGCCAGCACGTTGTGGATGCCCAGGAAGTTCAGCTCGATGATGGCGTCCTCGGTCTCCTCGCGCGTGAACCCGGTGCACAGCAGATGGGGCACGGTGTCGATGCCGTACCGGTTCTGGATGATCCCGCAGATGCTGATGGTGCCCGGGCGCTTCTTGCGGACCCGGCGCTGGATGGATCCGTCGGGCTGCTCGTCGTACACCGCTTCGGCCATGTGGCTGGTCACGTCGATGAACGGGGGGTTCACCCGGGCGACCTGTTCGACGATGTCGATGATCTCCCGCACGTTCTTGCCGCGCGGCGGGGGAATGATCTCGAAGCTGAAGAGCGTGCGGTCGGCCTTGGCCAGGTGCTCGGTCACGTGCATGGTCGGTCGCCTCGTCCCCGTCCGGGGCGGGATGGAGTGGAAGGTCAGGGCAGGTTCGCGGCCAGCCAGCGGGCGGCCTCTTCCCCGGGAATCCCGGCGCGCCGGGCGTAATCGGCCACCTGGTCGGGACCGATCTTCCCCACGCCGAAGTAGCGGGCCTGCGGATGCCCGAAGTACCAGCCCGCCACCGCCGCAGCCGGCTGGATGGCGCAGCTCCCGGTCAGGACGGCTCGGGTCAGGCGCTCGGCATCGAGCAGATCGAACAGGAACCGCTTGCCCAGATGGTCCGGGCAGGCGGGATAGCCGGGCGCCGGGCGGATGCCCCGGTACTCTTCGCGGAGCAGGCCGTCCAGGTCAAGGTCTTCCTCGGGCGCGTATCCCCACCAGGTGCGCCGCACCTCCAGGTGCAGCCGTTCGGCCAGCGCCTCGGCCAGCCGGTCCGCCAGCGACTGGACCAGGATGGCCCGGTAGTCGTCCTTGCCGTCCCCCGCCGCCGAGGGCTCGATGCTCACCGCGGCCACGAAGGCTCCCAGGCAGTCCCGCGTCCCGGTGTCCAGCGGGGCGATGAAGTCCGCCAGGCAGAAGTTGGGCGACCCCGCCGCGCTGCGGCGCTGCTGGCGCAGGAAGGGGACCCGGGCCAGCCGGCGGTCGGGCTCGTCGGGCGCGAAGACCACCACGTCGTCCCCGTCGGCGTTGGCAGGGAACAGCCCCACGGCGGCCCGTGCCACCAGCCCGCGACCGGCCGTGAGCTCCTTCAGGAGGTCCAGGGCATCCCCGTGCAGACGTCTGGCCTCCGGCCCCAGGCGGTCGTCGGCGAGGATCCCTGGGTAGCGGCCGGGCAGGCGCCAGGTCTGGAAGAAAGGGGTCCAGTCGATGTACGCGGCCAGGTCCTCCAGGTCCCAGCCGTCCCAGCTCTGGACGCCCGGCCGCCGCGGGGCGGCGACCGCCTTTTCCGACCAGTCCGGCGCCGGAGCGTTGGCCCGGGCCTCGGCCAGGGTCAGCAGATCGCGGCCGGGGCCGCTCTCCTCGCGCCGGCGGCGCAGCCGTTCGTAGTCCTCGGCGACCGACACCGTCACCGCTGCTCGTGATTCGGGATGGCGCAGGGACCCCACCACCGCCACCGCCTGCGAGGCGTCCGGCACGTGGAAGACACCCGGCGCGTAATGGGGCGCGATCTTCACCGCGGTGTGCAGCCTGCTGGTGGTGGCCCCCCCGATCAGCAAGGGGACGTCCAGCCCCTCGCGCTGCATGCTGCGGGCCACGTGGACCATCTCCTCCAGCGACGGGGTGATCAGCCCGCTGAGCCCCACGAAATCCACCTGCTGCTCCCGCGCGGTCCGGATGATGGTCTCGGCGGGCACCATCACCCCCAGGTCGATGATCTCGTAGTTGTTGCAGCCCAGGACCACCCCCACGATGTTCTTGCCGATGTCGTGGACGTCCCCCTTGACCGTGGCCAGCAGGATCCGTCCGGCCGTGGGCGCAGCCGCGTCCTTCCCTCTTTCCAGGTAGGGCTCCAGGACGTCGACGGCCATCTTCATGACCCGCGCCGACCGGATCACCTGGGGCAGGAACATCTTGCCCGCGCCGAACAGCTCTCCGACGTGGTTCATGCCCGCCATCAGGGGGCCCTCGATGACCTTCAGGGGATCCCCGGCCTCCTTCAGGGCGGCCATGGTGTCGTCCTCGACGAAGCGGGACTCGCCGTGCAGCAGGGCATGGGCCAGGCGCCGGGCGACGGGCTGGTCGCGCCAGGACAGGTCCTCCGCGCGCGCGGCCCGGGCGCCGCCTCCGGCCGCCGCCAGGGCCGTCAGGCGTTCGGTGGGCGTGGGCCCGCCCGGATCGCGGGGTCCGCGGGCCAGGATGACGTCCTCGACGGCCTCCAGCAGGTCGGGTTCGATGTCCTCGTACACCGCCAGCTGGCCCGCGTTGACGATGCCCAGATCCATCCCCGCGGCGATCGCGTGGTAGAGGAACACCGAGTGCATGGCTTCGCGGACGGTGTCGTTCCCGCGGAAGCTGAAGGACAGATTGCTCACCCCCCCGCTGACCAGGGCGCCGGGCATCTCCTGCTTGATCGCGCGGCAGGCCGCGATGAAATCCACGGCGTAACGGTCGTGTTCGGGTATACCCGTCGCCACGGCGAACACGTTGGGATCGAAGATGATGTCCGTCGGCGGGAAGCCGTCCGCCAGCAGGATGGTCCAGGCCCGGCGGAGGATCTCCAGCCTGCGCCCCAGGGTGTCGGCCTGCCCCTGCTCGTCGAAGGCCATGACCACCGCGGCGGCCCCGTAGCGGCGGACCAGGCGGGCGTGCCGGAGGAACTCCTCCTCCCCCTCCTTGAGGCTGATGGAGTTGACGATCCCCTTGCCCTGGATCCGCTGCAGGCCCGCCTCGATGACCTCCCACCGGCTGGAATCGATCATCACCGGCACGCGGCTGATCTCAGGATCGGCCGCCAGCACGTTCAGGAAGTCTCCCATGGCCGCGACGGCGTCGAGCATGGCGTCGTCCATGTTGACGTCGATGATCTGGGCGCCCCCGCGCACCTGCTGGCGCGCGACGTCCAGGGCCTCCTCCCAGCGGTCCTCACGGATCAGGCGGGCGAACTTGCGGCTGCCCGCCACGTTGGTCCGCTCGCCGACGTTGACGAACAGCGATTCGGGCGTGATGCGCAACGGCTCGAGGCCCGCCAGGTGGGTGCCGGGCCTGCGGTCGGGCACCGCGCGAGGGAGGAACCCCTCGACCGCCTCGGCGATGGCCCGGACGTACTCCGGCGTGGTCCCACAGCAACCGCCCACGATGTTGACCAGGCCGTCCCGGCAGAACTCCTGCAGGACGGCGGCCATCTGGCCGGGAGTCTCGTCGTAGCCGCCCAGTTCGTTGGGCAGGCCGGCGTTGGGGTGGACCGAGACCAGCGTGTCCGCCGCGGCGGCCACCTCCTCGACGAAGGGACGCATGGCCGTCGCCCCCAGGGCGCAGTTCAGGCCGAAGACCGCCGGACGGGCGTGCTCCAGGGAGATCCAGAAAGCCTCGGGGGTCTGGCCGGTCAAGGTCCGTCCGCTGGCGTCGGTGATGGTACCCGAGATCCAGACCGGAAAATCGACCAGGCCCCGCCGCTCCAGGACCTCGGTCACGGCGAACACCGCGGCCTTGGCGTTCAGGGGATCGAACACCGTCTCGACCATCAGGATGTCCACCCCGCCGTCCAGCAGGGCCTCGGCCTCCTCGCCGTAGGCCTGCACCAGCTGGGCGAAGGTGATGTTGCGCAGGCCGGGATCGTTGACGTCGGGGCTGATGCTGCAAGTGCGGTTGGTGGGCGCGAGGGACCCGGCCACGAACCGGGGACGGTCAGGGGTCCGCCGGGTGAAATCGTCCGCCGCCTCGCGGGCCAGACGCGCGGCCGCGGTGTTGATCTCCCGGACCAGGTGGGATGTCCCGTAATCCGCCTGGGAGACCGAGGTGCCGTTGAAGGTGTTGGTGGTGACGATGTCCGCGCCCGCGGCCAGGTAACCCTCGTGGATCTCCCGGATCACCTGCGGCCGGGTCAGGCAGAGGATGTCGTTGTTGCCCTTCAGATCCCGGGGGTGGTCGGCCAGGAGCGATCCCCGGTAATCCTCCTCGCCGAGGCGATAGGACTGGATCATGGTGCCCATGGCCCCGTCCAGGACCAGGATGCGCTCCGAGGCGAGGGTCTTCAGTCGGTTGCCGGTCAACCGCAGCATGGGTCCGCCTTCCGGTGTCCAGGGGTATTGTTCGACCGAGGGAGGATACACCCGGATGGCCCGTATGGCCAATTGCAGGCTGCAAAGGCGAGACGCAAATGGAAGCGCCCCCGCCGAGGGGCGGGGGCGTCCGGGGGAAAAACCTATGGGATCCGTCGCCTCAGATCCGCTTCCAGTGGCCGGGCACCCAGGAGCGGCAGCCGTGCCGATTGATCTTGTGATGGCCGGGTATCCAGACCCGATCCCGGTGGTGGCGGTGCCGCTGGGGCTCGACCACCACGGTTCCGCAGCGGTCCACCACGACCGTCCTGCGGGGAGCCCCGCAACTCGTCAGGACCCTGACCTGCGGCCGGTCCCCGACCCTGACGGTCACCGGCCCCACCTTGGCCTTGACCAGCACGCCGGCGCTCGCTGCGACGGGCAAGATCGCCAGACAAGCCATGATGAGAAGAGGCAGCAGGGCCTTGCGCGCCGCGGGAATGGTTATCCTTTTCCTGGTCTTCATGACGCCCTCCTTTTGGGCTCGTCAGGGGTCGCTTCCTGTTCGGTCATCGCAGGTTGGGTGCCATGGAGGGCGGCAAATGCCGCAAATGTTATAAATCTTTAAAATTCATGTATTTACATAATGATGTGCCGTCGGAACCAGCGCGATTCTCCCCTTCCGAAGTCGCCGGTGGCTCGGTTTTCGAGGCCAGGTTGTTCCTCTTTGGAGACGGTTGTGCCGTCGAAATTGTGTCCGCTGTCATCCCTCTGCCGGTCTCACCCGGCAGAGGGGTCTTCCCTAGTACGCGTACTTCAATTCATGCCGCCTCTGCTTCCCCAGCGCGGGGGTTTCCACCGCCCGATCATAGTACTGCGCCCACCGATCCGGTAACTCCATCAACGTCCGGAAGATCCGCCGACTCAGTATCTCCGGTATCTGCAACGAACGGTCCACCATCCCCCGCAACATGGCCGGCGTCGGACTGCCCCGCTGCTTCTCGCTGATCCCCTTCATGTAGTTCCGCCACACCAGGAAGATCACCAGCCGCTCCGCACTCCCCTGACGGCGCTTCGAGTACGCAATCGTCTCCCGCTTGTGATTCGCACTGCTGTGACGGATCAACAGGTCCAGCAAGTTCACCGCGTACAACCGGTTGTGCTGATCCCGGTGCTCCTTGCCCGGGGTCACCAGGTGGATGATCTCCAGCGGCAGCCCCTTGATCGACCGCTTGTACGCCGGGTGGTCATCACTGAAGACGGTGGCCCTG